>VFQT010000793.1_pt1 | contig 42427 bp, 39 predicted proteins | sample 3512381 | NCBI WGS metagenome assembly VFQT01 (sample SAMN10412376, study PRJNA504923) | tailings metagenome | isolation source: Relicate 2 Philex TSF3 active mining site | place: Philippines: Tuba, Benguet | collected 2017-08-29 | reverse complement strand
AGAGCCCGTGAGATCCGTTGGGCATCGTTGGGCGCCAAACGATCGGCGGTCACGGGATCGATCTGATGGAGCTCTGCGTGTAGGGCGGGCCAGCCCTGTGCTGCTGCCTGCTTGGTAATCGCCTCACGCACCGTGACCGGTGTGCTGGGCAGGTCATCTAACCCCTGCCACAGGGCCTTGAAGTAGAGCATGGTGCCCCCCACGATCAACGGCCTGTGACCGCGGCCTTGAATGTGATCAATGCAGGCCCGCGTGTCGGCATGGCACTGGGCCACGCTGTAGCTGTCCTCAGGCTCGCAGAGGTCGAGCAGATGGTGCCGCACCTGTGACTGCTCCCGTGGCGTCGGCTTGGCCGACCCAATGTCCAGGCCCTTGTAGACCAGGGCCGAGTCCATGCTGATGATCTCTACGGCCTGGCCTGTCTGGGCCTGGTGGGCCAGGGCCCACTGCAAGGCCAGAGTGGATTTGCCACTGGCTGTGGGGCCAATCAGGCAGGCGATCGCTGACATGGGGTTGCTGACGTGGGGTGCCTATGCGCGTCTGCGCTTATTGCCCGCGCATGAACAGCCGATCGAGCATGGCCAGGTCCAGCTGAACCCAGGTCGGGCGGCCATGGTTGCATTGGTCTGCACGCTCGGTGGATTCCATGTCACGCAGCAGCTGGTTCATTTCCGGATTGGTCAATGCGCGATTGGCCCGAACGGCACCATGGCAGGCCATGGTGGACAGGAGGCGGTTTCTGGCCTCCTCCAGATTGTGCGCCTGCCCGTGCTGGGCCAGCTCCGCCAGGGTGTCGCGAACCAGGCTTACCGCATCACCGCCTGACAGCATGACGGGCACGCCCCGAATGGCCAGGCTGGTCTCTGACAGGCTGCTCAAGGAAAAGCCCAGCTGCTCCAGCAGACCTTGGTGTTGATGGGCCGTCTCGACTTCTAGGGGACTGGCTGCCATAGCCATTGGCGCCAGCAGGGTCTGCATGGCCATGCCGCCGTGGTCGTGCTGGGCCTTGAGTCGCTCGTAGACGATGCGTTCGTGGGCGGCATGCATGTCCACCACAACCAGACCTTTGTGGTTTTGGGCCAGGATAAAAATGCCATGCAGCTGCGCCAGGGCATAGCCCAACGGATGCTCGTGGCTGGAGGCATTGCCAGTGGCCTGAGCGTTGGATGCGCCGGGGTCTGCCACCGCCAGAGGGGACGACAGCGTGGACGACAGCGTGGACGACAGAGGGCTGCCCCGCCAGTCTGGCCCGTTCTGACCCGTTTGATAGAACGCCTGCCAGGCCGTTGGCCAGTTGGCCCCCAGCTCGCTGGTGCCAGGCTGCCCTGCGGGATTGGTTTGCGCCCAGGGCAGCTGTCCACTTCTGCCACTGATCAGCCCCGCATGGCCAGCCGATCCAGCGGCGCCCGAGGCGAACACTGGTGGTGCCTCGGTCTGAGTGGCGCTGGCCAATGCCTTTCTGCAGGCGGCCACCACGACGCCATAGACCGCCTGACTGTCTTTGAATCGAACCTCTGACTTGGCCGGGTGCACATTGACATCCACCAGGCTGGGGTCAATCCGCAGGCTCACGACGTATTTGGGCTGTCGATCGCCATGGAGAACATCCGCATACCCCGTGCGCATGGCATGCATCAGCATGCGGTCTTTGACAGCCCGTCCATTGACGTACAGATACTGCTGATCGGTCTTGTTGCTGGCGGCCGTTGGTGTTTGCAGCCAGGCCGACAGCTGCAGGGGCCCCTGCTCAAGGTCTAACTCTCGAATCGTGTGCTCTTCGATATCCAGCAGCTGCGCCACGCGGGCCAGCGCTCTGTTGGGCGAGAGTTTCAGCAGAACGCGTCCCTGGTGGGTGAGTTGCCAGCCCATGTCGGGCCGGATCATGGCCTGGCGAACAAAGGCCTCTCTGCAGTGATGCAATTCCGTGGCGGCAGTTTTTAGGAAACGTCGGCGCGCGGGCACCGAGAAGAAGAGTTGGCCCACATCGATGCTGGTGCCCTGGCCTCCTGCGGCCGGGCTGATCTGCCAGCTGCCGCTGCTATTGGACAGGCAGCTGGCGTAGCCGGCCTCTGCGGTGCGAGAGGTGATGGCGACACTGGCCACCGATGAGATGGCCGCCAGGGCCTCTCCCCGAAAGCCGTGGCTGGCGACCTGCATCAGGTCATCCAGGCTACGAATCTTGCTGGTGGCATGACGGGCGACTGCCAGTGGCAGGTCCTCGGCCGCAATCCCACTGCCATCGTCTCTCACTTGAATCTTGGCAATGCCACCTTCTTCTAGCGCGAGGGAGATGGTCTTGGCCTGGGCGTCGATGGCGTTTTCGATGAGCTCTTTGACCACGGAGGCTGGCCGCTCGATGACCTCGCCGGCGGCGATCTGGCTGATGAGCACGTCGGGGAGCAGGGCAATGCGGTGGTTGGTGGCTGACATGGTTACATCATCCGCGACTTCGCCAGCGGTGGGTTTTTGTCGACGTAGGTCTTGATCCCCCGCATCAGGGCTTCGGCCATCTGGTCTTGGTAACTCGCATCGCGCAGCCGGCGTTCTTCCTCTGGGTTGCTGATAAAGGCCGTCTCCACCAGGATGGAGGGGATGTCAGGCGCCTTGAGCACGGCAAACCCCGCCTGTTCCACCTGCTGTTTGTGAAGTCGGTTGACGGTCTGGACCTGGTTCAAGACAAAACTGGCGAACTTCAGAGAGTCCCGAATTTGGGCGGTGGTCGACATGTCCAGCAGGACCTGGGCGACGTCCTCATCGGCCCCGCCAAGTCGCACACCACCGATCTCGTCGGAACTGTTCTCTTTGTTGGCCATCCACCTGGCGGCGGTGCTCGAGGCTCCCCGCTCTGAGAGCACATAGACCGAGGAACCCCTGGCGTTTGGGGAGACCCAGGCATCTGCATGAATCGAGACGAACAAGTCCGCTTTCACACGCCGAGCTTTTGCAACCCGTCTGCCCAGCGGTACAAAGTAGTCACCATCTCGCGTCAGATAGGCCCGCATACCAGGCTGCTGATCAATCTTGCGTTTGAGCAAGCGGGCAATTCGCAGCACAACGTCTTTCTCTCGCGTGCCGCGTTTGCCAATGGCCCCAGGGTCCTCACCCCCGTGACCAGGGTCTAAAGCAATCGTGACCAGCCGCTTGGTGGTCGGTTCTGATCGAGGGGCGTTGGGAGCCGGCTTGTCTTTGGGGCTGACCTGGGCCGTTTGTTCGGGCGGACTGGTCTGGCCGGATGCTGGCGGGGTTGGGTCGCTGAACGAGGGACCGGTCTTGCCACTGAGGATGTCTTGGATTCGGGCGGCTTCGGCCGGATCACGCCGACTCTCGTCGACCTGTTCCAGCAAGGCCTGCAGAGGGTCTCGGGCAACAGTGGGGTATAGGTCAATGACCAGTCGATGTCGATACTGGGCCACGGGCTTCAGTGTGAAGACCTGCGGCTTGATGTCGGTCTTGAGGTCAAAGACGATGCGCACCACATCGGGCTTGTATTGGCCCACACGCAGCTGCGAGATGTAGGGGTCATCGGGCTTGACGCTGGCCAGCAGGGTCTTGAGCTTGTCGTTCAGTCGAACGCCGGAGATGTCGACAAAGAGTCTTGGTGGGCTTTGAAGGGTCTGCGTGTAAAAACCCAGCTTGGCGTTGTCATGCTCGATGGTGATGCGGGTGTAGTCCTTGGATGGCCAGACACGCACAGCAGTGACTGCAGTGGCCTGGGCCTCGGTAGGGATCAGGACAAAGCTCAGACTCAGCAGTCCACTGGCGCTCCCCGCCCCGACTGCACCAACCGCGCCGACGGCCTGAACCAGCCCACCCATGCTGGTGCGCTTGTTGGGGTCTGCTGGCTGATCGACCGGGTCAGTGGAAGCCTCACAGACCTGGGGTGAGAAGCCTGCCGTCTGCGCCGATTGCACCAGCGCCGTACTCAGTGATGCTGGCAGGCAGACGTGAATATCACGCGGTCCCTCTGGGTCGTTGGCCTGACTCCAGTCGATGGCAAGGCTGAGGTCGGCTGCGGGCAGGCCCTGAGCTTTCTCTGGCCACTCCACCAAGGCCAGATCGCAGGCCAGCGCATCTCGCAGGCCAGCAGCCTGCCAGGCATCTGGGTCATCCAGCCGATAGAAATCACAGTGCGCCACCTGGCTGCCATCGTCGAGCTGGTAGTTCTCCACCACCGAGAAACTGGGGCTCTTGATGCGACCGGTCACCCCCAAGGCGGTTAACCAACTGCGCACCAGGCTGGTCTTGCCGGCACCCAGCTGACCACTGAGCGTGACCAGACGAAGGCCGTGGTCACGGGCAAAATGCCCCAGGCAGCTGCCGAGCAACTGCAGGCCTTGCAGGTCTATGGCATTGAATCGAATCGTCTGGCGGTCAACAATCATGGCGTGTCTAATCTGAATCCTCATCCTACAGTGAGTTCCCCCCAGTCGAGCCTGCTGCAGGTGGTTCGCGACCAGGCCTTGGCCCTGGGCTTTGCAGACCTGCGTGTGGTCTCGCTGCAAGCAGATGTCTTGGCGCCTTCGGTGGCCCAGATGCAGGAGTGGCTGGAGCGGGGCTATGCCGGTGAGATGGACTACCTGCACAAACACCTGGCCTTGCGGGCCGATCCGTCGGGCCTGCTGCCAGGGGCCCAGACCGCCTTGGTGGTCGGCATGAATTACCTGCAAGACGCCGGCTGGCAGACCAACGAGGCGCAGGCCATCGGCGATCCGTCTCGCGCGGTGGTCTCGGTCTATGCCCGTGGCCGTGACTATCACAAGGTGTTGCGCAGTGCGCTGGCCAAGCTCGGTGATGCCGTCTCTTGTGCTATCAGAGCCATGGGGCATCGGGCTTGTGTGGATTCCGCACCGGTGATGGAGGTCAGCCTGGCCCAGGCCGCTGGCCTGGGCTGGCGCGGCAAACACACCCTGCTGCTCAATCGAGAGCAGGGCTCGATGTTTTTCCTTGGGGTGCTGCTCACGGACCTGACCCTGGCGCAATGGCAGGCAAACGCACCCCAGCAGAGTGGCTCAACGGATTCGCCCTTGGGCCTCTCGCCATCGGCTTCGAGCTCAGCCCAGGACGGCGCCCACTGCGGCAGCTGCACGGCCTGCCTGTCGGCCTGTCCGACCCAGGCCTTTGTCGGCCCCTTTCAGCTCGACGCCCGACGTTGTATTTCCTATCTGACCATTGAGCACTCGGGCGACATCGATGAGGCCCTCCGTCCGCTCATGGGCAATCGGCTCTATGGCTGTGACGATTGTCAGCGGGTCTGCCCTTGGAACAAGTACGCCCAGATGGCTGCTCATCCAGACTTTCGGGTCCGTCATGACTTGGACCGCACGCAGCTGCTCGATTTGTTGACCTGGCGTCAGGCAGACTTTGAACGGGTCTTTCAGGGCAGTGCAGTCCTTCGCATTGGGTATGGCCGTTGGCTTCGCAATCTGATGGTGGTGGCTGGTAATGCCTTGCGATCCCAGGCCGCAGGGCAGAGCCTGCGAGACCAGTTGGTGCAGGCCCTGCATCGTCTTCGCGCAGACCTGTCTGGTGAGGCATTGGGTGATTCGTCTCGCCACTCGCTCGCGGCAGAGCAGTCGGCTCAGGTGATTCGTCACTTGGACTGGGCCTTGGCACAGCCTGCGGAATGCACCGCATGACCGAGACCAAGACACTCCAGGTCTTGCCACCGGCCAGCCCAGAGGACCTGGCTTTGATTGCCGACTTTGAGCAGGCCATGTGGTTGGAGGAAGGCCTGTCGGCCAACACGCGGGAGGCCTATGCTCGGGACCTGACTGACTTGGCGCGATGGCGCTCGACTGGGTCAGCTCAAGGCGATAGCCTCAAGAACCTGACCGCCGTGGACGTCAGCCGCTACATCAGCGAGCGGCTCTCGGGCATTCGGGCGACGAGCCTCAACCGCAAGCTCTCGACGCTTCGTCGTTACTTTGGCTGGCTGATTCGTCAGGGTCAGCGCATGGACGACCCTTGTGGGCAGATCAAGACGGCCCGAGCCCCTGCCCGTTTCCCCAAGGCGCCCAGCGAGGCCCAGGTCGAGGCGCTCCTGGCCGCGCCGCCCATCGACACGCCCCTCGGCCTTCGCGACAAGACCATGCTGGAATTGATCTACGCCAGTGGTCTGCGGGTCTCCGAACTCATTGGCCTGCGCATGGTGAATGTCAGCCTGACCGAGGGCTTGGTGCGAGTCACTGGCAAGGGGGACAAGGAGCGTTTGGTGCCCTATGGCCAGGAGGCCGGGCATTGGCTGACTCGTTACCTGCAGGAGTCCAGGCCACTCATTCTTGGGGGGCGGCTGGCCGATGCCGTCTTTGTGGGTCAGCATGGTGGAGCGATGACACGTCAGTATTTCTGGCAACTGATTGGGCGCTATGCCAGGGCGGCGGGTATTGACTTCAAGCTCTCGCCACACGGCCTTCGTCATGCCTTTGCCACTCACCTGCTCAACCACGGTGCCGACCTACGGGCCGTGCAGATGCTCTTGGGCCATGCCGACATTTCGACCACCCAGGTCTATACCCATGTCGCTCGGGATCGGCTCAAGCGCATCCATGCCCAGCACCATCCACGCGCATAATGGCGGCCATGGATTCTTCGATCGTGTTCTGGTTGGTGGTCTTGTTGGCCTATCTCATGGGCTCGGTCTCGTTTGCCATCGTGGTCAGTCGACTGCGCGGTCTGGCTGATCCGCGCAGCTATGGCTCTGGCAATCCCGGGGCCACCAACATCATGCGCAGTGGCGACAAAGTCGCCGCGGTCCTCACTCTGCTGGGCGATGCGGCCAAGGGCTGGCTGGCGGTTTATTTCGTTGGCTGGACCATTGCGGGACTCGAGCTGGATGTCGCCACGCACGATGCCCAACAGCTGCTCGCAGCCGGTGGGTTGGCTGTGTTCCTGGGGCACTTGTTTCCGGTCTTCTTTCGATTCAGGGGCGGCAAGGGTGTGGCCACGGCCTTGGGCGTCTTGCTAGGGCTCTCACCGGTTCTGGGCTTGGCCACGCTGTCGACCTGGCTGGGCATTTTTCTGCTCACCAAGATCTCTTCGCTTGCTGCCTTAGTGTCCGCCATCGCGGCGCCGATCTACGTGGCCACGCTGGGCCTGGGTCTGCCGGTGATGGCTGCTGGGATGGTCGATCCAGTGAGCTGGTGGCAGCAGCCCGTCTGGCGGGCCGTCTTTTGGATGAGCGTGTTTCTGCTCATTCGCCATCACCGCAACATTCGCGGTCTGGCCAAAGGTCAGGAGCTGGCCTTTAAGAAGAAGCCAAAAGACTAGGGGGCCAGGCTGGCCAAGTCCCAACGAGGTCTGGCCATGATCTGAGGATCACCGGCTTCGGGACGGACCACCGACTGGCTCAGCCGCAGGCCCGCGGCCCAGGCAATCATCACCCCATTGTCGGTGCAGAGTTGCAGCGGCGGAAAAAAGACCTTGGCCCCCCGTTTGTTGGCGGCAGACAGCAAGCGGTCTCGAAGCAGAGCGTTCGCACTGACCCCACCCGAGATCACCAGCTGTTTGAGACCCGTCTGATCCATGGCCGCCATGCATTTGTGAACCAGCACATCGACGATGGCCGCCTGCACGCCTGCGGCCACATCGGCCCGGTCCTCGTCAGAGGGTGGCGTCTGCAACTTCTGCACCTGGGTCAGCACGGCGGTCTTCAGGCCGGCAAAACTGAAGTCCAGGTTGGGTCTGTTTTTGAGGGGGCGGGGAAACTCAAACCGGTCGGCTCGGCCTTTGGCTGCCCATTTGGAGATGGCCGGCCCACCGGGGTAGCCCAGCCCCAAGAGCTGGGCAGACTTGTCAAAAGCCTCGCCAGCAGCGTCGTCGATAGTTTCCCCGAGTAGTGTGTACTGACCTACCCCATCGACCTGCATGATCTGGGTGTGCCCGCCTGAGACCAGCAAGGCCAGAAATGGAAAGCGCAGGTCTTGGCTGCCGGCGTCCAGCAGAGGAGACAGCAGGTGCCCCTCTAGGTGATGAATGCCCATGAGCGGCTTGTTCAGGGCGGCAGCCAGGCCATGGGCCACGCTCACCCCCACCAGCAAGGCCCCGGCCAGTCCGGGCCCCTCGGTCACCGCAATCCAGTCCACCTCGTCCAGGCAGGTGTTGGCCTGCTCCAGACAGGTGGTCAGCAGGGGCATGATCCTGAGCAGGTGGTCTCGGGAGGCTAGTTCGGGCACCACGCCGCCGTAGGTCTTGTGCAGGTCGATCTGGGAGTGCAGGGCCTGCCCCAGCACCCTGGCCTTGGGCCATTGGCCGTCCTGGGCCGGCGGGCCGAGTTCCAGCAGGGCCAGTCCGGTCTCGTCGCAGGAGGTCTCAATGCCCAGAATGCGCACTGGCTTGCCAAATTGGGGTTCAGCGGTCATAATTTTTGATTCTTCTGCCTTTGAGTTTAGAGAGAATACCGACAATGCCTTTAGTTCGCGTCAAAGAGAACGAGCCTTTTGAAGCCGCCATGCGGCGTTTTAAGCGCACCATCGAAAAGATTGGTCTGTTGAACGACCTGCGTGCCCGTGAGTTTTATGAAAAGCCCACGGCAGAGCGCAAGCGCAAGAAAGCAGCTGCCGTGAAGCGCCATTACAAGCGCGTTCGCAGCCAGATGCTGCCTGCTCGCAAGTACTAAATCCCCCTCGCTCAAGCCATTGAGCAGCATCAAAGCCAAGCTGGCCGACGACATCAAGTCGGCCATGCGCGCCAAGGACTCGCAGCAGCTCACCACCCTCCGGCTGGTCAGCGCTGCGATCAAACAAAAAGAAGTCGACGACCGAGTAGAGCTCGATGACGCAGCTGTGCTGTCGGTCATCGAGAAAATGGTCAAGCAGCGCAAGGACGCCATCGAGCAGTTCAGCGCTGGTGGCCGCCAAGACCTGGTTGATAAAGAATCCGCAGAACTCCAGCTGCTTACAGGCTATCTGCCGGCTCAGCTGTCTGCGCAGGACATCGACCAGATTCTGCAGGCCGCCATCGACCAGGCGGCCCAACAGGGGGCATCCGGCCCCGCGGCCATGGGCAAGGTCATGGCCATCATCAAGCCTCAGCTGGCTGGCCGCGCTGACATGGGCCTGGCCTCTCGTCTCCTCAAAGACAAACTAGCCCAGTCGTAAGCCTGGCTGCCAGTGTCAGAATAAGGCCATGATCCCTCAGGCCTTTATTGACACGCTGCTCCAACGCGTCGACATCGTCGAGCTCGTGGGCAGCTATGTTCAGCTCAAAAAGGCTGGCATCAATTACAGCGGGCTGTGCCCCTTTCATACAGAGAAGTCACCCTCGTTCACCGTCAGTGCCAGCAAACAGTTCTATCACTGCTTTGGCTGTGGGGCCCACGGTACGGCGGTTGGCTTTTTGATGGAGCACCTGGGGCTGTCTTTTCCTCAGGCAGTTGAAGACCTGGCCAGGCGCGCTGGTCTAGAGGTCCCGCAGGAGCAGGCCAGCGAGAGCGACAAGGCCGCCTCGGCCGCCCAGCGCGACCAGCGTGTTCGACTCATGGACTGCACCCTGCAGGCGGCCAAGTTCTATCAAAGGCGGCTAAAGGAATCCCCACAGGCCATTGATTACCTCAAGCGGCGTGGCGTGACCGGCGAGATCGCCAAGCGATATCACCTGGGCTATAGCCCCGAGGGCTGGCAGCCTCTGCAGTCAGTCTTTGCAGACTATGAGCAGGCGGACTTGGTGGATGCGGGTCTGGTGATTGCTTCACACGACGAGTCGGGCAAGTCCAAGCGCTACGACCGCTTTCGCAACCGACTCATGTTTCCGATTCTGAGCGCCAGAGGCGAGGTCATCGGCTTTGGTGCCCGCACCCTGGGTAGTGACGAGCCCAAGTACCTCAATTCCCCCGAGACACCACTCTTCTCGAAGGGCCAGAATTTATATGGTGTCTTCGAGGGCCGCACGTCCATTCGTGAGGCGGGCCAGGTCTGGGTGGTCGAAGGCTACATGGATGTGGTGGCGCTGGCCCAGCATGGTCTGGGCCATGCCGTGGCCACCCTGGGAACAGCCACCACCGAGCAGCACTTGCGCATGCTGATTCGCATGGCCGATCAGGTGGTCTTTATGTTTGATGGGGATGCTGCTGGTCAGCGGGCAGCGGCCAAGGCTCTGGAGATCAGCCTGCCATTTGCCACACCCAAGACCACTTTTAAATTTGTCTTTCTGCCCAATCAGCACGACCCGGACAGCTTTGTTCGAGAGTCTGGCGCCCAGGCCCTGCTGGATCATGTCGCTGCCGCGCCACCGCTGTCCAGTTTTCTGTGGACGCAGTCAGTGGCCGATCAGGACTTGGCCACGCCCGAGGGCCGTGCCGCGGCCAGTGTCGAAGTCAGGCGTTTGCTTGGTCTCATGCCGGCGACAGAGCTCAAGCTGCAGATCGCCCAGTCCTGCGCCAAGCGGCTGGAGTGCGATCTGGCGAGCCTTGGGGTCAGTGCATCGGTGACTCGGTCGCCCGGGTCTGCTCATTCTGAGCGCCCCAACCGAGGCGACTTTGCCAATCGCTCCAGCGCTCATCGCTCAGACCACCGCCCAAACAATCGCCCGGCGGATCGACTGACCGATGGCCGGCCGGCTTGGGTGCCTGGTTATGGCCAGCGCGAGCGAATGGAGCGCCGGCCGGTCCGTCGGCCAATTCCCTCTCTGTCCGATCGGCTCATGCAGATTCTCGTCCGCCAGCCCCAGCGGGCCGGTAGCCTGCAGCCCGAGGTGTTGGCGACCCTGACGCCCGCCCAGCAGGCTCTGGTCCAATGGGTCCGCGGCCAGCCCGGACGATCCTTTGCTTCCTTGCACGAAGCCGCCTTGGCCGCGGCGGGCACCCAGGATTCATCCGGGTGGGGCGCAGACGGACCGGACCAGCAGTTGGACGTCTCGCCAGCGGCGCTCTTTCAACGGTATGCGCAGCCCGAGATCACCCTGGACGACCTCATGGCGCAGGACCAGTCCGACTTGGTTCAAACCGAATGGGATCGAGCGGCCAGTGGCCTGCTGCTGCGAGACCTGCAGGCCCGCGCCACCAGCCTGGCCAAATCCCTGGGCGCAGGCCAAGTCGCCAGCCCAGAACGCCTCTCGGAACTCAGAGATTTACAGGCGAAAATTGCTGAACTGAAACAATCGTTGATGCAATAGGTCTAATCGCTTAAAATCGAGGGTTCGACTCTTCGTCAAGCCAGATTTAAGCCGGATTCCCTATGCCCAGAGCCACTCCCAAAGCAGCCCCCGCCAAGTCCAGCAAGCCTGCCGCTGCGGCCAAAAAAGGTCCCGCCAAACCGACCAAGGCCAGCAAGCCGGCCGCGCCAGTCAAAAAGCCGGCTGCTAAAGCAGGCGCAGCCAAGGCAGCCGCGCCCAAGGCAGCAGCCGGCAAAAAAGCCAGTGCCGCCGATGCAGCCCTTAAAAAGGCGATCGCCAAGCTGCGTGGAGAGCCTGTCAAACCGGCCAAGTCGGCAGCTAAGTCGGCCGCTAAGTCGGCAGCTAAGGCCCCAGCTAAGGCCCCAGCCAAGCCCGTGACCAAGTCTTCAGCCAAGCCCGCATCTAAGCCGGCCGGCAAAGTGTCGACCAAGGCAGTCTCGTCTAAAACAGTGCCGGCCAAAGCACCCGCCAAGGCTGTGGCCAAGCCGGCGGCCAAGCCCGTCGCTGCCAAGGCACCAGCCAAACCAGCCACCAAGGCTGCAGCCAAAGAGGTCGCCAAGGAACAGGTCAAAGAGCCTTCCAAGGCCAGCAAGGCCAAGGCCAAAGCAAAAAAGGCCGCCGAGCAAGACGATGACTTGGATCTTGACGATCTCCCCAAACCAGCCAAAAAGCGCGGCCGCCCTGGCCGTCCGGCCAAGAACACCAACAGCGATGACGAGGGCATCCCGGATGCGGATGACGAGGGCGATGGCGATTCAGACGCCAGCGTCGACATCGAGGTTCCGGTTGCCACCCCCAAGCGCGGTGGTCGTCGCTCACGAGACAAAAAGCTCCTGGATTTCATTCCATCGGGACCGGCTACGGCCGAGGAACTCGAGGCTCGGAAGGCCCGACTCAAGTCGCTGATTGTTCTGGGCAAGGAGCGCGGCTACCTGACCCATGCTGAGATCAACGACCACCTGCCCGAGATCCAACTCGACTCGGACCAGATGGAAGCCATTGTGGTGACCTTCCAGGAGTGGGGCATCTCGGTCTATGAGACCACCCCCGATGCCGAGACGCTGTTGCTGGCCACCAACAACACAGCCTCCAACGACGACGCCGAAGAAGAGGCCGAAGCCGCTCTGTCCACCGTGGTGGACTCCGAGTTTGGTCGCACCACTGACCCAGTCCGCATGTACATGCGCGAGATGGGCACGGTCGAGCTGCTGACCCGCGAGGGCGAGATTGCCATTGCCAAGCGCATCGAGGCGGGTCTTCGAGAAATGGTCTTGGCCATCTCGGCCTGCCCCGTGACCATCCACGAGATCCTGGACTCTGCTGCCAAGGTGCGCGAGACGGTCATGCGCATCGAAGAAGTGGTCGATGGCATTGTCGACCCCAACGCTCCCGAAGAGGATCTACTCTCCGCGGCCGATGCCGAGATCGCCATCGAAGAGGACGACGACGAGGCGCAGGACAACGCCACCAAGGCTCGCCTAGAAGAGCGCAAGCAGGCCGCCCTGGAGAAGTTCGCCGTGATCGAGAAGAACTTCGACAAGATGCGTCGGGCTTTCCAGACCGACGGCTATCGATCGCCCGCCTATGACAAAGCGCAGACTGCCATTAGCAACGAGCTCATGGGCATTCGCTTCACAGCCAAAATGGTCGAGAAGCTGGCCGACACCATGCGGGCCCAGGTCGACGAGATTCGCCACATCGAGCGTCAGATCCGTAACATCGCCGTTGACAAGGTGGGCCTGGATTCGGCCTGGTTCCTCAAAGTCTTCCGGGGCAATGAGGTCAATCTGAACTTGTTCGTCAAGAAGGTGCCCGTTAAGAATGCCGATCAGCAGTCTCTGCTGGATCGCAACCTGCCCGCTCTTCAAGAACTCCAGAAGCGCCTGATCGACATTCAGGCGCGTGTGGTGCTGCCCCTGGCCGATCTGCGTGAAATCAACAACCAGATGACGGCTGGTGAGCGCCGGGCCCGTGATGCCAAGAAAGAAATGACCGAGGCCAACCTGCGCCTGGTGATCTCGATTGCCAAGAAATACACCAACCGTGGCCTGCAGTTCCTGGACCTGATCCAGGAGGGCAACATCGGCCTGATGAAGGCCGTGGACAAGTTCGAATACCGCCGTGGCTACAAGTTCTCCACCTACGCCACCTGGTGGATTCGTCAGGCCATCACGCGCTCCATCGCGGACCAGGCTCGCACCATTCGGATTCCGGTTCACATGATCGAGACCATCAACAAGATGAACCGCATCTCCCGTCAACTTCTGCAAGAGACCGGTAAAGAGCCCGATCCTGCTGAGCTGGCCATCAAGATGGAAATGCCCGAGGACAAGATTCGCAAGATCCTCAAGATCGCCAAAGAGCCCATCTCCATGGAGACGCCCATTGGCGACGACGACGATTCCCATCTGGGTGACTTCATCGAAGACACCAATACCTTGCAGCCTCATGAGGCCGCCCTGCAGGATTCCATGCGCGACGTGGTCAAAGAAGTCTTGGATTCGCTCACACCGCGTGAGGCCAAGGTCTTGCGCATGCGCTTTGGTGTCGAGATGGCCACCGACCATACGCTGGAGGAAGTCGGCAAGCAGTTCGACGTCACCCGTGAGCGGATTCGCCAGATCGAGGCCAAGGCCCTGCGCAAGCTTCGTCACCCCAGCCGTAGCGACAAGCTCAAGAGCTTCCTCGACACACTGGGGTCATAAGTTTTAAGCCTGGGCTGTTCAAGCAGCCCAGGTCTTCACCGGTTTGGGCCGTTAGCTCAGTTGGTTAGAGCAGAGGACTCATAATCCTTTGGTCGTAGGTTCAAGTCCTACACGGCCTACTTTTCCTGCCGTCTGGGCTTAACACCAGCCTGCGCCATGCCGTTACTTCTTCCGTATGAAGAAGGTTGCCCTATCTGCCCTGCTGTCCTCGATTGCCTTGGTCCTTGTTGTGACCAACGGCATGCTGCTGCCTACCCGGCCCGCCCAGGCCGAGTTCCTGCAGGTGGCGGACCTGCCCACGGTGGTGGTGGCGGTGGACCCCAGCCTGGTTCAGCGGGCGCACCCCTTTATCGTGCAGGCCTGGGTCTTGTTGGACTTCAAGCAAGACCAGCCCGCCAACACCCTGGGGTTAGATCGCCCCAGCTTTGGCCAATACCGCTCAAGGCTGGATCGTGTTGAGGTGAACTGCCGCCATGGTCATTACGCTCGCACGGCGGTGACGGTCTTTGGTCAGCCCAAGGCGGGTGGTCAGCCGGTCTATGAGGCCGTTGGGCTGCGATCCCCCACCTGGCGCGAGCTGCGTCCGTTTGGCTATGAGAGTGCGATCTGGAGCTACGTCTGTCAGGGCGTTAGCAACATCGGGCCCGTGAACCCGCCACGCCCACTCTGACCTTATAAGACGGGGCCGCCTTGTTGTCCCTGAGCGTTGGCTTCTTTGGTTTTGCCACTGCGAATTTCAGAGAGCTCTGCTTCGGCATGGGCAATTTTCTCGGCCATCTCATCCACCCGATGTTCAATGGCCGGAATTTTTTCGGCGGTGTCGTGAATGGCCTGGTTGATGGTGGACCGAACGCGCAGCTCCAGTTCCGATTTCACCGTGTCCATCCGGTCTTGCGTGCGCTTGAGTTCCAAATAGAGCACCAGGGCCAAAATGGCCATCGCAATCGCAACAGCAAGCACCAGGATCTCCATGGCGCCAGTATATACTCGGCACTATGGAGCAAGTGCATCCATTTATCCTATTGCTTGACGCCGACGCGCAGGATGCACCACTGGTCAATCGACTGGCCCAATCCTTGCGAGAACAGGGTTTTCCCGTACATGTCATGCAACAGGTCGGCAGCATGCTTGGCAGTGACCAGGCGGTGCGAAGCATTCTCGAAGACATCCGCAACATGACCAAGACCCAACCTGGATCGGCGGTGGTCTTGTGTGGTGTTGGCCTGTCGGCCAGCCTGGCCCTCTGGGCCGATCTGCTCGATGGCAAGCGTCAGTTTGCCAAGCGAACCAACACCGAACGCGGCACGATTTTCGAACAGGTCGAGCGAACCGAAGGCCCTGTGCTGGCCGGTGTGGTGGCCGTCTCCCCCTTCCTCGGATTTGATTTGTCGGTAAGTAGCCTGCAGGTGGGCGGCTGGGACGCCTTGCGTGAGCGACTCTTGCGCCTGGCCCGGGTCTCCTGGTTGTCTGGCTTTTTCAAGCGGGTCTCCGTGGCCTATGCCAATGACCATGGCTGTTGGGCCCCGCGAGTCATCTCCTGGTGGCAGTTGGCGCGTTGCCTGCCCTTTGCCTCATTCTCCAAAATCATTCCCAGCCTCAAGCGTCCGACCACCATCTTGTTTGATCAACGCAGCGGTTCGCAGATGAATGCACTGGAGACGCTCCTGCGCTCCCTGAATGGTCGGCTGCATTTCGTATCTGAGCAGTGGACCCCTGACAACCTCGGACGTTTGGTTGGCCAGTCAGCCCACTGGTGTGTCGAGCAGGAGTTGGCCCGTGACTGAATTCGTGGTCTCCATGCGCCCTGGACTCACCCTCACGCTGCTGGCCCTGGCCCTGGCCGTCTTGCTGGGCATTGCCCTGTGGTTTGACGATGCTCGCGCCAAGCGACGTGCCCAGCGCAAGGCGGCCGAGCGTCAGCGTCTGCGTGAGCGTGCGCAGGCGGGCCTGCCCATGGAAAAAACCAGTGACATGGAGTTCATCTGGAGCGATGCCATGCGAAGCATGGAGTCCCTGCAGGATCAACTCAAAGAAAACCTGCGCTCACTGGAGAACAAACTCAAGGACGAGCGCCAGGAAGTCGAGATGAAGGTCGAGACCCTCAAGTCGCTCGCTCGAACCAATCGCCTGCCGCTCACGCTCTATGAGCTGTATGAGGGACTTCGTCATTTCAATCGCAAGAACGAAGAGGCCCAGGCGGCTGACATGGTCTGGCACGGCAAGATTGGCATTACGCAGGTTGACGTGGTCGATGCCATCGGCGATCCGCCGGGCTATGAGATCTTTTTCATCATGGACGATGAGTCCTATCTGCTCGTCGGTCGTCACCATCGCTACAGTCGGACCTCGTTCATTGAGTTGAGCCTGGTGGATCGCGACAACTCCAAGCTGGCGACCGTTCGAGTCCGCCCCGATGCAGACGGCCGATCGCTGCTGGCCGATGCCGTCATCACCATTCGGTCGGGTCCATGGATCCAGGCCATGCTGTCCTGCCGTGCCAAGATGGATGTCCGTGCCCAAGAGGTCAATCTCTTGGCCGCCCATGCCGACGTTGAGCGCCTCAAAGAAAACTTCCAGATTCAAGCCACACCGCCAAGCCCATGACCGAACCCAATCAGAATCCAGACCTGAATTCAGAGCCGCAGATCGACGGTCCGGAGCAGGACATGCCGACACCACGGCCCATCTCGTTCTGGTTTCTGGTGGCCAGCAGTGCCTTGCTGTTGTTGTCCCTCATCTGGATGGGATCGGTGGGGTCTCAGATTGCCAGCAAGAGCAACGCCCTGTCCCAGGTGACGCCCAAGTTACCGGCCTTCGAGCAATACGCCCGTGTGGCCAAGCTCACCGGCCTTACGCCCACGCCTTTGGAGCGGGGGACTACCGAGCCCGAGCCCATCCGAGGCAGCTCTGCCAGTGATGCCCTTGGGGCCATCTTCGCGAGCTTCGCCGCCTTTGAGAACACGCGCTCTGAGGCACGCCTCAAACAGCTGCGCCCCATGGTCTCTGGTGTCGAGGTCGAGTCGCCGGCCTATCGCGCAGGGATTCGGATTGGTGATGAGATCGCAGCAATTGGCACCACCGATGTCAACACGGTCTATGACTTCATGATTCGTATTGGCGATGTCAATGACAAATCAGTGGGCATGGTGCTGCGTCGCCAGGGTCGCCTGTTCAATGCCACCTTGGTGATGGGGGCCGATCAGATCATCACCGCTCAAAACCATGGGCTCATGTTCGCAACCCCCAAGGGCCTCAATGTGGTCTCCCGGCTCGAGGCGGCTCGACTGGCCGAGCGTTTTGAGCGTGACTTCGTACAGGCTGTCTCCTCTAGCTGGCGCGGTGTCTACATCGAGAGCCTTGGCCGCTTGGCCGCTCAACTCAGCCGATACAACCTGTCTCAACGCAGCCTGGGTGCGGACGATGTGGGCTACGTGTCACTGGCCAATTTTCTAATGTGGCACCACGATCAATTCCAGCGAGCCATCGATGACTACCTAGCCGACTTGCAGACCGCCACCGTCTCACAGGCACAGGTCTTAAGCCTGTTGGGTGATGCGGTCATGGGCCTGGTGGCCGCTCTGGTCTTGTTCTTTTTATCGCTGTGGTTTCACTTTCGTCGTCAGGCGCGTGAGGCCGAGGTGTCGCGGGCGTGAGCACCACACAGCGCTTGTTTGGCTTTGTCTGGCAGGGCCAGGCCATGGCCATCGACTTCGCAGCGGTTCATGCTGCCTTTCGCAGCAGTCAGCTGCTGGCCGGCCCTCCCAAATCCGCAGCCTTGGGCATGCTGATGAGAGAGGGCACGCCCACCATGGTGCTGCCGCATGACCACCTGCTCGAGACCCTCGATGGTGCGTCTCTCTCGCCGGCTCAGGCGGAGCCGCCTTTGGATGCTGCGATGTGGGTGGTGGTCTTGAGTGAGCAGACCACGCCGGTGCGACTGGCCTTTCGGGCCGAAGAGACCCACGGGCCCTTCAGGGCCAGCCTGGTCCGCGGGGAGCACGGGGTGATCGCTGAATACAGTGACCGACAGTGGCAGGTCCTGCGCGCCAAAGCCGGCGTGGCCTGACGTGATGATCCAGAATCAGAACCAAACCAGCAACAACGGGGAGAAGACTGCGTGACCAGCAAGACGGACCAATCAGACATCCATCAGGAACTGACGCGGGTGTCTCGCGCCAAGCTCTGGACCTTGCTGTTGTTTGCCCTCAGCGTGGCGGGTGCGGTCTTTACCTTTGCCCTGGGTATTCGTCACCCGGCCTTGCTGCAGTTGCTGTCGATTGAATCGTCCAATGTGCAGCGCGAGGTCAGCACGGCTGCCCAGCCCAATGACGCCCGGGTCCCAGCAGACAAGCTGATTGCAGACCTGCGCGCTCGTCTGCAGAAACGTGATTGGTTTGATCCCGGCTTTCAAATGGGCATCAATGGCATCGCTGTAGGATTGTCCGAGTTGCCCCAGGCCGAGGCCAAGCTGGTTGCCGAACCACTGAAGCGACTGCAAGACCTGGCACCAAAGCTCTCAAACCTGTCCAAGGCCGCTGCCGACGGTCTGACCCAGATCGATGCCTTGATCGGGCCAGGCCGGCCGCTTGAGACCGCCAGGGTGCCGTCTTACTCGCCCTTTCTAGAGGTGAGCAAGGCCCTGACGCAGGTACGCCCCCATCTGCTGGGCATGAAGACCACCAAGACCCTGGACAAGCCCGACGCCTTTCGGGCTGCCCTCAAGGCCGTTGCAGCCGGTCGTCAGCGCATCGACCAGGAGCAATTCAAGTCCGCCATGAACCCTCGACGCATTGGCATCCGTGATCAGATTGATCAACTCATTGTGATCAAGCGCGCCAATGAGTGGGAGAGTGCAGTCTTCTCCGCCAACGCAATCGGCGAGGAAGTGCTGGCCAGACTGGTCGGCCTGGAGTCGGCCCTGGCCAATCAGCAGGCGGTCCATCAGCGCACCAGTGACAAGACCAATCAATTCGACCTCTGGACGCTCACCTTCCTCTCGGGCTTTGTGGCCACCCTTGCGTTTGTCGCGGCCAGTGTCTTGCTGTTCGCCGCCGATCGTGAGCTGAGGGCTCTGATCGAAGAGGGGCAGGGCCGCCTGGTGCCCAGCGGCCCCTCGGGCGACGCGGTGATGGAGCCGTCACTCACGGCCAAGGCGGACCTTGTCTCCTCTATCGAGGTCAACGTCACCAGCACCGCCATCACCGATCGCGATACCCAGGCCAGTCAGACTCTGCGACTGGCGGGCGAGCAGGTGACCTATGTGCTCTTGGCTGCCAAGCAGATTGGCGACCTGGGTCGTCAGCTGTCCGATGCCATTCGCAAGCTCTCCGAGGGCCTGGCTGAGGTTCGACAGGCCACGGACAACAGTCGTCCCAAAGACTTGGCCTCGGTCCTGGAGCCGGCCCGTCTTCGCCTACAAGATGCCCTGGGGTCCTTGGTCAGTCTGAAGGAGCAAGGGCTGCAGCTGTCAGTCATGGCCTCGAATCCAGATGCACCGCGTGGCATGTCCGATCTCTGCGACCGTTTCTCTGAGAACGTTGATTACATTGAGCTGCAGGCTCGCAAGCTGGACAAATCGCTGGCCGACCAGCAGCAGCTCCTGCAAGACCAACCGTCCGATCAACCCCCGGCCTGGAGTCGTCTGCAGACCGATGCTGAGGCTATGGTCATGGTTACTCGGCAGTGGGTTGGTCAGATTGGCCGCCTGAACGAGGCCCTGGCCGAGCTGTCGGCCACACTCGAGACTCGCGCTTCATGAGTGATCTGCAGCAGCCCTTTGTAGCGGACCTGCGACGGGCCGCTGACGGACTGGCCCATGCCCAGGCCAGCGGGCTGTCGGTTGATGCCATGGCGGTGTCAATGTATGTGCGAGACATCGCCGATGCCTTGTACTGCCTGAGACTCACCCGTCATGGGGAGCTGGCCGAACGTCTGGCGCGTCAGGCCACCTCTGGCTTTCCTAATCTGCAAGACCTCTTTGCGGTGTTCTCCGATTTGGTGGCCGAGCTGTTGCAGGCCCTAGAGTCGGGCCATTTTGATGCCAGCCTCAGCCTGGGACCTGGCCATCACCAGCAGCTCGCCAGACTGGCGGCAGAGTTGTCTGGTCAGGGCGAGGCTGCTATTGACTTGTCGGGATTGGCCTACCGAGCCACTGACCAATTGCCGGACCCAATGATCCAACGGGCCGACGCCCGGGTGGCCCAGGCCGACACTGACGACATTGACCTGTCGGACATGCAGGGGCTGGTCTACTTTCAAGGCAATGGCAACGACCTGACCGAGGCAGACAACTCGCAGGTCTCGGCGGCGGACAGCAACGACGCCGCCTCGCCTGGCCTCAGCATCTACGACCGCACACGGGGTTTGCAAAAGCTTCAGGCCATGGCCCAATTTCTGGGTGACTCGGGCTCCGATGAACTCGCCCGTCGCGGTCAGCTCATGCTGGCAGACCATGCCGACTGGATGGTGGGCATCGGTCAGGAGTTACTGGCCAAACGACTCTATGGCCTGTCGCGCACGCTCGACCTTGGCGATCTGCGGGCTGACGCCGATGTGGTGGATTATCTGGTGGCCATGCTGGGCCAACTGCCCCAGCCCTCCAAGATTACTGGCTCGGTTCAGTCACAGACGTTATTTATTGAGTTGGCCGACATTCCGGCCAATGGGCCTGCGCTGGAGCGCATCAACCAGGCCATGCAGGTGGTCAATGGGCGACTGCAGCCCGTTGACAACGGCCTGTGGATGATTCTGCCCAAGAGCCTGTCCCGCCTGCGGGTGGTGCCCTTTATGCGGGGTGGTCAACGCTTTGCGATCTCCTGGGCCCAGTTCCTGTCGGCCGAGACCTGTACCAAGCCGCGCGGGGTGGATTTGTTGGGTGAGGTCGATAACCCTCGACTGCGCATCCATGGCCAGTCCGGTGCTGAGCCGTTTGTGCTCTATGCCGATGCGGTGCTGCCTTTTACGGTGGCCAATGCCTTCGTCCTGCCCCAGGTGGTGGCCGCCCCAGAGTGGGTGGCAGGGGTCTTGGTGGGTGAGGATGCCCAGCTCATGTCATGGCTGATTCCCACCTAAGGATCACAGCGACCAAGGGGACGACCACAGGGACCGCATGGGCCACCTGGCTGATGGTGGTTTTGGCAGTCTTGGCGGTTGCAGTCCCTCAGCCCACCTGGGCCCAACGGGCCCTGATCGGGTCAGAGGGGCTTGATCGATTCCCCCTTACCGATCAAGACCAGAAGCGGGCACAGGCCATCATCGCCAGTCACCCCAGTCTGCGGGGCCAGACCATTCAAGTGGAGTTCCCCCCAAACGCCGGGCTCCGAACAAAATGTGAGCAAACACTATCGTTTGAGAACCCCAAAAGAGACCGCATGTGGGGAAATGTGCAGGTCGTGGCCCGGTGCGACAAGCCCAGCTTCAGCGCCAGCATTCCCCTGCGGGTCCGGGTCTTTGGCCAGTCGATCAGGGCCGCCCGCTACCTTCCCAGCGGGGCCCGACTGGGCCGCGACGACCTGGTGGTCGACCAGACAGAAATAACCGACGCCCCACCTGATGCCGCCGTCCGGGTCGAGGACGTCCTCGGACAGACCACTAGCCAATCTATTTCGGCTCGGGGCTGGATTCGGCTAAACAGTTTGAAGCAGGCGTCCGTAATACAGGCGAGGGCCCCCGTCAGAGTACAGATCAAGGGTCCCGGATTCCAGGCCAGTGGCGAGGGCATAGCCCTTTCCGAGGGTGCGATCGGCGATACTGTTACAGTGCGTCTGTCGGACGGTGGTCAGGTCTCCGGGCGGGTTGTGGGCCCAGGTGAAGTAGAAATAACTGTGAAATAGAGGCAAACCATGAAAATTGATCAGAGCAAACTGCCCAGCCAGACCAACGGCGCGCAGAGCCCGGCCGTCAAAAGCCAGGTCGATTCCATGCGTGCCAACCAACAGGCCAGTACCACCCCCCAGAGCAAGCCAGCTCCCGCTGCCAACGTCGACATCAGCTCGGCCTCGGCCAGCGCCGCCCAGGCCGCCAAAGAAGCCCTGCGTGGTGAAAAGCCCCTCGATACCGAACTGCTCGACAAAATTCGCGAGCGAATCGCCAGCGGTGACTTCCAGATCGACTACGATAAGGTTGCTGAGAACATCCTGGCCGATGCGATTTCCTCTGCCGCAGCCCGTCGCCGCGCGCAGTAACCTCGTGTCGTGCCTCTAGTCGGAGGCCGCATGTCCAAATTCGCTGAATCAGAACTCATCCACGAGCTAGCCGCGGCTGTGGCGCAGCTTCGCATCGCCCTGGAGGCCGAGCGTGTAGATGACTATGCGGCGGGTGTCGACCGGGCTGGTCGGGCCCTCGATGCCCTGGCCCAATTTCCGGGCGGATTGGATGGCCTCAAGGCTCAGATTGACCTGCTGCCCGAGCAAGAAAAAACCAGCCTGCGGTCCACCCTCTTAAAGGCCCAGCAGGATCATTTGGTCAATGGTGAGTTGATTCGGGTGGCCAGTCTTAAGAATTCCGCCCTGATGGCGTCCCTGGCCCAGCAGTCCGAGTCGGCGACTTATTCGGCCAAGGGCCAGGTGGCCAATGTGCTGGGTAACCTGTTATCGCGCAAAGTCTGACATCAGCCCACGAATGCGCACCATGGCCTGGGTGTGCAGCTGGCTGATGCGGCCGGGCGTCAGGTCCATGACGTAGGCCACTTCTCTAAAGCTCAAGTCTTCCTGGTAGTGCAGGGCCACCACCAGCCGCTCCTTTTCGGGCAGGTTTTTCAGCATGGTGCTGATCTGAAGCTTTAACTGCTTGTGCGAGGTGATGAGAGCCGGATCTGCGTCTTCTGCAATCGGCAGCAGGGTCTCTGGCACATCGTCAATGGCGGTCATGCCCACGCTGGCGTCCAGCGTCTGGAAGTACTCTTCCATAGTCAATGAGCAGGCCTCGGCAATTTCTTGCTCGGTGGGCGGACGGCCCAGCTCTTGCTCTAGCTTGCGGGTGGCCCGCTCCAGCTCGGTCAGTTTGTCGCGCTGGTTGCGCGGCAGGATGTCGTTCTCGCGGCAGCTGTCGTAGATGGCCCCGGTAATCCGAATGCGGGCATAGGACTCAAAAGGCAGACCAGGCTGAGGCTTGTAGCGCTTGATGGCATCGAGCAGGCCCATCATGCCCTCTTGAATCAGGTCGTCGAGCTCCACGTTGGCGGGCAGCCGGGAGGCCACCTGGTAGGCCAGCCGGCGAACCAGCGGGGTGTGGGCCCGAATCGCCTCTTGAAGATCATCGGCCAGCACCTGCGCATAGGGTTGTTTGAGTTTTGCCATCTGCCTTTTAACGTCCCAGGCCTCTGGCCAGGTTGGCCAATTTTTTGAAGAGCCCAGCCGGCAGGATAAGGCCTGTTGGGGTTTTGCGTGCGCGTGCGGGCAGTGGGTCGATGGTGGGCCGTGCGGCCACCCAGCCCAGGTCTTCTAGATCGGTGCCCAGCAGGCTGTTGCTGGCCTGTTGCAGACGAGAGAAGGCTTGCTGACATTCGGCCTCTTCTTTGCCCACCATGAGCACCGGCACTACTCTGTCGGGGTCTTGGGCGGTCATGCTGCGAATGAGCTCCAGGGCCCTGACCAGGCTGGTCTGCTCCGGTGTGGCGACCACAATCACATCGATCTCATCGGCAAAAAACCCAAAGCCTTCATGGCTGGGGTCTTGGGTGGCGATGATCATGACATCGATCTCGATACCGGCGGCAGCCAGCCGCTCAAGCACGTTGGGGTGCTTGGCCCGGCGCAGCTCATGGCTCTTGCGAAGCCGAATGGCGCAGGCAAACTTTAGGTTCTCTTCAGCATCGACGATGGCCTTCTCAATGGGTACCAGGTTTTCCATGACCTGGCCCAGGTCGTACTTGGTGCGATAGGCCAGCTTGGGAAAGGCCCGACGATCGGCCAGTCGAACCTCGTCAATCAGCAGGGTCTTGGTGCCTTCACGACGCAGAATTTGAGCCACGCCCTGACCCAGCCAGACGGTGTCGTCGGCATCCAGGGCGCAGGCCAGCGCCAGGGTGCGGGGTGCACCATTGCCAAAAAGCTCCCGCAGGCCATCGGCCTGATCGCCAGTCATGCTGGCAGAGGCTGGGGCAGTCGGCACTGCTGAGGCCGCTGGCGTCTCGGCAGTGAGTGCCTCTGCAGCAGGTGCCTCAGTGAGCGCCTGCTCTGAGCTGTCCATGGTCTCCGATGCCGTTTCGCTCAAGGTCTTGTTTCCCGCTTACGACTTGGCAGACCACTGGGCCAGCTGGTCGGCCAGCACGGCCGGCATTTGCTCGGCGGTGATGTCCATGTCGGTGCCCAATTGACGTGGTCGCAGCGCTCGGTGGGCCAGGTACTGGGCGCTGGGCGCGCTCAGGTCCTCGGGCACGCGTTGGCCGTTGGAGATAAAGAGCAGCGGCAGCGAGTGGCGAATTAGTGAATCGACCACTGGGCCAATCAGGGCGGCCTCGTCGGTCTTGGTCACCACCACGGACTGAATGGCATGGCCGCTGTCTGCGTGGCCATGCAGCTGAATGATGTCTTCTTGGGTGCGCAGGTCGGTGGTGGCACTCATCACCAGAATGCGATGGCGGTTGGCCTGGCCCTTGGCCAAGAGCTGGGCCTGGTCGAGCATCAGGGTGTCGCGTTGGCTCACACCAGCGGTGTCGATCAGCACAATCTTTTTCTTGCTGGCCTCGGCCAGCTTGGCGGTCAGGTCTTCGCTGTCCCGCACGGCGATCACGGGCAGACCCAGGATCTTGGCAAAGACCTTGAGCTGCTCCTGGGCGCCGATTCGGTAGGTGTCGGTGGTCAGCAGCACCACCTCGTTGCGACCAAAGCGCAGCACACAGCGGGCCGCGATCTTGGCCACTGTGGTGGTCTTGCCCACGCCGGTTGGACCGATGAAGGTAAAGATGCCGCCTTCATCGAAGATGTCCATGGGGTCTTGGGTGTGGATCAGACGCTCCAGGGTCTGGGCGACCATCTCGCTCAAGTCGTCAATGCTGCCTTGCTCGGGCAGAGACTGAACGATGTCGGCGCAGAGCTTGGGCGAGATGCCTGCATTGATCATGCGCTTGACCAACTCGGCATGAACTGGGGCCTGCTGCTGCAGGTTGCTCCAGAAGCTGGTGGCCAGGTGGGACTGCAGCAGGTTTTTCACCTCGGCCATTTCCAGAACCAGCTTTTGCACGCTGGGTGATAGGTCTACGCCGGGCGTGGCGGGTCGGCCCAGAGGTCTGCCGCTGGTGGTGGTCTTTTGGGCCGCGGCTGCGCCAGCCGATGCAGGAATGGGGTTGCCGGCCTGGGCCAGCGATTCTGGGGAGTGGACTGGTGAGCCATCGCGCTTGCGCGGCGCCTTGATCACATCGCTGATCACCAGCTCATGCGGAAAGGCCTGGGTCACCTGCTCAATGCCACGCTTTTCGGCGGCATTGGCCAGTGAGGCACTGGGGGTGCTGCGGGAGGACTGCAGGCTGCTGCCAGCCCGGGCCACGGTCTGCGAGACCTCGTCCAGTCCATCCGGGGTGATCGCTAGTATTTCGACCCCTTCGTCCGATTCACGCGTCGACAAAACCATGGCATCCGGCCCCAGGGTCTGGCGAACTTGTTTCAGAGCCTCTGCGGCGTTTTTAGCGGTAAAGCGTTGCGGTCCCATGGCCAAGAGTGTACCTAAGCAAGATGTCTGATTTAGGCGGCCTGGGCCGCGGTCCGGTTACACAAGACTTTGTAAAAGGCGATGTTGCCGTTGGGGGGCAACTCGCTCATGGACAAGACGGTGATCTCGGGCTTCACCCGACGGGCCAGACGCGAGAGCGTGAGCCGCGTACGGCCACTGGTGATGAGCACGGGGTTGAGCCCCTCAGCGGCCATTTCGTTGACCGCCAGCATGACCTCCTCGCCAAAAAACCGGGCCAGCGATGGCTCAATGGCGCCATCTGGTGCGGCGGCTTGATTGCCCACAGCTTGTTCAATCAGACGGTCAAAGTCGGGGTGCAGGCCCAGTACCTTGAAGTCCAGCGCCTCGCCAAAGACCTCTTGGGTAATGGTTCTGCGCAGGGCATAGCGCACAGGACCCAGCACGTTGACTGGGTCTGAGAGCAGGCCTGGGTTTTCGCTGGCCACTTCCAGGATCGTGCGCAGGTCTTTGACAGGGACGTCTTCCTCGAGCAGCAGCTGCAGAATTTTTTGCAGTGTGGCCACGGTGACGACCTTGGGCACCACGTCTTCGATCAGCTTGGGGTAAGAACTGCGGTAGTGCTCAATCAGGTCTTGGGTCTCTTGGCGGCCCAGCAGGTCTTGAGAGTGGCTGCGAATGAGTTGGTCCAGGTGGGTGGTGACGACCACGGCCGGTTCAACCACGGTGTAGCCAAGGCTCATGGCATCGTCGCGTTGGGCGCGGTCAATCCAGACGGCGGGCATGCCATAGGTGGGGTCTTTGACCTTCAGGCCTGCCAGTGGCTTGACGTTGTCAGAGGGCTCAATGGCCAGCAGCCGGTCGGGTAGGCACTGCCCACGGCCAATCTCGGCACCAAAGAGCAAGACACGGTAGGTCTCGGCGGGCAGCTGCAGGTTGTCCCGAATGTGGACCGAGGGGGTCAAGAAGCCCACCTCGCTCACAAACTTTCGACGAATGGCCCGAATGCGTTTGATCAGGTCACTCTCGTCGCCCTTGTCCACCAGTGGGATCAGTCGATAGGGCAGCTCCAGGCACAGGGGCTCCACCACCGGCACGTCTGACCAGTCGAGTTCTTTCTTTTGAACGGGGGCCGCCGCGGCCGCCGCGGCCTCCGCCTCTTGCTTGAGCACTCGCTTGCTCATGAGATAGCCCAGGCCAATGAAGATGGCCGCAAAGCTCAGGAAGGCGATGTGCGGCATGCCGGGTAGCACGCCCAGGATGAACAAGATGCCACCCACCAGGTACAGGCTGGTACCACTGTTGGCAAACTGCTGACCCATCTGGCCGCTCAGGTCCTCATCGGTCGCCACGCGGGTGACCAAGATACCGGCGGCAGTCGAGATGATTAGCGCTGGCACCTGGGCCACCAGGCCGTCACCAATGGTCAGGGTGCCAAAGACCTGAATAGCCTGCCCGATGCCCATGCCTTGCTGGCTCATGCCAACGATCAGGCCGCCAATCAGGTTGACGAACAGAATGATGATGCCGGCGATGGCGTCACCGCGAACAAATTTCGACGCACCGTCCATGGAGCCGTAGAAGTCCGCTTCTTGGCCCACTTCTAGTCGGCGCTTGCGGGCCTCGTCTTCTTTGATGATGCCGGCGTTCAGGTCGGCATCGATGGCCATCTGTTTGCCGGGCAGGGCGTCCAAGGCGAATCGGGCCGAGACCTCTGCCACCCGGCCTGCACCCTTGGTGATCACCATGAAGTTGATCAGGGTAATGACCAGAAAGACGATGATGCCGATGGCAAAGTTGCCGCCAATCAAAAACTCACCAAAGGCCTGAATCACGGCACCAGCTGCGTCGGTGCCCTGGTGGCCCTCTGCCAGCACCACGCGAGTGGAGGCCACGTTGAGTGACAGCCGCAGCAGGGTGGTGATCAGCAGGATGGTCGGGAAGGCGATGAAGTCCTTGAAGGACTTGATGCGCATGGCTGCCAGCAGGACCAGGACGCTGACGGCGATGTTGAAGGTAAAGAGCGCATCGAGCAGGAATGGCGGCAGCGGCAGCAGCATCATCGCCAGGATGACGATGACCAGGAAGGGTGCGACTGCTTGAGCCGAGTTGCCCGTTAGTACAGTGATTTTTGGAAATGCTGCCTTGATCAGCATGCCGGCCCTATGGAGTGCAGTTGCCGCATTATGAATGCGTCTTAACCCATTGTCACGCCGAGAGTTTTTTAAGCTCCGACCGGGTGGGGGATGGTGCGACACCTGGATATCCAGAAGTCTTATTTATTTTTCCGTTTGGGGCGCACAAAATTGATCCGAAATCATCGTGAATTGCAGCAAAGGCTCGACTTATTAAGGGGGATTTGGATGGAACTCCAGTTAGACATAGATGAGGCACTTATGGCGTCGGTGAAGAGGCTGACGGAGATTGATGACCCTCAGCAGGCCATTCTGGACGCCGTAAAACGATATGTTCGGCTCGAGGCCGGTCGCCGCCTGAGTGCCATGGGAGGGTCTGATCCAACGGCGGAGGCGGCGCCAAGAAGGCGATTTTCTTAGCGATAAATTGCTCTTGAACCATCCGTTCATGCAATAATGCAGCATGAAATTGAGGGATGCATGATGGGTTCAAGACTTGATCAACAAGTGGTGAAATCAATCGGTGCGAGTGGGCAGATCTCGTTGGGCAAGGAATTCGCTGGGCGGCAGGTTCTGGTGGAGACGCCTGAACCCGGTGTCTGGGTCATCAGGACCGCAACGGTTGTCCCCGATAACGAACGATGGCTACATTCACCTGCCGTGAAGGAAGGTCTGGCGGAGGCTCTTGAATGGGCGGTAAAGACACCCCCCAAGGCGACTGACTTGTCAGCGCTGAAGGCCCCCAAGAAAAGGAATGGCGCAAGAGGACAGGATTGATCCCTCTGTTGAGCTTGATCTCAACAGTTCGGCATTTCAGAAGACATGGTCGGCACTACCCGCGTTAGAACAACGAAGGGCGCTTGCAACCTTTGAGAAGATCGTCCATCTGAGTTGGGATCAGCTCTATCGGGACAAAGGGCTACGGTGGGAAAAGATCCGAAGTGTCCCGCCCCCTCCTGGGATCGATGCCCTCTATTCCTTTCGTGTCAGTAAATCGATTCGGGCGATTGGCTTTCGTGATGGGGTCTTTCTCCGGGTCCTCTTGGTCGACCCAGACCACGATCGGGCTTACGGCAAGAAGTAATGGGCGCCGGCTCTCACTAAAGCAATCCCCCTGAATGTCCGTCATTCGCTTTATGAAAAAGGTTTTCAGACTGAGCCTTGCTGCGCTCGTCATCGGTTTGGCCGGCTGCTCGCCGCTCGAGATCGTGGGTGTGGGTGCGGCCGCCTGTGTCATTGACTGCGCACCGGTCAAGCGGCTCTATGACGAGACCGCCAACGGCGTGGTGGACTCGCTGGTGGCCACAGGCAGCACCGTCAAGCGCGGCATTGCAGATTCTTGGGAATCCATGAATGCCGCCTCGGCGCCGACCGATGAGTTCTGGGCCACCAAGGTCAAGGACGACCTGGTGGTGGTCTACGGCCGCTCCAACCCGACCCACAATTTCACGCAACTCTCACAGCGCGCCCGCATTCGGGCGGCGCATGTGGGCCGTTACCTGGGCCATGAGGCTTTTCAGGTGGTTTACGAGGGCGCCAATGAAGTTCAAAAGAGCCTGGCCGACAGCAACCTGCAGGCCGACTCCGGCTGGTTTGGCTACAACCTGACCGGCTGGGCCGATGACGCCGCCTATGCCAAGTATTACAACTACCGGCTGATTGTTCGGCTGATTCGCTACGACACCGCTCGGGTGTCCAGAACCGCCTTCAACATCGACCACTTTCTGTCGACCACGCCGCAGCCGCAGTAAACCGTCGTTATTTGTTCCCGGGGTACTTCACAGCCTCGCGAATATCCCCTTGCACCGTCCAGCCCTTGCTCAGGTCACCGGATAGGTTGAGCTGAACCATCAGGTAGAGCAGGCCCAGGACAATAAACCCCGGAATAAAGTACTTAAACCAGCCCCAGTCCATCTTGGGCTTCTCGACTGGTCTTGGCTTGGCTGGTTGCGGTGGACGCGGCAGCTCATCGGCAATCGGTTCTAGGGCCTGCCGGGCAGAACGCAGCTTGAGTTCACCATTGTGCTCGTCTTGGGCGGCAAAGGCCTGGGCAGCCTGTTCGTAAAAAGTCGCAGCCTGTTGCAGCTTGCGCGCCGCGTCTTTGGCGTGCTCGGCCCGCCGGTGGTTGAACTCTTCCTGGGGCGAGTTGAAGTGAGGCGTCTGAGGTGTGTCCATAGGGTGATTGTTTCCTAAAAAGCCACCTGCTGTGTAGACCTGGCCTGGCGCAGAACGTTCAGGCTTGATCTGGCTCAAGCGGCCCAGTGTTGGGCTTAGCCGGCGCAACCCAGCCCGCTTCGACCACATGAAGCCGATCAGGCGTGATGCGCCAGGGGTAGACCCAGCGCGTAGAGGTCTGCGGAAAGACATCCGCGGTCAGGTGGTCTAGCCATTCGCCGCCTTTTGCATAGGTCTTGGTCAGGCAGGCGTTGTCAACGAAACCCTCTGCAACCATGGTTCCAGCGGACTGCTGGGCTTGGTCCCAGTCGCCAGACAACCGATCATGAAAGCTGGCCCAGTGGACCCCGGCGAGCTGAGTCTTTAAATCACCCAGCTGGGCCTCAGTGGCCTCCAGGTCTTTGCTGGTCAGTCGCAGCTGACCCAGCAGGTTGTTAAAGAGCGCCGCCGTGGGCTTGGGCGCGGCGAGCAGGGGTGGCAGCACCTGTCGAAAGTCTTTACGAATCCACTCCCTGTGTTGACCCGCTGGCTTTGGATGGTTGCGGCCAAAGAGCCACGGTGCCAAGGGATCGGGGTCGATGAGCACCAACTCATCAAATGACCGAAGCCAACTGGCAGGCAGGCTCCAGCCTGCACTGGCACCCACGATGATCAGTCGTCTAATGCCCACAGGCTCCAGCGACTGCTCTGACCAGTCCCTCAGAAACGCATGGGTCTGTTTCAGGTAACCGGCCCACAGGCGTTGCCGGTATCGCCAGGCCTTCAGGTGCCATCCCAGCCCACCGGTCTGGCTCACAGGTGCCATGTCTACCAGGAGCTGCTCGAGTCGAAGTGAGACTCGTATTTCTCTTCAAAGGCCTTGTTCTTGATCGCCCGCACCATGGTCTTGGCCTGGTTGAGTTCGCGATCAAAGTTGATGCCGGCATATTCGGTCTGCAGCACCACCAGGGCGCGCTTGGCCTCTTCAGATCCCAGCTGGCTGGCCACCACAAAGTAGACCACTGCCTTGCTGACATCTGGGTTCTTGGTGAGCTCTTTGCTGAAATGAATCTTGCCCAGCAGGCAGGCCGCTTCGGCCTGACCCATGTTCATGGCGGTCTCGAGCAGTTGAACAATGTTGCTCTTGGTGGCCAGGGGGTGGTTGCGGCCGTCGTAGATGTAGAGCCGGGCCAGGGCCAGGTAGGCCTCGGGGATGCGCTGACCGCAGGCCAGGTTAAAGAGGTCTATGGCCTTTTCCAGGTCCAGATCAAAGCCACGGGCGGCACGGCTCAGCAGCACCGCCAGGTTGTAGGTGGCCGAGCCGTTGTGCTCGCGTACGGCCGTCTGGAGCATGTCTTTGAGCTCGGTGATCTGCTCTTTGCTCAGCTTGCCGCCCAGGGCCATGTCGCATAGGCCGTAATAGGCCGGGTCCTCGCCTGAGTAGACGGCCGCTTTAAAGATCTCGTAGGCCTGCGAATAGGCGCCCATTTCGAGCGCTCGCTTACCATGCTCAAAACTAACCCACGACATGAAGAAAACCTTTGAGGAGAAACTGCTTTTTTCTAGTAACTGCGAACCTTGGTGAACTGCCCGGTGACACGCCTGCGGTCTTTATCCCCGTCTTTGAAGTCAATGTTGCAGTGACCAATCTGCTTGATGTCCAGCATGCCAGCCTTGTTTTCGAACCGAATCTCGCAGCGAAGTTCCTTTTCGTTGCCAATGACGGCCTGATTGTTGATGAACTGCAGGTTGCGGCCAGACAGGTTCTGAGGCCCCAGGCTGTTGCGGATGGTGAACTGGAACATGTAGTAGCCCTGGCCATCAGCCACCAGATCCAGGGCGGCCTCGTTCAGGGCCTCACAGTTCTGGGGATTGGTGCAATAGCGGCCCGAGAGTTCGGTCTTGGGGGCCTTGGGCAGTGGGGTCTGGGCCATGGCCATGGCCACCACGCCAACCCCCAGCCAAAACCCGATCAGGAATTTCACAAGCAATCCCAGGCGTTTGACCCGTTTCTGGGCCAGGCTTAGGGCGACTTCTGCGCGTTGACAGGCTTCTCTCATGCCCCTATTGTGGCCAGCAAGCGGCAGGCCTGCAACATGGGACCTGCCCACCCCGTCTAATCGGAGGCAGCCAGCATGTGGAATTGGGTTCGATACACCCCTTGGCTCTCGACGGCGCCCCTGGCCGTGGCCCTGTCTTTTTACAGCCCCTGGCTTGGCCTGCTCTGCGCAGTGCTCTTTGGCCTGGGCCTGCAGGACGTCACCCAGACGGCACGCGCCGTGCGCCGCAACTACCCCCTGACTGGCCGACTGCGCTACATGCTGGAGTACATTCGGCCCGAGATTCGTCAGTACTTTTTAGAGAGCGATGACGAGAAGCTGCCCTTTTCTCGCAGCCAACGGGCCCTGGTCTACGCCCGATCCAAGATTCAGAACGACAAGCGTGGTTTTGGGTCGCTTAAAGACATGTACGCCGGCGACGCCATGTGGATGGGCCATTCCATGCGGCCCGTAGAGGCAGACCCTAAGACCTTTCGCACCCAGGTCGGTGGGCCAGACTGCCGACAGCCCTATGCCATGTCGGTTTTTAATATCTCGGGCATGAGCTTTGGGGCCCTGTCGCCCAATGCCATTCGGGCGCTGAACAAGGGTGCAGCCAAGGGTGGCTTTGCCCATGACACAGGCGAGGGCTCGATTAGCAAGTACCACCGCGAGGGTGGTGGGGACATTGTCTGGCAGATTGGCTCGGGCTACTTTGGCTGCCGCACGCCGGAGGGCCAGTTCGATCCCGAGAAGTTTGCGGCCCAGGCACGCGAGCCCCAGGTCAAGATGATCGAGATCAAGCTGTCTCAGGGGGCCAAGCCTGGCCATGGCGGCGTGCTGCCGGCCCCCAAGGTGTCTGCCGAGATCGCCGCTGCCCGCGGTGTGCCCATGGGCCAGGACTGTGTTTCGCCAGCTTGCCATTCCGCATTCGATGGACCCGAGGGTCTGCTCGGTTTTGTTAAGACCCTTCGCGAGTTGTCCGGCGGCAAGCCGGTTGGCATGAAGCTGTGCGTGGGTCAGCCCCAGGAGTGGCTGGCGGTGGTGGATGCCATGAAGCGGCTGAACGTGACGCCAGACTTTGTGGTGGTGGATGGGGCCGAGGGCGGCACAGGCGCTGCACCCGTGGAGTTTGCAGACCATGTGGGCATGCCCCTGAGAGACGGTCTGCATCTTGTGCACAGCAGCCTGGTGCGGGCGGGCCTGCGGGACCGGCTCAAGATTGGTTGCTCGGGCAAGGTCATCAGCGCCTTTGACATTGCTCGCTGCCTGGCCCTGGGGGCCGACTGGTGTAACTCGGCGCGGGGCTTTATGTTTGCCCTGGGCTGTATTCAGAGCCGCAGCTGCCACACCGACCACTGCCCAACGGGTGTGGCCACTCAGGACTTAACCCGCCAGCGGGCTTTGGTGGTGACAGATAAGTCTGAGCGGGTCTATGCCTACCATCGCAACACCCTGCACAACCTGGCCGAGCTGCTGGGGGCGGCTGGCTTAACTCACCCCAGTCAGGTCACGGCCGATCACATCATGGTGAGAGACAAGGATGGCCGGGCAGTGCCGCTGTCGCAGACGCTGTAGGCCGGCGAGGCCTTATTTGTAAGTCAGGATGGTGCAGTTGGCCCGCACCGAGTTCCCGTTTTCCATCTCGTAGCTCAGCTGGTGAATCATGTTCGCCCGGTCGTGATAGAGGGTGAACTTGTCTTTGACGCTCGAGATGTTGACCCCCGAGAAGGTGGCATTGAGCGAGCGCCCCAGAAATCGGATGGTGTAGACCTTGCCGTCCACCGTAGTGGTGGAAAGCGGAAAGCTGAGCTCGCGTACCAGGGTTTCTTTGCCATACCAGGTCTTGGTGAACTCTCCGCCGCCGCATTGAAAGTTGGCCTGGCCAAAGGCGAGGGCTGGCGCAGGACTGAGTGCGGCTATTAGGAACAGCGCAAAGACGCCAAAAGAAGAAATTGGCTTGAATCGAGAGGATGTCGGGCTAGCTTGGTCAGTCATGGGCCAAGTCTAACTCCCCGGGGTTCCCCATTGCCAAGCCGCCAAATACGGCAGAATTTGCCGGGACCGGGTTCGACAAAGCGTGTGTCGGGAAAGAGTTGCCCGATCCAGGCCGAATACCCCTAAAAAGCCGACCTTTCAGAGCCGTTTTCATTGGCATAGGTCTTGCTGCTATCCCCATGTCGCAAGAGAAAGGTTCTGATCATGGCACTTCAGGTATTTGTTGGCTGGGATCCCCGCGAGGACATCGCCTGGGAGGTCTGCCGTCATTCCATCCTGAGTCGGACTTATCCGAAAGAAGTGGTCGTGAAGCCATTGGTTCAATCCGAGCTTCGGCGCGCGGGCCTGTATACCCGCGAGCCGGATACCAAGGCCGCCACAGAATTCAGCCTGACCCGATTCCTCACGCCGCACCTGGCAGGTCAAAAGGGCTACGCGATTTTTGTCGACTGCGATTTCTTGTTTGTATCAGATGTCCGAGAGGTACTGACCGAGGTTGACCCCTTCAAGGCGGTGTCAGTTGTTCAGCATGATTACAAACCAACCGAGTCGACCAAGATGGATGGCTGCGTGCAGTACGCCTATCCACGAAAGAATTGGTCTTCTTTCATGGTGTTTAACCTCGAGCATCCAGCAGTCCGATCGTTAACGCCAGATGTTGTCAACACGCAGACCCCAGCCTATCTGCACAGATTCGAGTGGCTGAAAGATGAGCAGATTGGATCGCTCGACAGGGGCTGGAACTATCTAGAAGGCTGGTACCCACCAACCTATGAGCACTTGCGGGCGATCCATTACACCCGCGGTGGCCCTTGGTTTGATCACATGAAACAATGCGACTTCGCATCCGAGTGGACAGCTGAAGCATCCCAGTTGGCGCTTACGTTCTGACGACTGGGGGGTGTCCAAACCATTTTCAACCCGAAGCTAGCCCAACTACCCACATCTAAGAATTAGGGTCGTGCCCTTTTTGCAGAGGGATTGGCTGGGACACTGAGGCTATTCGATTGAGTCGGTGCATCAGAGGGCCTCCTCCAGCTGAAACCTCTGGTTCTAGGCGGGAGACAGCTTCTAACTCTCCGGTGTGATCGTCTATCAACCAGAACTTGTAACCGAGAGGGGCCAGAATCTTGTAAACGGCATCACCGGATTCTTTCGTGACGCACTCAAAAAATATGGTGGGCTTGCTCCTAGCGATAGTCCTCACCGCGCCCTTCAAAACTTTGCTTTCATGCCCCTCAACATCGATTTTCATGAGGCCGACCGGAATGGTGAGTTCCTTCAATACCTCGTCTAGCGGAACGACTGTGATTGGGAATTGTCTTCGACCGGGTACTTTGCCGACCTGACCACCAGTCGACAAATACGAAATATCGGTGCCAATCGAAAGAGTTCCATTGCCGAATGATTCTCCAACAGCAAGCGGATGGGCTAGATCGGTTTTGAATCCATTCGCTCTCAAATTCATAATGAGGCGTGAGTAATTCATAAGATACGGCTCAAAACTCACCACGTTTTTCGCCCCGGATGCCAAGGCTGCCAGAGTATAAGCGCCAGTGTGCGCACCAACATCAACAATAACGCTGCCGGTCATCTGCCTGGATATGACCACCCAGGACTCCAGTGTGAATTTTTCGTATTGCCCGTTCCAAAAGAACCTGAGCGCTACTCCGTCATCGGCACCAGCTAAAAACATCAAGAATTGGCAATCTCTCTCGGGCTGACATTCGACCCAATCGAACAGTTTTGGGAGGCGTAACAACTCTCCTATTGCGTAGGAGTTTGTTACTGGAAGTCCATTTCGCGTGTTTTGGGCCAACTGATTTCGGCTAGCCAGTGTGACGCTGATCGGATCCTGTGATTCCGGGGTTGAGGAGCGCCATTCGCACATCAGTTGTTTGCGGTGTGGCCCCTTAAAATGGATACAGTTTGGAGGGTCCTCGGGGTTAAAAAATTCTGGTAGGCAGCCGACCTTGGACTCTGGAATGCCTTGGCATTTGAAGTGGTTACCGTCTAAGACATTTTTCATTGCGAGTTGGTCACCGTACCAAAAATGAAATTTTGGATCCATTCGCTCTAGAAATTCGGAACATTTCCCCCAAAACTCATATGATCGGGTTACCGTGAAGCATGCCACCACGGGAAAAACATCTCCCATGCTTTTGCCCGAAAACTCCGAAAGATTCATTCCTTTGAACTCTGTATTTATTGGGTCGGTTACGCCAAATGAGCGCTGACAGAACGCTACATCGGCACCTGCGAGCATGGAATGAGCGCAAAGTGGAGATAACACCAGCATGTCGGTGTCTAGGTATATTGCCGGTTCCCGTAGCTCTAATGCTGCGAAGGCTCGTAACCGAAATGTCATGAGGTTCTGGCGATCAAAGTCGAAGCGAACAACTTTATCGACACCTGGTACAGCAGGAGATTCGTCATCAGAGCACTGAATAATGAACGCCGTCTCATTGCTGCGTCTTACAGAGCGGACCATAAACTCCGTCAGGGGATCGACTCCGACCTGAAGCAGCACGAATGTTTCTTTCATCAGTAGGCTATGTTGGAAGGAGAGAATCCTAAGTATATGCTGGTAACTAATTTTTAATTAATTTTGTTTGGTCATCTCCTCCGAGTGAGCTCGGAATCGACTAATACTCTTTTCCCCGCGCGTAAGCCTGCTTCCCTTATGAATAAATACTTGCTTGCTGAGAGCTGTCTGCTCGACGCTTATGAATGCTGCGGACTAAAGAATCAAGGTGAGGATCGCATTCGGCATTAGATTCGCCTGAGCCAGGGCAGCCGTTGCAGCCTGTTGACCGATTTGCAGTCTTGTCAGGCGGGCGGTCTCTCCAGCGAAGTTGGTTCCCAGAAAACCTGCGTTTGATTTCTCTAGGCTGGTTGACTGACTGAACGTGTTACCCAGCGAAGAGAAGAGTCGGTTTTGCAATGCCCCCAATTCCGATCGACGAAAGCCCACCTCCGCAATAACGTCGTCGGCGAGGTTTGCAATATTGGCAAAATCGGAACTAGTTCTGTAACCGCTCGAGGAAAAGGCGTTTTGAATTTTTGTCGCCAAGGTCTCAAAGATCAGGGCTGAATCAGTGTCGCGGTTGTTGGTAGCGATCCTAACGTCCCTAAAGGCTGAGGTTGTGGTGGTGTCTCTCGCGTTTACTCCGACTTGGAAGGTGGCATTGCCGTTGGCGTTGCCCGGGGCCCAGGCAATCATCGACTGAAAGCCCACGTTGCCCGTGTACTCGACAATGTATTTTGGTGTTGTTGCAGCGTCAGCAAGATCGTCCCACATTTAGGCTTGATCAGCCCAGAGATTTGCGCCGTCCCCGGACGCATCGGGCTGACCTGTTGCCCACGCCGAATATTGCCCATTCACTGCGGATCCGGTGGACGTGCCCTGCCAGAACGTTGTTCCGGCCTCTGGCCCGTCCATCCACTTCCAAGTTCCCTCGGTCCCCACATCGCTTGCACCGATCCACGCTGTCGCGGCCACCTTGTCTTTAATAAAGTTGTACTCGCCGGCTGACGTAATGTTTGCCAGATAGCCGTCAAGCCCAGAGAACGACCTGGACAAGGCTGCTGCTCGTGCATTGGTCCACGTTAGAGCGTCAGTCACAACCTCGTAGTAAGAGATTCGACCGCTGTCATCTGTATAGGAGTACATGGCGGCAGGGATGACTTGGACTGATATTTCTCCGCCCCCTTTTTGGCGTTGGAACTCTAGATCCCGAAGCACTGTCTTGGCATCTTCCCAGCTGGCGTTGAATCCAATTTCTTGCGCTGTTCCGTTAGTCCAAGAACCATTGGTTGCCGCGCCATCTGAGGTCGCACCGTTGTAGCCTTTGACTGAGGTCAGGCCGCTGGTTGAGTTCAGTCTTACAAGATCATCCCCTTCGGCATTGATGATGACCCTGACGCTGTCGGAGTCAACGTATTGATCCGACCAGTTGCCGTCAAGTTTCTCGTCGTTCAATACGGTGACCCAGGACCCCAGTTCATCCGTTAATAGCCGCCTGTCGTTGTAGGTTGTCCTATTGGCTATCGAATTTACTTCGCGGCGCAACTGCTCCATCTCGTCCGAAATAGCCTTCACCTGTGTCTGGTTTAGCGCGTTATCCCGGCCGCTGACGGCGAGTTGTTTGATCCGTACAAGGAGGTTGCTGATCTCAGAGAGCGAGCCGTCAGCTGTCTGCGCCATGGAGATAGCGCTCATGGCATTCTTGGTCGCGGCGGTTAAGGTTTTGGACTGTTGGCTCAGTTCTTGGGAAATTTTCAGCCTTGCAGCGTCATCCGAGGCGCGATTTATCCTTAGCCCTGACGACAGCTTTTGTATGGCCGACTGAAGGTTGTTCTGGCTGGATTCTAGCCTGTTGCGTGCAAATGTTTGGGTAAGACTTGTGAATGCGGAAAGCATAGAATCTACTCCGCTGACAGCAGCGACAGTATCAAGTTTGGAACCAAGTTGGCTTGTGCCACGGCCGCGGCGGCGGCTTGCTGCCCGATTTGCATCTTTGTGAGCCTTGCAGTCTCGGCAGCAAAGTCGGTCTCTATAAAGCCTGAATTAGACCTTTTGAGGCCCTGACTTTGCTCGAACATGTTACCCATTGCTGACGCCAGCCTATTTTGCATGGTGCCAAGGGCAGTTCGGCGATAGCCCACATCTGCAATAACGTCATCGGTGAGATTGGCGATTCTTGCAAAATTTGTACTAGTCGCCGATTCTGTACTGCCGTAGACATTCAGTATAGAAGTTGCCAAGTCCCTATAGGTGTCCCCGGCGGTGTCGTCCCTATTATTCGCGGCTACTCGGGCATCTCGAAATTCGTTGGCTATGTAGGTGTCTCGGGTCGTCGCGCCAATTTGAAATCTAAGATCACCCTCCTGGGCTGTGGGCGCCGAGTCGATTGCGAACTGCTTACCGGCAATTGCAGCGGCCGAGCTAGTGCCGCCGTATTCGATGACATAGGAGGTTACGGCGTTGTTTGACTGGCCGTCCAAGTCGTTCCATTTGCCTTTTGTTAAGCCGCTAGAAGAATAGAACTGCGCGTAGTCTTCGTTACCTGATTGGTTCGGTTCCCCGGAATTCCAGTTCGCAAACAAGCCGTTTTGTACTGAACCCCCGCCTGTGCCAATCCAAAAGGTTTGTCCCTCTTCCGGGCCGTCCATCCACTGCCAAGTTCCCTCAGTGACGGAGTCACTGCCTCCGATCCAGGCGTCTACCGCGGTTTTATCCCTTAAGAAGTCATTCTCTGTCTGACTCGTAATATTTGCCAAGTAGCCAGATAATCCGCGAAATGTGCTGCTTAGGGCGCCGCTGCGTGCCGTTGTCCAGTCGACCTGCGTACTCACCACCTTGTAATAGCTCGTTACCCCATTTATGGTCAGCACGTTCATGTCCTGGGGAATAACCTGAACGTCGACTATTCCATTACCCGTCTGGCGCTGGAGTTCCAGGTCCCGAAGAGCGGACTGCGCGTCAGCCCAGGTGCCGGTAAACGCAATGTCTGTTTGTCCGCTTGCCCAGCTGGATTTACTCGTTTCATATCCCGTCACCAGAGAAAGGCTTGAGCTACCGGCGGTTGCACTGTCCCCCCCGAATAAACGGACCAAATCACTCCCGTTCGCCGTTATTACAACCTTGACGCTATCGCCCGCGGCGTACTCTCCGTCCCAGTCCAAATCCAGGGTTTCATCAGGTATTACGGTGACCCAACTGCCGAGTTCGTCCGTTAGAAGTCGACGCCCATTGAAAACGGATTGGTTGGAGATGGAATTAATTTGTCGGCGCATCTGCTCCATCTCGTCTGTGACCGACTTAAGTTGTGTGGCACTCAGCGCCTGGTCACGCCCCTTTACGGCAAGTTCTTTGATGCGCAGCAACAAGTCGCCAATGCCACTTAATGCGCTATCTGCCGTTGCAGCCATCGAGATGGCATTTTCAGCATTGAGGGCTGCTGCTGCGAGGGTTCTTGTCTGCTGGGTTATTTCGAGAGAAACTTTCGACCGCGTTGCATCGTCTTTCGCTCGATTGATTTTTAGGCCAGAAGACAGCCTCTCTATGGCGCTTGACAGCCCGCCTTGAGATTCGGCCAGATTCTTTTGCGACAACAGTGCCGCACGTCCTATTGATGCTCCACTGAGCAAGACTGCCTCCTACGGTGCCGTTTGCTTTGCCTAAATCAAGAAACTTTTATCCTTGATGGGCTTACGGCAGTAGCCTGAAAAAAGTTTAATCAGGGGCTTTTGCGATGGTTTTCAGGAGGTCTTGCCAGTTATCAGCGCTGGGGTTGCGTAAAAGATGAAGACTTTCGTACCAAACTGATTGCTCGCCTGAGTGCCCCCACCGCCAATCGGGAACACTCGGGAGCAAAACTTTAGCCGGAATGCCAAAACCGCCGCAGAGATGAGCCACGGAATTACCGATCGTGACGACGTTATCCATCTCTTTCATGAGCGCGACTAGCTCTTCGATGTCATTTTTCAGGTCTAAATCGGGAAGCGTTGTGACACCCGTAGGGATGTCTTGTGGTCCCGGTTTTTCATGCTTGTGAGGATTGGGATATTGGAGGTTAATCAGGCTCGCGCAGGTCGCCCCTGTATACACTGCAAATTCCGCGGCAGAGATACTCTTTCGGTCTCTAAAATTCTTGGTGAGGGCGTAACTCTCCCAGCTCACTCCAATCCACGGTTTGGGTAGAGCCTCCAGCGCTGCTCGGGTTGATGGTTTTAGTCCGCTGCCGGAGGGAAGTTGTAAGAACCCTCCCTGTGGACGCTCGAAACTCTCCATTCTTGTTCGAAACAGGGCGCCAAGGCTGGCCAGGGGCAGCTGGTAGTTGACGCCAGACATCGAACCGATCCCCTTAGGGATAAACTTTAGGTGAGGGAAACTAGCCTGGAAAGCGCGCAAAAGCCGCTTGTCGGATTCCACGAAGAGGGTGCACTGCGCCCCCTTGAGGTTATTAAAAATGCTGGCGAACATGATTTCATCACCCAAACCCTGCTCGCACCAGATCAGGACATTCCCCGGCTTGGTGAGGTCCCCGTTCCATTGGGGGATGTGAGTAAATTTGCGAGCCGAAAATGCTTCCTCGTAAAAGCGGTTCTCGTAGTCAGCCCAGCCCGTCTCGAAGTCGTAGCGCCCCAATTTGACGAGTCCCCGGTTTGTTCTCGCCATGGGGTTTTCAGGGTTGAGCGCCAGCGCCCTATTAAGAAAGCTTAAGGCCTCGTCATATCGCCCCTGAACAAAGTAGGTGTTTCCTAAATTGGTGATGACCTGAGCATTGTCAGGCTTGAACTTTAGGGACTTTGTAAAAAACTCCTCACAGGCCTCGTAGTTAGATTTTTGGAAATTCACAACCCCCATACCAACCAGCGCATCGACGCAATTTTCGTCAAGGGTCAGGGCGAGGTTGTAGTACTTCTCGGCCTCATCGAATTGAACATTCTTGGCCAGTGCGTTGCCTATGTTGAAGTAGGGGAAGGGGTCTAGAGGGTTGACCTTGATGGACTCCACAAAAAAAGGCACTGCTTTTTCGTGCTCCAGCAGGTTGGTCCAAGCTAGCCCGTAAAGGTGAAGAAAGATAGTCTTCGAGCGGTCCGTGTGCGGGCTGCTGTCCAGGAAGTCGATCGCCTCTTTGTAACGCTTCGCTTGAACGAGTTCATTGGCCTTTTTTGCTGCAATTTGCGCTGGGGAGAGGGGGGCGGCCACAGAAATTTTCTTTTTTTTCATGTAGTTACAGTCTCGATGCTTGGGCGATGTAAACAAAACTCTGGCCGTGGCCGTAATAGAACACAAGAGCGGATCGACCGCGTTTCGGAGAGTTTGACATGGCATCAGTCATTAATACCAATCTAGCCTCGCTGTACGCCCAGCGTAATTTGTCTGGGGCGCAGGATGCGCTCTCGACTTCGGTTGAGCGGCTGTCTTCGGGGTTGAGGATTAACCGTGCCAAAGATGACGCAGCTGGTCTGGGTATTTCTGAGCAGATTAAGCGCCAGATTACTGCCTTGAACCAGGGTGTTCGGAACGCCAACGATGCTATTTCGATGGTTCAGGCGACGGAGGGCTCTTTGTCTGAGGTGTCAGACATCCTGATGCGGATGAAGGAACTGGCCGTCCAGGGCCGTGATGATGCCTTGTCTGTGACTCAGCGCAAGGCCATCTCTGACGAGCTTGTGCAACTTAAGAACGAGATTAACTCGATCGCCGACCGGACGAGCTTCAACGGGTTGTCACTACTAAAGAATTCCGTGCAACAGGAGGTCGACGAGACCAACTCAACTTTGAAGGCGACCTCCTACGCTGGCGGCGTGGCAGGTGCCGCATCTATCTCAATTTCTGGGCTGGTCCTTAGAAACGCCAACGTTGGCGATTACTCCGTAAATATTTCCACTACAGCCATTGAAATTGAGGCCTCCGCCAACACAGGGACGAGTACGCGCCAGTCAATAACTATCGGCTCTTTGACTGCTGCCGAGACTAAGCTTTTTGATTTCGATGAACTTGGTATTCAGTTCCAAATTAAGAATGATTCTGGTTCAGCTCTTGCAGGCACCACCCTGAGTGCCTCACTCGCCGCCTCCATTACATCTCTTCAAATTGACAACGACTGGAATACCGCCACGTTCCAGTTAGGCTCTTCGACCCGTGACACCT
>VFQT010000792.1_pt1 | contig 42451 bp, 41 predicted proteins | sample 3512381 | NCBI WGS metagenome assembly VFQT01 (sample SAMN10412376, study PRJNA504923) | tailings metagenome | isolation source: Relicate 2 Philex TSF3 active mining site | place: Philippines: Tuba, Benguet | collected 2017-08-29 | reverse complement strand
AACATACGGCACATGTTTCTCCTGAATACGATATCCTGCATATATAAAATTGGCAACATTATTGGCTGTTCCCAAGGTATCCGTATGCGTTATATTGTAAGTGAATTCATTCAACAACTCCAACTTGGGTGAAAAATTGGCAAATGAAAAACTGATCAAATGATAATTGAGTGCTCCTTTGTAAAGTGGGCCACTGTAATGCGTTCTCGGAGCAGCATGTCCACTGTGCGTTCCAGAAGCATTCTTCTCCAAAAAATCATAATAATAAGAAGCCCCTATTCTCATACCATCTTTGGGCTTGATATGAAATGCTGCAGTCAAAGACATATCCAAATTGTCGTTGAATACATCGGTAGATGAAATGCCATTCCCTACAACAATATCATATCCGAAATTTTGATCGCCCAAATTCTGTCCTTGCATCTGCAATCCAAGCGTATGCAATGGAACGAGGTAGCTGAAAGCAGCAGGACGATCAATCACAGGAAAGAATAAACGACCGTGATGGTAGACATCATTCCAATAATTTACAGGAGAATGTACTTTACCAAAAATCAGATTATGGTTTTTGTAATAATTAAACTTGACAAAACTTCTTTCAATGCTGGGTAAAAATGATGTTGCAGAGTTGCCGTTGAATCTGACCACGTATTCACCAAGAAATGAAATCTTATCATTCAGCTTTGAAGAAACAAAAAAATCATGCTCCCCGATTGAAAAAAACTGATCTGCATGATCTGAATAATCCATTGTGTATTCAAGATGTCCAAACCCATTGAACTGGGTAACAGGTTTTTGAGCATGCACAACATTCAATGTAAATGCCAGTATAATCAAAAATAATATGCGATTGAATTGCATAGAGGCGGATTAAAATCTAAGATATCGTTTGTTCAAAATAGGTTCTATCGCTTTTACCAGGTCAGTCTCATCCCAGGGTTTGGAGATAAAGGAGTCCAATAAATTATCATTGACAAGATCATCCACTTGAATGGCATTGGCCTGACCGGACAACATGATACACTTTAGATCAGCGTATTTCTGTTTGATTTCCCTTATAAAATCTGCACCGGACATATGGGGCATGTGATAATCTACCACAACAAAAAGCACGTCTATGCTCTCTTTAACGAGACCCTCTATGTCTTGAACAGCTTTTTGAGGATCTGTGTAAAACTCAACAAGCGTACACTTGGCATCTACATATTTTTGAAGCTGAATGCCCAGCATTTGAAGGATGTGCGGATCATCATCTATACAGACCACTGCATATTTGAACTCTTTCATAAGGTGTCGTATTCATGGAGGATATTCGTTTAATGAAATTGATTTTTATCACTAAAAGAATAAACAAAATATTTATTGCTGATTCACCGAGTAGAAGTCGGTCTCGCCTGCAGCAGCGGGGATTTTCTTGGAAGTTGGAAGGTTAATAAAAATACAAAATTATTCTATCAATTATCATGGAATGACAAAGAATCTAATTTCAACATGTGAAAATTTACTACGACGGAGTCTGCGTGATGTGCTCTGGATTCGCAAGATGGATACATCGGCACAGCATTCCGGGGTCAATCACTTTCATTCCATTACAGAAAGCAACAATTTTCATCCCAGCTGCAATGAAAGATACAGTGCTGGTAGAAACCAGTGAAGGGGATCTCAAAAGCAGATGGGATGCCATCAGAGAGATTTTAAAAATACTGCCGCCCCGCTACAGATGGATGCATCACATTGCTGGTTGGGTGCCCAACAAATTACAAAATTGGTTATACGATTCGATCGCATCAAATAGATATAGAATTTTTGGCAAATACGAGACATGTCAGTTGATTGACTGAATTAAAATTTAATCCCGGCTGTCATGAAAAATGTTCTGCCGTCTGCAGGCATGGCACCCGGACCGGGATACCCACCAGCTCGTCTTGTAAAATAAAATTCATTGGTCAGATTATTGATGCCGGCTTTGAAATTGTATTGCTTGTGATTCCATGCCATTGTCAAATCCCAAACTGCATAAGACGGAATGAGTCCGATGTTTCCATTCGCTGAAGCCTGAACCGTATTGTTTGCATCGCTGTATGCTTCGCTGGTATAACTGTGCTGTGTAGTAAGCGTTATATTTCTATAGCCAACTGTCAATCCACTTCGAATGATTTGATCGGGAGCATTTTCTACACGCCTGTTGCGAAGATTCGTCTCCACCAATTGATTGCTGCTGTTTTTTGCAATCACTTTGAAATCACCATAGCGACTGTCATTGAGCGCAACGGATGAAAACATCCGCAGTTCCCATTTTTTGGGATACAACTGCTTCCTGAAAAAACTGTATTCCACCAGTGCCTCTATGCCCTTGCTGTTGCTGTTGCCTACATTCGTTCTAAAATTATAAAAACTCGCGTCCTGTCTTTGCTGCACAATGGTTCCAATTCGATTGTTGTATTGCAGAAAATATATACTGGCATCAAATATGAAAACATCACCATACTTTCCTCTGAAACCAATATCAGCGTTGAATCCTTTGGAATCTTTCAACTGCTGATCAATGATATCTGTAGTGGGAGGTGCTGCCAGATCTGCAAATTGAACCGGACGATAAGCCTGTGAAATATTGGCATAGATTTCAACCAATTTTCCTGCATGATACTCTGCACCAATGCCGGAAAGCAAGAACCCTCTTGATCTGTTTTGATTTTGCAATAAAACAGGTGTTACACCTGCAAAGCCGTTACGTCCTGATGCAGCACCTTCAACATACTCATACCTCAATCCGGGAATGAGCAAATATTTTTTTCCAATCCTGAAAACATTTTCTATAAATACTGCCGCATTGAAACTTGTAAATTGGATATCTCTTGTCCATACTCCATCACTTAATCGCATGTCGTAATCTCCCTCAACCGAACCTTTGCCATCTGCAACGAACCTGCGGGTATTGCCATTGTATATTCTGATGCCAGATGAAAAATGATGTGCATTGCCAAACAATGCATAGTTGGTGAGGGATCGCAATTCTGCCCCGTAGTTTCTGTATTTGTCAATATTGAGATTCCGCGGACTGAATGTGCCAGAAAGATTGTTGATGGTATCTGCCGTCAATATCCCGGCAGATGGCATGAACCCCACACTGTTGCGGTTTCCATGCAATCCAAACAATTTCATTTGAAATGTTGTAGACGAACGCTGTTTCCACTTGGCGATGATTGCCATGGTTGACCAGTCAATATCCATCCAATTTCTGCTGCGATAACTCTTTCGGATATCGGTCTTGAAATCATTGTCAAGCAGTCCCCCAGGCTGCTGACTCCTGATATGTGATTGCATGTATTCGGCAGTGATTTCGAAACGCTGACTTGGTTTATACGTTATGGTTGCGAATCCGGCATTGGTAAAAAATCGACTATTGTTTCTATATCCATCAGCATTTCTATGATCAAAAAATGCATAGTAATGAAGCTTGTTGGATTTGCCGCCAATTGCATTGTACGTATTGAAGAGTCCATTGCTCCCTGCTGATTGCTGAGATTCCCCCTGAAATTTTTTTGTCATTTCGCTTCCATTGCGGAGAATATAATTGACCATTCCGCCAAACTGCGGACCATATTGCAATGCCCCGTGTCCGCGTATGATTTCAATGCGCTGTACCGCTTGTAGCTGGGGATTGTAATAGGCCTCCGGATATCCGTATGGATCGGCAGCAATATCGTATCCGTTTTGACGCACATTGAATTCCCAGCTTCTGTTTGGACTGAGTCCGCGTGCTGCAATACCTATCTGAATCCCGCTGCCATCGTTTTCCCAGATTTGGATTCCCGGAACTTTTGCAACAACCTGACGCATGGTATTGCTGACAACATTTCCCATTACATTGTCCATAACAATCAGCGAACTTTTCTTTCCGGCATATATCGATGTACCTACGATTTCAGGCATCAGCTGAATGTCCATTTTACTCGATCTGCCAACAATGGTGATGTCTTGCAGATACTTGACATGAATGGCACTGTCTTTTTTCAGCGAATCGATACCTTGAGCGTATATATAGGAAGAATACAAAAGTGGCAAAAACATGAAAATCCTCATCACAGCCATATGCCTGCAAAAGTCCACCTGCCATGCCTTGGATACTTACGATAACAGAAAAACCGGTTTTCGAAATCAGAAAATTTCAATGACCTGCTTGTTAAACTGATACAGTGCCTCATTGTCCTGCAGCAGTCTGAGTGCACACAATCGGTAGGCTAAAAAAATTTGTCTGTATAAAAAATAACCCTTTACTTTGTATTTCAAAGTACTTTTATATGATGAATAAAATCTTGGGATGGTTACTGGCCATCGTTTTCAGCTTGATTGCATTGATCAATATATTTTGGGGCAATGACAGTATATTCGGAATATTCCTGCTTTTACTTGCCCTATCCTATATACCAACCATCAATGACTTGATCGCACTTAAAACAGGCATCCGACTTCCACTATGGTCAAAAATTGCCATTGCCGTCTTCATCATTTGGTCAAGTTTGGGAGTAGGAGAACTTTTCGACAAAATAGATATGATGCTTGAATCATTTCGATGATCTAAAAATAGAATGCAATGAACAACACAAAAGAACAACTGGATGCGATCAAAGACATCAGAAACATGATGGAACGCTCTTCCAGGTTTTTATCCCTCAGCGGGTTATCAGGCGTAGCCATTGGATTGATTGCTCTCCTGGGCGTTTCAGTGTTTTGCCTACACTTTCATTTCTCACCACTGGAAAAAGGTTATTACCAAATATTTCAAACAGAATCCGGTTCTTCAGACAATGATGCACTCCATTTTATGATTATTACCGCCATCGGGGTTTTGCTATTCGCCATTGCCAGTGGCACCATCATGTCGATCCGAAAATCAAAAAAAATGATGCTCCCCATTTGGGATGCCAGCTCAAAACGGATGCTGATCAACATGTTGATCCCTCTTACAACTGGAGCGATTTTTTGTCTCATTCTCTTGTCCAAGAATCTTTTTTCAATGCTCGCGCCTGCAAGTTTGATATTCTACGGACTGGCATTGGTCAATGCCAGCAAGTATACCCTCGAAGACATCAAGTATTTGGGTGTGATCGAGATTGTTCTGGGATTGTCTTCCGCTTGGTGGGTTGACTTGGGACTGATCAACTGGACAATTGGATTTGGGGTGCTCCATGTTTTATATGGATTCTTTCTGCACGCAAAACACGAAAAGTGAAAAATGTAATCAGCGGATTGAACAAAGCTTTCGAAAGCAGGGTGCGGTTGGGTATCATGTCCATCTTGATGGTCAACCAGACAGCCGATTTCATCACATTGAAGCAACAACTCAATGTAACAGACGGCAATATCGCCAGTCATATCAATGCGTTGGAAAAACTTCAATACCTGGAAGTGATCAAACAATTCATAGGTAAAAAACCCAATACATCATATAAAGCAACCAAATCAGGAAAAAAAGCTTTCACCGAACACCTTGATGCACTGGAAAAACTGATCAGGGTGTCTAACTAAATAAAATCTATTCATTTATGTCACATGATTTGCAAAATGCGATTCTGAAAAATATACAAGATCCACTTGGATTGGAAGAACTCTACAGAAAAGACAAAAGTGCTTTTAAAAAGTCATTCAATGCTGTTTACCCTCAGGTATCATCTTCTGTAGCTGCACAATGTTGGAACGAACGCTTGAATCATGTATCAACTCCAAACATATTTCTTACAAAACAGGAATTGATTTTTATTGTCGCTGCCGTATCAGTTGCAGGCTGTATTGCGAAATTGCCCCATTGGATGGATTGGAATCCGGATCATTTTTTTTCCAGAAACATCAGCTTCATTGTGTTTGAAATGCTGCTTTTCTTTTTTGCATGGAAAGAAAAATTGGATTTCAAAAAAATAGCAGCCCCCATTGGAATATTCATCATATCTGCCATCTTCATCAATTCACTGCCCATTGACGAAAAAAGTGATACCCTTTTGTTGAGTTGCATCCACTTGCCGATTTTTCTATGGTCTGTAGTTGGTTTTGTATTTGCCGGAAATGAATTTCACAGTCCCACAAAAAGAATCGGTTTCCTGAGATTGAACGGTGACATACTGGTGATGAGTGCAGTGATGCTATTGGCAAGTGGATTGTTTACAATCGTTACCATGGGACTCTTTAATCTCATTGGCATGAATATCCAGGAATTCTTTGCCAACTACATTGTCATCTGGGGACTCCCTGCTATTCCAATTGTCGCAACGGTATTGGTAAAACAACACCCCCATTTGGTGGGAAATGTATCACCGATCATTGCAAAACTTTTTACACCCCTCGTAACAACAACATTGTTTATTTTTCTAATTGCTGTTATCAGTTCAGGTAAAGACCCCTATAACGACAGAGAATTTTTATTCATCCTGAACGCAATGCTGATTGGGGTGATGGCAATCATTTTTTTCTCTTTCAGTGAATTTTCATTTGCCTCAATAAACAGATGGCAATTGATCATGCTGTTTATTCTTTTGGTATTGGCAGTTGTCAATAACAGCATTGCATTGTCTGCCATTATTTACAGACTCTCCCTGTTTGGAATGAGTCCAAACAGATTGGCAGTGATTGGAAGCAACCTATTGATACTTTTACATTTGATTTTTGTTGGCCATCGTATTTTCAGAGTAATACAGAAAAAGGAGCCTGTAGAAAAGATTGAAAACAGCATTGCTGCATTTCTGCCTGTCTACAGTTGTTGGGCTGCAGTTGTTGCATTTCTTTTCCCAATTATTTTCAATATGAAATAATCAATGCATTTCTGTACCATAATCATGCATGATTGCATCGTCTAATTTTTTGCCAATTTGATGCAATGCTGATAACCTGGATGTGATGTAACGATTGGTATTGAGTCCGGTTGCAACCAAATTCAATAACTCATTCAGTGCTTCAGGATCTTTTCGCTTGATATCATCAGCTTTGGTTGGCATTGGAAAACGAAGGATACCGTCTTTGGTCTGACGAATGGACATTTCATATAGAATTTTTGCATCAAGCACTTTGGCCATTTTGAATCGACCTTGCTCCAATGTTCTGTCACGTAATTCTTCAAGTTTTTCAACACTGGATAGAATTTTTTCATACTCTTGGATGCCGGAAGTGATGGCCTTGTTCTTTACCATGCGTAAACCACCTGCAGACTTGATTTGATCAAACCCAATATGTGAGCTTTCAAAAGTTGAACGAAGTGCAAGATTGCGTACATAAAAATAGATTTCTTCGTTGGAGGACTTGTTGAATTTCAAATGATTGAAAAAAGTATCCAATGCAACAAGCCTTGCATCATTGGAAACAATTACTGAATCAATGGTTTTCAAATCCAACTGCAGATCCTCGTGCACATTTTGGAGATATGAAATTTCCCTGTGTTTTTCAATTTGCTGTTCCCTTAAATTTTCAGCAAAAAAGCCAAGAGAGACAGCAACAAACAACATCAGAAATTCAAGGATGTATTCATTCCATTTCTTCTTGTGGGCAATATGGTGGGGATGATGAACTTCCATAAATACATTTTTCTTCGTGATAGATTAAAATTATCATTTTATGACGAAGATTTTATCATGAAGTCTTTCTACATTCATTAAATCTTGCTTTATACATAGCCTAGGCAGCAAACCTGACTTCGTAGAGGATAGGCATAAAAAGAATGCCAAATTCTGGTATTTAATTTTTAATTTTGCGTATTGCCCAGGTGGCGAAATTGGTAGACGCACTGTGTTCAGGTCGCAGCGTGGGAAACCATGTGCTGGTTCGAATCCAGTCCTGGGCACGAATAAAAAAGTCCTGCACGAAGTGCGGGGCTTTTTTTATGGACGCGACTGAAGCTTGCTTCAAGGAGCGGACGGGAAAAAAGCTCCGAGACTTGCGAAGCAGGGCAGGACTTTTTATTAGAAGCCCCCTCGCAGAACATTTGGATCACTGAAAGTAATCCAGTTCTGTGCACAAATAAATTCTAACACTCCGGCAAACCAATGGAAATCTGACTGGCGAGTCCGCCATCTGCCGTTTCCTTGTACTTGTGATTCATATCAAGTGCAGTATGCCACATGGTGGCTATGACTTTATCCAAACTGACGATGGCATCACCAGGAGTACTTTGCAAAGCCAATTGCGCTGCAGTAATCGCCTTGATGGCACCCATGGTATTTCGCTCGATACAGGGAATTTGAACCAATCCTCCAATTGGATCACAGGTCAATCCCAAGTGATGCTCCATCGCAATTTCTGCTGCCATCAATGCTTGTTGTGGTGTTCCACCCAATCCCTCTGCCAGTGCAGCGGCAGCCATGGCAGAAGAAACACCAATTTCGGCCTGACATCCTCCCATTGCGGCAGAGATAGTTGCCCCTTTTTTAAATATGCTTCCGATCTCAGATGCAGTCAGAAGAAAATGCATGATTTTATCTTCATCATTGCCATCACAAAAAATTACATAATACATTAAAACGGCGGGTATCACCCCTGCAGCGCCATTGGTAGGAGCAGTTACCACTCTTCCAAATGATGCATTTTCTTCATTGACAGACAATGCGAAACAACTGACCCAATCAAGGATATACCTAAAATCATTTCCTCCTTTGTGTACTTTCTGCATCCAAGAAGCACAATCTTTCGGATCTTGATCATGCAACAATGATCTGTTGATGGAATGGGCTCTTCGCTTCACTTTTAGTCCGCCTGGCAACTCCCCATGCGCATTGCATCCGCGATATATACAGTCACGCATGGTTTCCCAAATATGCAATATAGTTTTGCGAATGAATGACGCATCATGCCATGTTAATTCATTGGCATGTACGATTGCGTGGATGGGCAATTGTTTTTCTTTGCACCATTTCAATAAATCCTCGGCATGGTTGACTTGATAAGGGATTAAATCAATTGCTCTTTGATCTTGGGCTTCGCCTTCCTGCACTACAAATCCTCCACCTATGGAATAATAGGTCTGGCTGATGTCCGCACCATCACTGAGTTCAACCTGAAAATTCATGCCATTGGGATGAAATGGCAATATTTCTGCTTTTTGGAAAACAATATCTACTGAGGGATCAAAGTCAATGCATTGTTGATTGCCCAACTGTATCTTTTTATCCTTCCCCACTTTTTCAAAATAGGGCTTGATGGATTCAACAGGTATGGTAACCGGATCAGCTCCTGAAAGTCCCAATACAATTGCAAGATCCGTGCCATGTCCCTTGCCTGTTTTGGCGAGTGAACCATAAAGCAGAACTTTTATTCCTTTGATAAGCATCAACTGATTGGTTGAGTGCAAGGATTGAATGAGTTTTTCTGCAGCACGCCACGGACCCAGGGTATGTGAACTCGATGGACCCACACAAATCTTAAACATATCAAATACCGAAATGGCTTCTGTACTCATATTATATGTGTAGATAGACAAAGTTAATGAAATCAACTCCTCACAACGACCCGCTTGATTAAAATAGCCTTTAATAATTACTGACTTTGCTCATCGAATAGCCGAAAATAACAAACGCTTGCCTGCAATGGATTCAAATATTTTACCATTTCGATAAACATGATTTCCATTGACAATTGTATGTGCCACAACACTGTTAAAAGCAGTTCCCTCAAAAGGCGACCACCCGCATTTATAGAATAAATTGTCTTTTTGGACCATTGTTGTTGCTTGTAAATCAACCAGCACAAGATCAGCATAATATCCTTCGCGTATATAACCCCGATCTACGATGCGATAAATTTCGGCAACATGATGACTCATTTTTTGTACGATTGTTTCTAATCGTATTTTGCCCTGATGATAGAGCTGAAGCATTGCCTGCAGACTGTGTTGCACCAGGGGCCCTCCTGACATGGACTTGAAATAGTTTCCGGACTTCTCCTCTACTGTATGCGGAGCATGATCAGTCGCAATGATATCAATGTGGTTTAACATCAACGCGTTCAACAATTGTTCTTTATCGAAGGAAGTTTTAACAGAAGGATTCCACTTAATCCTTGAACCAAGTCTCTCATAATCCTGATCGGAAAAATACAAGTGATGAATACAAGCCTCGGCAGTGATGCGTTTCTTGCTGACGGATGTTTGATGATCAAACAAGAATGCTTCAGCTGCGGTTGAGATATGAAAAAAATGAAGCCGATTATTGTGTTTGCGCGCAATATCCAAAACCCTTTTTGTTGCTGTCACACAAGCTTCTTCACTTCTGATCATTGGATGAAAATGAACAGGAATGTCATCCCCGTACTGCTTTCTGTATATTTCAATATTATCTTGTATAATAGAGTCATCCTCACTATGAAGTGCAATGAGGGTATTGCATCTGGAAAATAATTTTTCAAGAAAATTCGGATAGTTAGCTAGTATACCTTTTTCATTGTTGAAATACAGCCCATCATCAGTGATGCCACATACTGTTTGAGGATCGGTCCGAAGTGCTTCATCTAAATTATGCTGATTGATGCCCATGAAGAATGAATAATTTGCCAATGAGGTTTTGGCAGCCAATGCATATTTCTCTTCAAGTAAATCCAAGGTCAGTGTATTGGGAATAGTATTCGGCATGTCCATGAATGATGTAACGCCTCCAGCCACTGCTGCTCTTGATTCTGAATATATATCTGCTTTATGGGTAAGTCCGGGTTCTCTAAAATGAACCTGATCATCAATGACACCGGGCAAAAGAAAAAGCCCCTCTGCATTTATGACATTTGTATGAGATTCGCTGATTGTAGACGCAATTTTTTCGATGCGTTCATGCTTGATCAATACATCGGCTGCAAAAATGGAGCCCTCGTTTACTATTTGTGCATTTTTGATAAGCAATGATTGCATAATGATCAGGGATTACAATTGTCACAATACATAGGGTCTTCGTTCGTTTTCCCATGTGGATATACTTCCTCTCTTGTATGACCGCATTTTTGACAAGTGCTGATATGAGCAAGCGTGGATCGTGTCGGGAAACCACAGGAACTGCAAGGCAAACCCTCACGCCGATCGGAGATACCAAATCCGGGTGTACCACAAGTTGGGCAAACGATATTGATTTTTTCAATGAGCTTGGCCACGGCTTTTTGAATTACCTCCATTCTGGTTGGATTATAATGTGCACGCATATCGGTTTCAATGGTTATTGAATCATACAATTGAATTTGCTGATCAAATGTATTGACAAGCAAATCCCAGTCCTGAATACCTTTCAATATTTGTTGATTGGAAAGTCCACCCGACTTCATAATAAGTCCATGCGATGGAAACTTAGCCTGCTCTGCAAACTCAATCAACTCCCCTTTTGATGAAACTTCTTTGCTGCTAAAATTCGTATTTGTAGAAATTTCTCTGACAACAATTTCAAGTTCGTTTTTTTTATCGATCAGTACCAACAACTCATCATCGGCTGGAACAAAAAACATAGATGGATGCGGACCAAAAGAGCCTTCGCTTGCAATTGCCAGATCACATGCATTGGCTTTCATAGCAGCATAGCATTTTAACCTTGCAGTATCCAATGGACTCATTTTTCGCTCAATTTCACCACTGAATGTGCCGAATTGATCTGTATTAAAATTCTTGGCTACAAAGCAATCGACCCCAAAAATATTTTCAATTGGTGGAGCAATGACCGCTTCTTTTTGATGCATGGTTGCTATGACCAATTTCCTTCCGGCAAACATACTATATGTTTATACCCTTTTTCACTTGACGCTTTTTTTTGGAGAAAGAAGATTAAATGATATGACGGCAGTCAGCAAAGAAAGTGATTCACAAATAGCTTCCACCAACTTGCTTTCGAAAACAAAAGAAGCAACAATCAATGTAAGAGATACAAAAAATAAAACAGACCCCATAACAGAATATATATTCATATTATTCCATTGTGATGGTAGCATGCATATGAACATGGTTGCCGGATCTGCTGATTTCTTCTCTTACGTGCAACAATTCATCCTGCAAAAACTTTATTTTAGATTCTCTGTACTTGATATCTTCTTCACTGCTGTTCTTTTGAATTGATTTTTCATGATACCTGATTTTGACCTGTATCATTTGAGAAACCAACTCAAGTGTATCTGCTTTGTTAAAATCTCCTTCAATCAATTGAATTTGCATGGCTGTATTTTTATTGTCCTTGTCCAAGTGAATATTTTGCAACCCCATCAAACTCATAGAGATTTTCTGTTTTGATGGAATCGATTTTTTGATGCAATGCATCTTGCAGCAATTGGATGATATGTTCTTTTTCGAGTTTTTTTCCTGCAACCGGCTTGAATCGACATCTCCAATGATCTGTACAGAAGGTTTCTTTGAATCCATCAGGCCATACTTTGATTCCGCGGTTGGTAATCATGGTCAGTTGAACATCTGACGACTCGATTTTTTTAATTGAAGCAGCCAATTCATTTGGATCAGTACCTGTCCAGTGCACAAAAAGATCGACTCCAACGAGGTCTTTCTTTTGAGGTGCTTTGCGTTTGTATGCAGGAAGATGCATGATTGAATTGTTTGAATAGGATACGGATTTAAGTATGTTGGGGCTTTGTCCTAATCTTGAAATAACAGCCTGTGCAAATTCTTTGGTGCCAACTTTTTCTTTGCTGGTTCCATCTTTGTAGATATCGTAGGTATGCACTCCATCTTCCAATGTTTTCAACCAGGCATTTTGCACTTTCTCGGCAACATCAGTCTGACCGATATGATTCAACATCATTACAGCTCCCTGTAATAAACCAGAAGGATTGGCAACATTTTGTCCAGCTCTTCTAGGAGCTGATCCATGAATCGCCTCGAACATTGCACACTCTTCACCAATATTGGCTGAACCTGCGAGTCCCACCGATCCAGTAATCTGTGCAGCCACATCACTCAATACATCACCATAAAGATTAGGCATAACAATGACATCAAATGCTTCTGGAGTATCTGCCATTTTTGCTGCCCCGATATCAATGATCCAATGTTCATTTTCTATTTCAGGATATTCTTTTGCGATTTCATCAAATACCTGATGAAACAAACCATCTGTCTGTTTCATGATATTGTCTTTTGTGAAGCAGGTTACTTTTTTTCTGTTCTGCTGCTTTGCGTATTCAAATGCATAGCGAACAATTTTCTCGCAGCCAGGTCTGCTGATCAATTTCAAACACTGCACTACCTCGTCTGTTTGCTGGTGCTCTATTCCTGCGTATAAATCCTCTTCATTCTCACGGATAATCACAATATCCATTACAGGATGTTTGGTGCTTACAAAAGGATGGAGACTGCGACAAGGTCTTACATTGGAGTAGAGTCCCAAAAACTTCCTGGTCGTTACATTTAAACTCTTGTATCCTCCCCCTTGTGGAGTGGTGATGGGTGCTTTCAGGAAAACTTTATTGCGCCTGATTACATCCCAAGACGCATTGGATATGCCAGAGGTATTCCCCGCCAGGTATACTTTCTCCCCCACTTCAATTTCTTCAACTTGGATCTTCGCACCGGCTGCCTGTATGATCTCCAACGTGGCATCCATGATTTCGGGACCAATGCCATCTCCTTTTGCTACAGTAATTTTTGTCATGATTTCAGGTTTAATGGCGCAAAGTTGTAAATATTTAATCATAATTTTTATTTATCTTTGTAATGTTTTATATAATCATTTTTTATGAACTATACCCTGAATCAATTGCAGATTTTTCTGAAAATCGTCCAGACACAAAGCATCACAAAAGCCGCTGAGGAGCTGCAGCTTACACAACCGGCTGTTTCCATACAACTGAAAAACTTTCAGGATCAGTTTGATATACCCCTTACTGAAATGATTGGAAGAAAAATTTTCATTACAGACTTTGGAAAAGAAATTGCAGTCGCTGCTGAGGACATCATTGACCAGGTCAATTCCATCAATTCAAAAACATTGAGGTACAAGGGACTCCTTACAGGTAAATTGAAAATATCTGTGGTTTCCACAGGTAAATATGTGATGCCCTATTTTCTTGCCGACTTCATGAAAATGCATACAGGTGTTGAACTTGCGATGGATGTTACCAACAAAAACAAAGTCATGGAAAGTTTAACCAATGGAGATGTTGACATGGCACTTGTTTCGATTCTGCCCACGAATATTCAAATTGAAAAAATGGACCTGCTTCAAAATAAATTATTCCTCGTTGGAGATACCAAGCAGTCATTCAGCAAACAAGCTCAAATAAAAGATATTTTAAAAAAAGCCCCTTTTATTTACAGAGAGAGTGGATCGGGCACGAGACAGGTGATGGAAAAATACTTAGAGGAAAATAAAATATCCATTTTTAAAAAAATGGAGTTGACCTCCAACGAAGCAGTAAAACAGGCTTTGATAGCCGGACTCGGTTACTCCATCATGCCATTGATTGGTATCAAAAATGAACTCTTCAACAAAGAATTGCAAATCATTCCTCTCAAAGGTCTTCCAATCAAGACCACCTGGAGTCTTATCTGGCTCAAAGGAAAAAATCACTCCCCAGTATCATCCGCACTGCTCTCCTATCTGAAAGATTCGAAGTCCAGTATTGTGAAAGAAAAATTCAGTTGGTACGAACAATACTAAAATGTTTAAACAGTTTCGATTGATGATTGTTATGTACTATAATGAAGCAGGAAGAAAAAATCATTCGCAATCCAATCATTGTTTTGACTACCGTCGAAACAGACCGCATCATTGAAATGGCCTGGGAGGACAGAACGCCTTTTGAGGCTATTTATGCTCAGTTTGGAGTGAGAGAATCAGAGGTAATTCAATTGATGCGAAAAGAACTTAAACGTTCAAGCTTCAATTTATGGCGTAAAAGAGTCAACAGCGGTGTCAGTCAAAAACATGCCTCAAAAAGAAATCCGGAGATCAACCGATTCAAATGTGCCCTACAAAGACATATCACCCACAATAAAATCAGCAAAAGATAAAGCCTTGCATACGCTGCCAACCAAATACGATCAAATCATACAACTCTTCGAACAAATTGATCCAGTTCGATACGGCAAATCACGCAATTTTATCAATGGGGCAGCAACGCAACTATCACCTTATGTATCGAGAGGCATTATTGATGTTAAACAAATATTGGATTACCTGATCAATAAAGGATATTCTTATTACTCATGCGAAAAATTTATTCAGCAACTTTTTTGGAGAGAATATTTTCAACGCGTTTGGCAAACCTATCAAAACGGAATCAATCAGGATATCAAACAGTCTCAGTCAGATGTCAACAATCATGGTATTCCAACTGCTATATCGAATGCAAACACTTCGATTAAAGCAATCGACATAGGAATTGACTTGCTGAAATCATCTGGCATGATGCACAATCACCTTCGGATGTATACTGCTTTCCTTGCATGCAACCTGGGCAAATCACATTGGCTGCATCCCGCCAAATGGATGTACTACCACTTACTGGACGGAGATTGGGGAAGCAATGCGTTGTCATGGCAATGGGTAGCCGGCTCTTTTTCAAATAAAAAATACATTGCCAATCAGGAGAACATCAATCATTATACCAAATCCAGTCAGACGAACACATTTCTGGATATCAGCTACGATGAACTTCAACAACTTGAATCACCGTCTGAACTGAAAGATATTGAAACAGCAGCCCTGCATACAAACTTACCCGTAGCCGATAAACTGAACATCCAACCGGAACTGCCGTTAATGATATATAACTATTATAATCTATCACCCACTTGGCGCGCAGATATGAAAGCCAATAGAATCTTGCTGTTTGAACCTGATACATTCAATGAGTATCCTGTTGCTGATCATTGTATTTCATTTGCACTCAAACTCGCTGCCAACATTGATGGAATCCAACTGTTCGTTGGCAGTTTCAATGAACTGAAAAAGTTGTTGAACAATCAGCCTATTTATTTTAGAGAACATCCATTTAACAACCATTATCAAGGCATTGAAGATCCTCGCCCATGGATCAATTCATCCACTACAGAAGTACGTGGTTCATTCTTTTCTTTCTGGAAAAAGAATGAACAGGCTATTAGAAAATTATTGAAGAATAATTGAATGAGCAATTACAGATCGTTGTGACTGCCGTCGCAATATGGAGGATTCTTGGTCTTCTTGCACTGACAGAGCCATACCTCTTTGTTCTCGGTTGATTCAAAACGTAAACTCTTGTAAGGCATGCCCTCAATTTTTTTATGCCTTCCGTCACAAAAAGGTTGTTTCTCACTGAGTCCGCATGTACACCATGCATAGGCCTTACCGGCTTCGACGTTTACACAACAGGGTTGGTTGGCAGCAGCCTTAGGAAAGCCTTCATTGGGGATCATTTCTTCCATGGGTGAATTTTTATAAAATTAAACAACCTTTTCAATGTATTGTTCAATGCCATTTACTGATGTGTCAAAACGTATTTTACGTATATTCATGAGAATGATATTTATAACATGGGGCAATTCCTTGGACAAATCAGTCTGCTCGTAAAAGATTATGATGAAGCAATTGAATACTACTCGCATGTGCTCGAATTTGATTTGATAGAAGATACCAGGCTCTCCGAAACAAAAAGATGGGTGGTGATGCAACCAAAGGGTTCTTTCCATGGCTGCAGACTGCTGCTGGCAAAAGCTTCATCAAGTGAACAAATCAAATGCATTGGCAATCAAACGGGCGGGAGGGTATTTTTATTTCTGTATACAGATGATATCATGAGAGATTTTAATGCATACAGGAACAAAGGAGTTGAATTCATTCGCCCGGTTCAGGAGGAATCTTATGGCAAGGTTACTGTGTTCAAAGATCTATATGGAAACCTGTGGGATCTGATAGAAGAAAATAAATAAAATTATAAATGTTCATGATGAAGAAAGTTTTTTCGTTGCTGACAGGCTTGATTATTTTAATCTCTGCCAATAGCAAAGCACAAAACAATGCGAGTCCCAATATCATCCTCATTTACATGGACGATATGGGCTATGGTGATTTATCCTGCTACGGTGCTGTAGATATTCATACGCCTGTTCTAGATAAAATGGCTGCAGAAGGAATGCGGTTCACAAATTTTCTAACATCACAAGCTGTATGCAGTGCATCACGTGCCTCATTACTAACTGGATGTTATGCCAACAGAATAGGGATTTCTGGTGCACTGTGGCCGAAAGCAGGTGTGGGACTCTCACCGGATGAAACCACCATTGCAGAATTGTTGAAACAAAAAAAATATGCAACGGGAGCATTTGGTAAATGGCACTTGGGTGACGTAAAAGGATACCTGCCCAAGAGTCATGGCTTTGATGAATATTATGGGATTCCTTACTCGAATGATATGTGGCCGGTTTGGTATGATGGAACTCCAGCCAAACAGGGAACCAACAAGGCAGGCTATCCACCCCTTCCGTTGATCGAAGGTGATGAAAGAATTTCAACCATCACAACATTGGATCAACAGGCCCAACTCACTTCAACGCTGACGGATAAAACAATTTCATTCATAGAAAAAAACAAACAGCACCCTTTCTTTGTTTACCTCGCCCATCCGATGCCGCATGTTCCCATCAATGCAAGCGCAGCATTCAAAGGGAAAAGTAAACAGGGACTTTATGGCGATGTCATCCAAGAGATCGATGCCAATGTGGGAAGAATCATCAAAAAAATTGAGCAACTGGGACTCACAAAAAATACATTGATCATTTTCACAAGCGATAATGGTCCCTGGTTCAACTTCGGAAATCATGCAGGCAGTACAGGCGGATTACGTGAGGGAAAAGGAACTTCCTTCGAAGGTGGACACCGTGTGCCTTGCATCATGTGGTGGAAAGGTGTAATTCCCGGTGGGAAAGTAGTTAACCAGCTTGCTTCTACCATAGATGTTTTACCAACCATTGCAGCACTGACCAACACAAAACTTCCCGAGAAAAAAATTGATGGCATCAATTTGTGGCCATTGCTTAAGGGAGATATGACCAACTCACCCCGCTCTGAATTCTATTATTATTACAGAAAGAATGCATTGGAAGCGGTTAGAAAAGATAACTGGAAATTGGTCTTTGAACACCCCTCACGTTCTTACTTGAATCAATCTCCGGGGAAAGACGGATTTCCTGGACAAGCACCAGAAAATATCATGATGCCAAGAGCCCTCTATGATTTGAGAAGAGACCCGGGTGAACGCTATGATGTGCAAAACGAATTTCCGGAAATTGTAAAAATGCTTGAATTGATTGCTGAAAAAGCGAGACAGGAACTGGGCGATGATCTTCAAAAAAGAATTGGAACAGAGGTCAGGTCAGCTGCAACAATTGTATATCAGTAAATTCAACAATTGATTTACTTCAATATAAACACTTCTTCCCGACGTTTTAGTTCATAATACTTAATATATAGCTGATCACTGTAAAATATTAATTTCTTTATCATGAAGTAAATATAATTAAATGGAAGTACATCATTCTCATCACAGCCATACCAAGAAAAATTTAAAAGAATACATCACCGAATTTCTGATGCTCTTCTTGGCCGTCAGCCTTGGCTTCCTGGCAGAAAATATCAGAGAACATCAAATCGAAATCAATCGAGGTAAAATATATTTGGCAGAATTGAAAGCAGACTTGATCAATGATTCCATCAGCCTGCAGAACAAAGTATTTCTGGTTCAAAACCAAAAAGAAGCAGCAGATTCGATTTATGCCCTGTACAGGAACGGCGATTGGGAAAAACACATCAATGAGATTTATTTCTATTACGCTATTATATCACTCAGAAACAGCTGGGAACCCAATGATGCAACCTGGGAACAGGCAATCAATTCAGGGACACTTCGTTATTTGAACAATGAAGAGCTCGTAAAAAAACTGAAAGCCTACTATTTTCATATCAAGACCATGAAAAACAGGGAAGAGAGAATTCTTACCATGATGGATAATTACTTCGAAAAGTATAGACAAATTCATTTTGTATCCCCGTCGATTACCGCCAACAAGGACTTTGCATCTGTAATGGATATTGTAAATAAATCTGTCAAACCAAAAATGCCTGTATTTACGACGCAACATAAAATTTTAAACAGAGATCAATTTGATTTTGATACATACGTCAATGCAGTTGCAAGATTGCAGGGAACCAGAAACCTTGATTTGAATTCGCTCATTTACAGTGGAATTGAAATGAACAAAGAACTCATTGATTTACTCCAGGCAACTGAGTAAATCAATCTCCGTGCACGAATAAATCATTTTATACTTTTCGTTTAGATCATTTTTTTGATTGACGATTGTCATTTTGAGTGGCAATTACAGGCTATAGCATTGCAAAACATTTTTAACAATGCTATTTGTTAATGCATCAATCAATTGAAATGAAATTTATTTTAAACCTGACTTTATTTTCAATCATTGCATTGCATGTACGTTCACAAAACAATCACGTATTTGCTGGTGGAGAACTGTTGAACTACGGAACAATAGACATTTCATCGTTCCATAAAATTGCATGGAGCTCAGACAGAGAAAGACTTCCAGGATATTTCAGCGTAATTGACAAAGGGAAATTTATTGGATATTCTGACGATGCAAATATCAATGGCTACATAAAAAAGTATGGCAATACTCCTTTTCTCTTTCCTGTAGGCACAGGCAAAGATCTTAGAACACTGGAAATTTCAGCTCCAAACAAAACATCTGATACCTATGCCGTTGCATGGGTAGAGGGTGATCCTTCTCATGAGATGGACCATACCACTCCACATATTGGATCACACCCCATCACATCCATCTTAAATCCGATCAAAGCGGTGAGTGGTGTAGGTCAATGGGACTGGCAGGTGGGCGCTGCCGGCAATTTAGGCAAAGAAGCTACCGGAGATGGATCAGACCTTACCATTCACGTGAGCATACCAGACATGCAGGCTTTTGCAGAGGCCTCGGCATTGAGATTGGTAGGATGGAACGGATCACATTGGGTTGATTTGAGCGGAAATGCAACTGCCAACGGCAATACAGAAGACAGCCAATTAAGCGGAAAAATGATCCCAGGCATCACCGCACTGGCAATTGGGAAAGTTGCTTCATACAATTATGATGAGCAAAGCAGCTTCTTATTATTCCCCAATCCCGTAACCAATTACAATCACATCAATGCGCGTTTCAAATCATCATACAGCGGATTTGCTGATATCATTGTTTATGATGCCATCGGCAAGACAGTCATTAAAAACCTTATACAATTTAAAACAGGTGTAAACATAATTCCAATTGATGTAAAAATATTAGCGAACGGAAGCTATTATTTGAACATCATCGCAACCAACGGAGATATCATCACCAGAGGTAAAAAATTCATCAAACAATAAAACCAAGACATGATTAAAAGATTAAAATATTATCGAAGCATTGCTGCTGCCTTGATGATCTTGATGATTTGTTATACGCAGGATGCTGCATCTCAAATCAAAATAGGAGAAAACAACAAATCCATGAATACAGACGCAATGCTTGAGATCGAATCCACCAACAAAGGATTTCTTCTCCCAAGGGTTTCATTGATTTCAACTGCTTCAGCAACACCCCTCAAATCATTTGCAAGCGGCATGGTGGTATACAATATTTCCAATACCAATGATGTAAGCCCCGGACTTTATTACAGCGATGGGCTGAAATGGATCAAAGCAAATAACAATGCCAGCAATGCAGGTTTGTTTTTCAATGCCCAAAATCACACTGAAATAGTAACAACAGATGGACAAACCACTTTCAAATCTCCTTATACCATTACAGACCAATCCAAAATCTTCTTGTACAGAAATGGTATTCTCATCATGCATACGATTGGCAACAACAATTCAATCATTGCTGAATTGCCCTGTAAAAAAGGCGACCAAATCAGGATTATCCAATTATTATAAACATCAAAAAACAATCTAATGAAAAAACTACTATTGTTTTCGATTGCAGCAGCAATCAGCTTCGCAGCCTCAGCACAGAAAGACACGACCCAGGTCATTGACAACAAGGGTACCATCAAATGGGTGATATCACACACGGCCGCTGTGATCACCAAACAAGACAGCACTTTGTTATATGTTACGCCGAAACAAATTGGAGACAGCGTTTTCGTAAAAAATGTAGCAAATGGCTTGTTCAAAAATGGCCAAACAGTTGAATTGGGTGGGGTTTTGAATAAAGTAACCACAATCGAAACAAGTGCAGAAAATTTCCTGGCAATTACCGGATTGCAACCGGGCTCAAATACGCAAGACAGCGTAATGGTTGTTGATCCCACAACAGGACGACTGAAATTTATTTCAGCATCCTCCTTGTTCAATGCACTGAGCTTTGACAATGGACTGACTAAAACAGGCAACCTGGTACAACTTGGAGGTGCGCTTGTCAAATCAACAGAAATCATCACCACAGCCGAAAACACCCTTAAAATATCAGGACTCGGAAGCGGAAACCTCGCCACAGATAGCCTGGTAGTAAGTGGATCCGATGGCACACTCAAAAGAGTAACAGCAGAATCACTTTTACAAAGCGGTGATCAAAATTATACTGCTACAGTCGGACAATCAGCATTCACTGTTTCGAATATGCCGACTTCCGTTTCAAAAGTTTGGGTGTACAGAAATGGCGTAAAACTATTGCCGACAGTCGACTATACCATTGGATCCGGAGAAATCAATTTTACTGCTTCCATTTCAGCACTCGTTGCTGCTGGAGATGTCATTGAAATTCAATGGGTCAAATAACAATACGAAATCCAATATTACCTGATTAACTCATTTGACCAATAGCCCCCAGGCTATTGGTCAAATAAATTCTACCCAATGAAATACAATTTTATTTTTATATTGATTGTTCTATTCAAAATTCAGTCAACCGCACAAATAGTTGTTGATCCCAAAGGAACAAAAATTTCACTCGATACCAGTAAATGGAAATCTGTCGGCAATGATATGTACAGTAAAAACTCTGGTAAAATTGGCATAGGAACTGCTTCCCCATCAGCTCAACTACACACGACCGGTGATGTAAGACTTGAAGGGATTGGCACAAGTACCAGCAATAACAAAATTCTTACCGCTGATGCTTCTGGTAACATTACGACCAGATTGGCATCAGACCTTTTATCAGGAAATGTAAGAAGTGTGGCTGTTTTGGGTGCAGATCTTTCTACCAGTAGCATATCTCTTATCGATATTCCCGATCTTTCATTTATCGTAACAGCAGGTATTACCTACCGTTTTTACGCAACCATTCCATTTACATCATCGAATCAAACAAACGGTAGTCGCTGGACAATCAATGGACCTGCAACATCATTTTTAAGCTATACCAGCAGGTATACTTTTTCAAGCAACTCTGAAACATATAATTATGCTAACATTTATAATTTTCCTACCGATGCAAATAATAATTCAAACGCAGGAGGAAACTTAGCCATCATTCAAGGAATGATCACCCCTTCTGCAAATGGTACAGTAACAGTAAGGTTTGCAAGCGAATTGGGAACTCCCAATAGCATCACAGTAAAAAAAGGAGCAACCTTGGAATACTGGTAAAACCTAAAAAATCAATGATGCAGCTGTAACATGAATTGAAATGATGGTAGTTTATAGGTTTTACTTCCGTAATTTCAAACCATGCAAGCTTCCTTTTTACGATCTGTCCGGAAAATTCATCGCTATACAGGTATTTTTCTTTTTGCGTTTTTTTTCATCATTGCAATAACAGGACTGTTGCTGGGCTGGAAAAAAAATAGCTTTGGACTTATTCTGCCTGCCTCATCAACAGGAACAAGTACCAAACTGGGTGAATGGAAATCAACCGAAATGTTGAATCATTTGGCTGACAGTGTGCTGCGTACAAATACAGCACAAGAAACTCCAACAGATCTCGATAGAATTGATATCAGAAAAGACAAAGGCATTGTAAAATTTGTTTACATCCATAACTACTGGGAAGTACAACTGGACGGTGCAACAGGGAATGCATTGCAAATAAGCCAACGCAGATCTGATCTTATTGAAGATTTGCACGACGGATCATTTTTCGATCTCTACTTCAACACCAAGGGAGAGCCTATAAAACTTGTATATACTTTTATAATGGGTACAGCTTTGCTTACTTTTACAATTACCGGCTTTTGGCTTTGGTACGGACCCATACAAATCAGGAGACAAAAGTCAAAAAAGGGAATTTCTAATGCATAAATACAGCCCCCAATCAATCACATCAATAAAGAAAACAACGTGACATCCGTCACATACTTATAACAAAAGTGATGGCATTTTTGCAGTATCAATTTTGAATAATGATTACAGCAGGTTATATAGCTTCACTTTTAATCGGACTTTCACTCGGACTCATCGGTGGTGGTGGTTCAATTCTAACTGTTCCGGTATTGGTTTACCTTTTTGGAGTCGATCCTGTTCTGGCAACTGCCTACTCATTATTTATTGTAGGTGCAACAAGCCTGGTAGGTGCATTTCCAAAGTATAAAAATGGAGAAATCAATATCAAAACAGCTGTAATCTTTGGTATTCCATCCATCATCTCTGTATACGCAACTCGAGCATTCATTGTTCCAGCTATCCCAACAGAAGTATTTACAATTGGAACATTTGTGGTTACAAAGGCAATATTGATGATGATGATTTTTGCTGTGCTGATGGTATTTGCCTCAGTATCAATGATAAGGGATAAACACAACAATCAGGAAGAAAGCGGTGAACAGGTATTTAATTACTCAATGATATTATTGGAGGGAACCATTGTTGGAATATTAACTGGACTGGTCGGAGCAGGAGGTGGATTCCTGATCATACCAGCACTGGTTATTTTCAGCAAACTTCCGATGAAACAAGCCATTGGAACCTCATTGCTGATCATTGCTGCCAAATCATTGATTGGATTTACAGGCGATTTGGGAAAGCAAACAATGGACTGGCAACTGCTCATTTCAGTTACGATCCTCGCCATAATTGGTATTTTTATGGGCAATTTACTGGGTAAAAAAGTATCTGCAAACAGTTTGAAAAAAGGATTCGGCTGGTTTGTACTTGTAATGGGCATCTATATTATAATCAAAGAACTTTTTTTAAATAAATAACTATTTTAAAATCATAAAAAACTAAACTATGTTTTTTCAACACGTTTACGACAAAACACTTGCGCAAGCCAGCTATTTTATCGGTTGCCAAAAAGCAGGAGTTGCTGCTGTGATTGATCCGAAGAGAGATGTTGATACCTATCTCGAAATAGCCAAACAAAACAATATGAAGATCACGCATGTAATGGAAACTCATATTCATGCCGACTTTCTCTCTGGTGCCCGCGAATTAAAAGCACTGACCGGAGCTGATCTTTATTTGTCAGATGAAGGTGGACCGGGATGGGAATACGAATTTGATCATATCGGATTGAAAGACGGTTCCAGCTTCATGGTCGGTAACCTTAAAATTGATGTACTGCATACACCCGGACATACACCTGAAAGCATCAGCTTCTTGTTGACAGATACCCCAGCAAGTCCTGAGCCTGTTATGTTCTTCACAGGTGACTTCGTTTTTGTAGGTGACATCGGCAGACCTGATTTGCTTGAAAAAGCAGCAGGAATGACTGGTACAATGGATGCAGGTGCCCATGAAATGTACAAATCCATCAAAAGATTCAGCGACCTTCCAGACTATATACAGGTATGGCCCGGACATGGTGCAGGATCGGCTTGTGGCAAAGCTTTGGGAGCTGTACCAAGCACTACCATTGGATATGAAAAAGTCCGCAACTGGGCTTTCCGTTTTGCAAATGATGAAAAAGGATTTGTAAACTTTCTCCTGGAAGATCAGCCTGAACCTCCGAAATACTTCGCCATGATGAAGAAGTTGAACAAGGTTGATCGCCCCCTGCTTACCCAAGTTCCAAAACTGAAAAAGCTTAGCAACAATGAAATGATGGAAGCGATGGGCAAAGGAGTAAAACTGATAGATGCTAGAGTAAAAACTGAATTCGCCAAAGGATACATCCCAGGCAGCATCAATATCCAGGGAAATAACTCATTCGCTACTTGGGCTGGATGGTATTTGAATTACGAAGAATCATTCATGCTGTTGGCAGATGAATCTCAATTGGATGATCTCACCCGCAAACTGATGCGCATAGGTTTGGACAATATCATAGGATATGTTCCTTCAACGGATGAATATGTAAAAGCTGGCGGAAAACTGGATGCAGTGAACGTAATTGATATCAATGCCTTCAAAAAAACATTGGAAGAACCAAATGTTCAAATTGTTGACCTGAGAGGTGCAACCGAATTCAAATCCGGTCATATCAAAAACGCAGACCATATTTTTGTTGGAACACTGCTGAAAAATCTTGATAAAATCAGCAAAGACAAAAAAGTAGTAATTCACTGCCAGGGCGGCGATCGTGCAACCATCGGGTATTCATTGCTCGCAAGAGAAGGATACAACAACGTGTTGAACTACTCTGCAAGCATGAATGAATGGATTGCATTGGGTAATCCGGTTGAACACTGATATTGCAATCAGAAGAATTTTAAACACTAAAATCTTTAACAATGCTCAACATGCTAAAAAATATGTTCAGCTCAGCGCCTGAGGTAAACTATGCAGAATTGGTAAAAAATGGTGCAATGATTGTGGATGTTCGGACCCCAGGTGAATTTAAAAGTGGTCATATCAAAGGATCAATCAATATTCCCCTTGATGATATACGAAACAAGACCAAAGAACTCAAAGAGAAAAATAAAGTAATCATCACTTGCTGCAGAAGCGGCAACAGAAGCGGTATGGCAAAATCGATGTTGCAGTCAGCCGGTATTGAATGCTATAACGGCGGTCCATGGAATGTACTTGACAACAACATTTAACAACTACAAACATCAGCCCTTTGTATTATCATACTTCTATTTTGAAGTATGTGCTGATGTATTTGTAAAAAGTCAATAAGACTTTTACATGATGAAATACGCAATCCCCATCATCTCAATTATACTGTTCATTGGAAATGCAGCCCATGCACAGCACCAAGAAATTGGTGAACAACCTGCCATCTGGAAAGAATCAAAAAAGGAAAGCCTGGATACAAACTCTTTTCTCTATGCATTCAAAAAAGGGCAAGCAAGCGGACATTTGCGTTATTTTTTTATGGCAACAGACAATGAGAAAGAGCTATCAGACTACTATGCAAATGCAGCAGGAGGTGGATTAAAATTTGAAACTGCTAAATTCAAGGGTTTTCAATTGGGCATAAGTGGATTTTTCACTTTCAATATTGGTTCATCAAATTTTTTAATCCCAGATAAAAATACCGGACAATTTAATCGATATGAGATAGGGTTGTTTGATCAAGAAGACCCTTCCAATAAAAAAGATATTGATCGTCTTGAAGAACTATATGTAAAATATTCTTCGCCGCGTTTATCCATTACAGCAGGGAAACAATTAATCAATACGCCCTTTATCAACCTGCAAGATGGCAGAATGAGACCCACAGAAGTAAATGGACTTTGGATATATCATAAAAAGAATAAAACCAACATTGAAGGAGGCATTCTTTATCAAATTTCACCAAGAGGAACAGTAAAATGGTATTCCATAGGAGAATCAATAGGCATATACTCTACTGGGATCAATAAAGATGGAACCAAATCGGAATATGAAAACAATACATCATCAAAAGGAATTTTAATTTTTGGCATTAGCAAACAACCAAACAAATATTTTTCTGTCAAACTATGGAACATATATGCAGAAAACATATTTAATACTTCCTTTTTACAAGGAGAATATAAAAGCAAACCTATAAACGGACACACACTCATTGCGGGTATTCAACTTTTACAACAAAATCGAAGCGGGGAAGGAGGAAACAAAGAATTGGTAAAAAAATATATGCAAGATAAATCCTCATTAGCATTTGGAGGAAAATTTGGATGGGATTATGAAAAATGGACAGCATCTCTTAACTACAACAGAATCACTTCAAAGGGACGCTATACAATGCCCAGAGAATGGGGAAGAGATCCGTTTTATACATTTATGCCGAGAGAAAGAAACGAGGGTTTTGCAGATGTGCACGCATATGTTTTTAAAATCGGAACAACCTTTCCAAAGCAAAGAATCAATTTAAATTTTGCTGCAGGACATTTTGATATGCCATCTGTCGATAATTATGCAGCAAACAAATATGGGCTCCCATCATACAATCAATTTAACATTGATGCCCGTTATACTTTTACAGGATTACTATCAGGACTGGAAACCCAACTGCTTTTTGCATACAAAGCCAAAGCTGTTGGAGGGGCAGTACCCCAAAAATTCATCATCAACAAAGTCAACATGGGCCTTTGGAACCTGGTGATGAACTATAATTTTTAGCACACAAATGTCTTTGTGCCAAAAATCACACAGGATTGAGTTGATTTCTTTTAAATTTATCAACTACAACCTGTCATATGTTAAAACAAAACTGGATCATCATTTCTATTGTAGGCGGTCTGTTGCTGCTGCTTTTCAGTGAAATCATGGAGGCTACAAACACTCCTGAACAGAAAATCCCCGAACTGAAACAGGATGCATGGATTGCTCCCAGCCTTTACCTGGACCGATCCTTGGAAGGGAAAGAGAGGGAGCTTGTGATATATGGGGAAGAATTGATCGCCAATACTTCCAAATACCTCGGACCGAAAGGCTCTGTAGCCGCAGTTACAAACGGAATGAATTGCCAAAACTGTCACTTGAATGCTGGCAGAAAATCATGGGGTAATAATTATGGTGCTGTTGCAGCCAACTACCCAAAATTCCGCGACCGTAGCGGCAGCATTGAAACGGTATACAAAAGAGTAAACGATTGCATGGAAAGAAGTCTCAATGGGAAAGCGCTCGACAGCAATAGCAGAGAAATGCAAGCCATGATGGCCTACATCAAGTGGGTAGGAAACGATGTTGTTAAAGACAGCACACCAAAAGGCAGCGGGATACAACCGCCCGTATATCTTGACCGAGCTGCGAGTCCAGAGAAAGGAAGTATTGTATACAGCGCAAAATGTCAATCATGCCACGGAGCAAATGGCGAAGGATTATTGGCCGCCGATGGCAAAAGTTATACATACCCTCCATTGTGGGGCAGCAACAGTTATAATTCCGGAGCGGGACTTTTCAGGTTATCACGGTTTGCAGGATATGTGCGAGACAATATGCCCCTCAACCAGGCATCTCACAATGCACCTGCACTGAGTGATGAAGAGGCTTGGGATGTTGCGGCATTTGTAAACTCAAGACCCAGACCCAGCAAGGACCTCAGTGGCGATTGGCCGAATATTTCTAAAAAACCCATTGATCACCCTTTTGGTCCTTACACAGATGGATTTTCAGAAACAGAACATAAATACGGTCCATTCAAACCGATTATTGAAGCAAGGAAAAAACAACAAAAACAAAAATCGGCTTAAAACCTTTGCCGAATTTTTTTCTTACACATAAATATCTCATCATGCCAAACGAACACATACAACATTGTACCTGTACAAGCTGCACAACAGAAGCAATCAGCAAAGCTGAACAAGAAATGCATGTACAGCTTTCAGAAAACAGCAGAAGAGATTTTTTAAGACGATCCACCAAAATGGGACTTGGATTGGGCATTGGAGGTGGACTGATCAGTACCCCACTTGCTGCATCTGCTCTCAACAACGATGATGCTGCATATAAATCAGCATCAATGGAGAAAAACAAAGCAGTACTGGATGGGAAAGCAACCAAGATTACATTGTTGCATACCGCAGACATCCATTCTCAGTTGCTGACACACGATGAATTTTTTGTTGAGAATGGAAAGACTGTTTTTAAGAAACGTGGAGGATTCGCAACACTTAAATCAATGATCAATACCATTCGCAATCAAAACAAATCAAATACATTATTGATTGACGGTGGAGACTGTTTTCAGGGAAACGGCGTTGCTGCAATGAGCCAAGGCAAAGCAATTGTCCCTCTCATGAATAATATTGGTTATGACATCATGCTTCCGGGAAATTGGGAAGTAGTATATGGAAAAGAAATGATGATGAAAGACATGTTTGCATACGATGGTGTAAAAGTATGCGCAAACATGTTCCATAAAACAAATGACAACCTCAACGGAGATTTGATATTTCCGCCTTACTTTATAAAATACATTGCAGGTATCAAAATTGGTTTCATTGGTTACAACGATCCGCTGACTCCGAAACGCCAATCTCCTGCATACAGCGATGGTATACAATTCACAACCCCAGAATTGAATGTTGCCAAATACATCAAAATACTGAAAGCATACGAGCAGTGTGATATGGTGTTCCTACTCACACATATGGGACTCGCACAACAGGTAGGGCTTGCAAATATGGCGGAGGTAAAAGGTGTAGATTATATCTTGGGGGCTGATACGCATGAACGTGTGCGAACACCAATACAAGGTGCCTATACAAAAGTTACAGAGCCTGGTGCATTTGGGTCTTTTATTGCACAGTTGGATATCATCATTGAAAATGGTAAAGTGAAAGACCACAGTTATCAGCTGCTTGATGTGGATCCCCTGAAATACAAAGAGGATGAAGAAATGAAGAGATTGGTTACAAAAGCAAGAGAGCCATATAAAAACGAACTCAACCGTGTCATCGGGAAAACGAAAACTCCCTTGATGCGCTATTATGTGATTGAAACACCCATGGATAATTTTATCACAGATGCCATCATGTGGAAATTCAAGCCGGATATTGCCTTGAGCAATGGGTTTCGTTTTTGCCCCCCGCTGGTACCCAATTCTGCAACAGGTGAAGCAATGATTACCGTCGATTATCTTTGGAATATGTTGCCAGTTGACAGTGAAGCCAAAACCGGAAAAATTACAGGCAAACAGTTGTTAGAATGGATGGAGAAGGAATTGCAAAATGCTTTTGCCAAAGATCCATCCAAGCGATTCGGAGGCTGGGTGGTACGCTTCAAAGGAATGGAAGTAAATTTTACGATTGGAAAAGAAGCGGGAAAGAGAGTCAATTGGATCAAGGTTGGAGGTAAACCGCTTGATCTTGAAAAAATATACAGCTTTGTGGCATGCGAAAGAGATGGTGACCCGGATACAACCATCTGTCGTGTGGAGGGCGTCAGTGAGCCCAAAAGATTAGGAGCTACATTACACAGTGTAATTGAAGAATACCTTAAAATTCATTCCCCCATTTCACCAAAACTGGAAGGCAGATGTACAGCAACCGATGCACCCAACACTTTGCTTACACAACTGATGGGTGTTGGCTATGAATTCAGGTAACCTATCAAAAAACAATTGAATTAAAAAACCCTTATGAAATTTCATAAGGGTTTTTTGTTATTGCAGTTGTTGAATAATCAATGAGGAAGTTGTTCTCTGAATTTTCCATACACCCATGTTCCTGCAATGGCTGAAAGAATGGTAACAATGATGGTGGTGGCTCCGTATCCAAGTTGTGCAAAGAGCGGACCCGGACAAGCACCGGTCATTGCCCATCCAAAACCAAACAACAACCCACCATAGATCTGCCCTTTATTGAATGTTTTTTCAGGCAATAAAATCTCTTCTCCTTGGATAGATTTAATCTTGAGTTTCTTGATCAAAAATACCGACAGTGCTCCTACTGCAACAGCAGAACCAATTACACCAAACATATGGAAACTTTGAAGCCTGAACATTTCTTGGATGCGATACCAGGAAACAACTTCTGCTTTGATCAACACAATACCAAACAGCATTCCAAATACAAGGTACTTTAGATTATGCCATGCTGGAGTGTTTACTTGCTCATCATTCACACACATCGCATCGAGCGATCTTACTTCAAAATCTGTATTTGTATCTTTTATATTGTTGCTCATTATTTTGAATTAAAGTGATAAAATATAAGGGAGAATCAGATTGGCCATGATGAAACCACCTGCCATGAAAGAAATGGTTGCGATCAAAGAAGGCAATTGCAAATTGGATAATCCCATGATGGCATGACCAGATGTACATCCACCTGCATAACGCGTTCCAAATCCAACCAAAAATCCTCCAAACACCATCATGATCAACCCACGCGGCGTACTCAATTCGCTCCATGAGAACAGTTGCTCCGGAACCAACCCATTGATCTCAGTCAACCCATATCCGGATAATTCATTGATAAGAGATGGACTCACCACTATCGCCTGATCATCTTTGAAATACATTGCTGTAAGGATGCCCCCGATAAAAATGCCAAATACAAAAAACAGGTTCCAGATTTCTTTTTTCCAATCATACTGAAAAAAAGGAATTTTTGCAGGCATACAGGCCGCACAAACATGTCGCAATGAAGAGGAGATTCCGAATGTCTTGTTGCCAAAAATCAGCAGTGCCGGAACCATGAGTCCAATAATGGGACCTGCAACATACCATGGCCAGGGCTGTTTAATCCATTCAATGATTGTCATAAAGTTTAATTGTGTGAACAAATATAATAAAGACAAAAATGATCAATTCAGCAGACAGGTTTTGTGATATTAGTCACACCTAAATATATTATGAAATCAATTTAAAAATCAAGCTGCACAAAAAAATTACTGTGAATTATTCATAAGTTGATCCATCATCCCCTCTTCTTTTTCTTTTTTGCGAATACCAAAATTGTAGCGGAGGTTCAATCCAAATCTGCGAGTATCTCCGAAACGCTCTCCGCTTGCTTTGACAGTCCCCTGAGAAAGTAAAAAGTTATTTCGGTTGGTATACAAAATATCATTCATACTCAATGTAACAGTCAGTTTTCGTTTGAAAAGCTGTTGAGAAAGATTTGAGTTCATCGCACCAAATGTGCTCAACTCATAAAATTGAAGTTGCCCTTTGAACCGAACAAATCCCTGAAAGGATAATTGTGTTGTTTTGGTCAATTTCAAATTGTGAAAACTGAAGAGCGTCCACGATCCTCTGCGAAATACCAAAGGAATGCCTTCGTATGAACCATCATAGTTGTTGTGATTGTACTGCGCACCGACTACAAAGAAATATTTTTTGCCTGGAGGAATTGCAGCAATTCCTCTGAAATACATTTCCCTGTTACTGCCTACATTGTCGTACGTACGAAAAGCCTGACGACGACTGGAATCAGCCTGGTAAAGCACCTGCGTAAAAATATCTTTTGTTTGATTGATCCCCACTGCAAAAAATGGACGCTCATCTACAGAAATATTTGCTTCATAATTCTGTGTAAACTGCGGACGCAAAGCAGGATTCCCCTTTTCATACAGAAACGGATCTAAAATACGAATGGCTGGATTCAATAAACTGTATGAAGGCCTGGTGATAGATCGTCGATACACCAAATAACCCCTTAATTCATATCCTGCAATTTTCAGCAATGAACGACTTAAATAAATATACGGGAATGCATCCGTGCGGCGAACCGAAAACGTGGTATCGGTTGGTACCGTTTGCTGACCAATCATGTTGGTATTCTCCAAACGAAGTCCTGTTTTCAAAACCACTGCACCCATTGTCTTTGAGCCTTGCAAATAACCAGCATGGATATGTTCACTATAGCTGTATTCATTGGTACGCATCAGATCAGGAGTCCTTCCAGCGTTGTTTAGAAAAAAATAACGCGTATCATTATTGAACCATAGATTGGCAGTTTTGACACCTGATTCAACGGTTAATTTTCCTTTTAATTTTTTTAGCAGGTTTGCCTGATACGTGATAAAATGTGATTGATTTTTTGCATCCCCCTCAAGTTGTTGTTGTGAGACAAATGGAAGCAGAAATCGGTTATCGAGTGTTTGGTCATTTTGAGTTGGATCGAATGAATACGAAAGATCCTGGTTCAGTTCAGAACCAATGGTGTCTATTTTATATTTCGCATTGAATGCAATATTGGTATTGATATTTCGCGCATTGTTTTCTGTTTGCGACAATGTTGAAAAAAATACCTGGTTGCTGGATTTTCTGAAAATCTCTGTTGGATTTTCGTTCTCACTTCTGGAACGATTGATGTTGATACGCATATCCATCCCAATGATCAGCTTTGTATTCAGCTCCCTGTTCATACCTGTACCGATGTACAGCCCATTGCCGGGAGTGATGGTTCTGGAAAACTGTTGTAAAAGTGAGTCTGTACCCAATGCACGTGCAGTATTGATTTGATCATAGCCATTGCGTTTATTCATGTTCACATTTAAATAAGATGATCGTCCACCATCGCTGTGATTCAAATTGAAACCGATAAACTGATTCCCATACTTGCCTTGATTGAATCCTGCATTCATGCTTCCCGTCAAGCCAATCTTGACATTTTTTTTGAGGATGATATTTACAATGCCGCCTACTCCAGATGCATCATATCTTGCTGAAGGTGTTCTCACCAGTTCAATACGATCAATCGCACTGGGCGGAAGACTTTTCAACATGGTAGCGATATCGGCATTGCTCATGCGTTGCTCACGGCCATTGATCCAGACAGCAGAGGGACTCGTACTGTTGAGATATACATTTCCATCCTGATCAATGAACAATCCTGGTATTTTCTCCAATACCTCAAAAGCGTGCGTAGAGCCAAGAGCAACCGGTTCCGGATCTACAATGGTCTTGTCATCTTCCTGACGCATGAGTGGTTTGCGTGCAGTGACCACAACTCCTTTCATGATTTTTGCATCACGCATCAATGAAATGACAGTATCTATATTTTTATTGATTACAAATGTCTTCTTAAACGTTTCAAAAGAATATGCTTCAATGTTTAAAGTATATCGAGATGTTGGAACAGTCAGCTTCACCATTCCTGTGCTGTCACTTACACGAATCCATTTTTTTGTGCTGTCTGATATATCATATAAAGAAAAGGTTGCGCCTGCAACATACTCCTTGTTTTGATCCATTATGCGTATAGATACAGCATATTGCGCGCGCAATACATTGATTGCCAAGAGTAGCACGGATAAAATGACCAGCTTTTTAAACATGGAAACTGCCTGATTGGCATTTTGAGAGGCAAAGATATTTTAAAAGTGAAGAACACCTAAATTGCAATCAAATCATTTTCATAATGTCTACTCAAAATTTCAGCAACCATGCCAGAATGCACGCACCTTTCCACTATGTTTCAGCGCCACTGGTCATCATTGGGCTCATTGGAAGCATTGTCAATCTTGTGAACTGCCAACCGGAAAAGTGTTACAGTGCCTCACTGTTGGTATTGGTTTTCTTTTTATTGTTGGTCATCGGTTCAATGGTGAGAACATACGCCCTTAAAGCACAAGACAGAGCGATTCGTGCTGAAGAAAATCTGCGTCACTTCATTTTGACCGGTAAGCCATTTGACAGCCGATTGAATATTCGTCAGATCATTGCATTGCGTTTTGCATCCGATGAAGAACTTCCGACACTTGCTAAAAAAGCTGCTGAAGAAAATCTGCATTCAAAAGAAATCAAACAGCAAATCAAGGATTGGAGAGCAGATAACTATAGAATTTAAAGAAGATCATTTCTTGTTTTCATTCCACTCAACCGCAACAACAATTTCATTTTTCCTGGCAATGATTTGATAAGGAGGATTGTATCCCAGGTAACGAAAATTACCAATGGTCTTGATACCTTTTTGATCCAACAATTGCTTGAGCTCCTCTGCATGCTTGCGGATAGAAGCATCATTTGCAAATCCGCCAAACTCTATTACAGCAGCATATTCACCGGGTGTTTGATGAATTTCTACTTTGGCATCATTGGGTTTAGGCAAAGATTTGACATCATAATTAGATGGCATGACAAAACTCATGGAAGATTCTTTCTCATTGATGTCCATGTGAACGGGAGATGTCATGGCAATTTTGGTAGAGGATTCATTGTCACCAAATATATATCCGGCGATTTTTCGAAAGCCGCTTCCTGAGAGTTCACGGTATGATTTCGCAGAGGATTTTACAGTCGCAAAAGTTGCAGTTGGATAATACCTCAATTCAAAACCATTCTCAGCTTTTACAACGCGGTACTGCTGCTTTTCAATATTTGAATTGGAAATAGACATAAATGATTGAAAAGCAATGAACACAACTGCAATCAGCAATAGGGCAACCCACATTTTTTTCATCGAAATTATTTTAATTATAACACATAAAAGATGATTTATGTTTGATCCAGATCAGACAATGGCATATTTTTCTTGATCAGGCCCGAAATACCCCTACATATTGGATGAGAAATAATGAGTAAGTTTAGACTGAAAATAACCTTCATATGAAAAGACTTCTCATACTCAGTGTATTTTTTTTGTATGCCGCTTGTTCTCTGATGGCTCAAAGCTTTGAGATCAAGCTCTCTGCAGAAACAGGCAACCAACCATTGGATGGAAGACTGCTGGTGATGCTATCAAAAAATCCAACCGGCGAACCCCGCTTTCAAATCAGTGATGGACAGGAAACACAACAGATATTTGGAATAGATGTCGAGGGTTGGAAACCCGGCACTTCCATTCAACTGAATGCAAATGCGTTCGGTTACCCAGTTGAATCCATCAAAAAAATCAAAAGCGGACAATACACTGTGCAGGCATTGTTGCATGTATACGAAACGTTTAAAAGAAAAGATGGGCATGTAGTAAAACTTCCCATGGACAGAGGAGAAGGGCAACATTGGAATATCGCACCAGGAAATATTTATTCGCAACCTGTTGCAGTGAATTTTAAAAATGATGCGTCATTCAAGTTGAGCATCAATATCAATAAGGTCATCCCACCCATCAAAGAACCTGAGGACACGAAATATGTAAAGCATATTAAAATTCAATCGAAACTGCTGACTGAATTTTGGGGAAGAACCATGTATCTCGGCGCACATGTATTGCTACCTGAAGGATGGGATACCCATCCCAACGTAAAATATCCGTTGGCCATATTCCACGGACATTTCCCTGATGATTTTGGCGGATGGAGAACAACACCGCCTGATCCAAATTTAAAACCGGATACCGTAAAACGTTTTAACCTGATTGGATACAATAAAATTGTGCAACAGGAAGCATATGATTTTTATAAAAAATGGACTGGTCCTGATTTTCCCAGAGTCATCGCAATTGAAATACAACATGCCAATCCTTACTATGATGATTCCTATGCTGTCAACTCAGCCAATATAGGCCCTTACGGTGATGCCATCACCTACGAACTGATTCCTGAAATTGAAAAACGTTTCAGAGGCATTGGACAAGGATGGGCCAGATTCATGTATGGTGGAAGTACAGGCGGCTGGGAAGCACTGGCAGCACAGGTATTCTATCCTGATGAATACAATGGCAGCTATGCTGCATGTCCCGATCCGATTGACTTTCATCATTACATGACTGTTGATTTGTACAATGATAAAAATGCATATTTCCGCGAAGGTCCGTTTAGATCCACCTTGCGTCCGGGTCACCGCAATTACCTGGGACATGTAGATGCCATGGTACGGGATATGAACCACAGAGAATTGGCATTGGGCTCCAAGAGCAGAAGTGGTGATCAGTGGGATATTTGGGAAGCTGTTTATTCTCCCGTTGGAGCAGATGGATATCCTGTCCGTGTCTTTGATAAAAAAACAGGAGAGATCAATCCATCCGTAGTCGCACACTGGAAAGAAAATTTTGATCTCACTCACATCATTCAGCGCGACTGGCCAAAGATTGGAGAAAAGCTGAAAGGCAAAATTCACCTGTACGTAGGCGATATGGACAATTATTATTTGAACAATGCAGTATACAATGCAGAGGATATGTTGAAACAATTAAAAAATCCTTCCTGCAATTGTGAAGTAGATTATGGAGACCGTGCAGAACATTGTTGGAACGGAGACCATAAAAATCCCAATTATATCAGCAGACTTCGTTACCACAGCATGTTCATCCCCAAATGGGTTGAAGAAGTAAAAACGCGTGCACCTAAAGATGCGGATCTGAATTCATGGAAATACTGACAAGAATCATTTGAACCCTATTCGATATATACTATTCGCATTGTGCCTGTGCATATTATCCGCAAATGTCAGTGCACAAGTACGTTATATAAAAAAACCAGGAGACCCCAACGGAATCGATAAATGGTACATGGGTCGGCAGATTGCTCATGTGATGAGTCATTTTGGAATTGAATGGCTTGAAAGACCAGAACGGGAGTTTGAAGAAAACACAACAACACTGATCAAAAATCTACAGCTTCATCCAGGAATGAACGTTGCAGATATAGGTGCCGGCAGCGGATATCACAGCAGATTGATATCTAAGCAAATTGGAAAAGGAAAAGTATTTGCAGTGGATGTTGAACCTGCAATGCTTGTATATCTCAAACAAAGAATTGACCAGGAAAATCTTTCAAATATCACTCCTGTATTGGGTACAAGTATTTCCGTATCACTTCCCAACGAAAGCGTAGATATGATGCTGCTGGTGGATGTATATCATGAGTTTTCACATCCATACGAAATGAGCCAATCCATGTTCAATGCACTGAAACCACATGGGAAATTGGTGCTGGTGGAATTCAGGGCAGAAGATGAATCAGTCCCCATCAAAACGATTCACAAAATGAGTGAAGCACAAGCTGTCAAAGAATTAAAGGCAGTGGGATTCCGTCTGGAAAAAAATATAAAAAATTTACCTTGGCAGCATTGCATGATCTTTGTTAAAGAATAAATTTTAAAAAGATTGAAAATATCTAAAACAGCTGTTTTGTTGCTCCCTATTTGTTTCTTCATGAGCCAGGCGTTGGGGCAAGCAATCAATTTTATCAATGAATCGAGGCAACTGCTTAAACCCATTGTTCTCAAAGAAGCTGCCTGGGCGATGGAGCAAAAACCGCTCACTATCACGAGCGCGCAAGCAGAAAGAAGCGCAGGAGGAAAACATGATTTTTTTTCTGAAGGTGATTATTGGTGGCCCGATCCACAAAACCCAAATGACCCATATATTCAACGGGATGGCATTACCAATCCGGATAATTTTACAGCCCACAGAAAATACATGACCCAATTTAGCCAGGTCATGGGTGCATTGGCATCAGCATTTTTGATTACCAATGATGAAAAATATGCCATGCATGCATTCGCACATACAAATGCATGGTTGGTTGATACTGCAACGCGGATGAATCCACACATGCTTTATGCTCAGGCCATTCAAGGAAGGTTTACAGGAAGAGGCATCGGTATCATCGATATGATACAATTCATGGAAGTTGCACAGGCATTGTCAGTACTTGAAAAATCGAAATCCGCCAATAAAAACAACTACCAATCATATAGAAATTGGTTTAAAAACTATTTAACGTGGGTAACAACCCATCCATACGGGTTGGATGAAAAAAACGCGTTAAATAATCATGGGACCTGCTGGACCATGCAGGTTGCTGTCTTTGCAAAGTTTGTAAACGACAAAACACTGATGGATACCTGCATCAACAGATATAAATACAAGCACCTCCCAGACCAGATGGCAAGCGATGGAAGTTTTCCGAAAGAGCTCAATCGAACCAAACCTTATGGTTACTCTATTTTCAACCTCGATGCAATGACCATGATCTGTCAAATATTATCAGATCAAGAACAAAATCTCTGGACATTTGAAACGCCCGATGGAAAATCAATTTCCAAGGGAATTGCTTTTTTGTTTCCTTTCATTAAAGATAAAAGGGGCTGGCCTTTTAAAAAAGATGTAATGTATTGGCATGATTGGCCGGTTGCACAACCTTTTCTGTATTTTGGAGCGCAGGCTTTTCAAAATAAATACTACTATCATACTTGGAGCACACTGCCACATGAAACTGCTGTAGAGGAAATCATTCGAAATGTACCGGTGCGACATCCATTGATTTGGAATAAATAAAATAATTATTCGCCCTGGCTTTTTATTATATTTAGTCTGCAAACACTCCCATCTATTGAGTAGATTTTAATTGCAAAAAATGATCAATTCACCTTCATTGAAATTTTTTATCCCTGTTTTTTTACTCGCAATCATCAACGAATTGACCGCACAGGATTTCACATGGCCGAAGAATAAACAAATGGCCCTTAGTCTGAGTTTTGATGATGCGAGAGAGAGTCAGGTTACAATCGGAACACCTTTGTTGGATTCATTGGGAGTTAAAGTCACATTTTATGTGTTTCCTGGACCATTGAGCAAACAACTGGATGGTTGGAGAGATGCGGTAAAAAACGGACATGAAATTGCCAATCACTCACTCACACATCCTTGCAGTGAGAACTTTGCATGGGCAAGAAAAAATGCCCTTGAAAACATGAGTCTTAAGCAAATGGAGCAGCAATTGATTGAAAGTAATAAACAAATCAAAGAAATATTAGGTATTGAACCCATGCACTACGCTTACCCCTGCGGACTTACATATGTAGGAAGGGGAGTAAAAACGAAAAGTTATGTGCCATTGGTAGCAAAATACTTTCAAACAGGAAGAGATTGGATGGGCGAGGCCCCCAATGATCCTATGCATTGTAATTTTGATCAACTGACATGCATTTCGATGGACGGGAAAAGTTTTGAGGAGCTTCTTCCCATCATTGAAGAAGCCAAAAAAAATAAACAGTGGTTGATTCTTGGTGGACATGAAATCAATACAAGCGGCAACCAAACATCCAGAACAGATACCATTAAAAAATTAGCCACGTACGCCAAAGACCCAAACAATGGCATATGGCTAGATCCTGTTGGCACAATTGCAGATTATATCAAAAAAATTAGAGACTGATTGTCTTCTTCCATTTCGAACTGACAAAAAACAGTACAAATCCCGAGGCAACAGTAAACAACCCGAATATTGAAAATGCCCGCAAGAGTATATTCCCAAAATTATCTCTGCCCTGATAATCCATGGTATGCATCATCCATAAAAAATCAAATACCCTCCATTTATCATTCCGGTATTTTTGGACAGTACCGAGTTCTGATGAAACATAGACTGTGGTATTTGATGGATGATGAAAAGTTACAGCATAGGCAGGCAAGGGATTTTCGCGGTATTCATGATGGTTATTGGTGGAAGTCAGTCGCTCAACAGATTTCAACTGTGTTTCGCCATTGAACCTATAAGCAGCAACCTGGATGGCTTCTTCCTTGGTCAATGGCCCCCGCAAACTTCCTGTTACAGCATCAGCCAAATGATTCATCCCCTTCATACTGTGTTCACTACCCGACCCTTTAATTGCTGCACTTACACATTGTATCTGATAATAGGGCTTCCCCAATATATCAATCAGCTGTATTGATACGATCGAATCAATTGCATGCATTTGCTTGATCGAATCCAATACAACAGTAGGACTGATCAAAGAAATATTAGATGGCAGCAAAGGGACAGTCTTCTTTTGGAAATCACCATGAACCTCATCCATATCAGACCAACTGAAATACAGTCCGCCAATTGTCCACATTAAAAACTGGATGCCCAACAACAACCCCAGCCAACGATGTGTTTTTCGGATATAATATTGCTTGCTCTTGGCCATTTTAAAAATCCTTTAAAGACTTGAATATAACTGGAATCTATAAATAATTGATAGAAATTTAAATTCCACTCAAAAGTACATCTCAAATACCCTCTGCAGTCGCAATACAGCTCTTGCCAATCGGGATTCAATGATAGGCTTTGCATTCAATATGTATTGATCATTGACAACTTTGTTCTCAATAACATACAATTGGCCCAAAAAAGATTGTGATTCCCCTATCCATTGGTCAATATCGATGACCGAGTAGTCCCGTCTGTCTCGATTAGACAATCCTGCAATATGATTTTCAATGAGATCATTATCAATACCCAATTTATCAATTAGCTGTGTATCCCATAAGCGATGCAGATTTGATTTCTTGTCTTCAAACATTACAAACGCATCATTCCCACCACGATCTGTCTCGTAACCTGCATGCAAGGGTTGGTGAATGTCTCCTATCAAATGTATTAGCTTTAAAATACTGAACCGGATGAGACTATCACTCAGCTGTTTTTGGTTTTTGAGATCACCCAACGTTTTGTTCAATTCCCTTTTTACATCGTTTGGAGCTGCAGAGGGCACCTTATTTGGATCTGGGATGTTGATATAATGAGCAGTTTCCAAATATTTGTATATGGGAACATTTCTGACATCATCCATCCAGGTACTGGCTGATTGAATTGTCATCCCCTCCAGGTATTTCATCACTTTTTCTTTGCTGCTTTGGTTCATTCTGCTGAAAGCCAATTCAACAATAATGTGATGCCCTTTCCGACCCCAAGCAAACACTTCCTGAGCTTGTAAAAGAAACCCAATAAAAATCAAGAAATATAGGGTGGTCAAAAATTGATTCTTCATCCCCCAAAGTTATCATAATTATGCACTTTCTTGTCGAGTGATTTATTTATCGTAATTTTACGATATTATGGGATTCTCAAAAACAATGGATTATACCAAATCACAGCTTGACATAGCGAAATATGCCAAGGCACTGGCCCATCCAGCGAGAATAGCCATCATTCAACTGCTGATTAAAAAACAGTCTTGTATTTGTGGTGCCATCGTGGAGGAGCTACCCATTTCACAGAGTACAGTTTCACAGCATTTGAAAGAGTTGAAAGATGCAGGACTCATAAAAGGAGAAATAGAAGGCACAGCTGTTTGCTATTGTCTTGATGAAAAAGAATGGGGAAAAGCAAGTGGGCTGCTAAAAGGCATACTTGATAAAATCACAATACATCAAAATAAATGTTGTTAATCAATACGTAAATATTCAACAATATGAAAACAGAAGCAGCATTGAAACAAATCGTTAAAGACAAATACAGTCAAATAGCTTTGCAGGACAAAGAAACCAATATGTCATCCTGCTGCGGTGCAGGCGGATGCTCGACTGAAGTATACAATATAATGAGTGATGACTACACTTCACTGGGGGGATACAACGCGGATGCTGATCTCGGACTGGGATGTGGATTGCCAACACAATATGCAAGGATAAAGAAAGGTGATGTAGTGGTTGACCTCGGCAGTGGTGCAGGAAACGATTGCTTTGTAGCAAGACATGAAACAGGTGAAACAGGTAAAGTGATTGGAATTGACTTTACCCCCAAGATGATTGAAAGAGCAAGAATGAATGCTGAAGCAAGGGGATTCAACAATGTAGAATTCAGGGAAGGCGATATTGAACAAATGCCGATCACATCCAATGTTGCTGATGTGATTGTAAGCAACTGTGTACTCAATTTGGTCCCGAATAAGAACGGAGTTTTTAAAGAAATTTATAGAGTATTGAAACCAGGTGGACATTTCAGCATCAGCGATGTGGTCTTGGAAGGATCCCTTCCAGAGGGCTTGAGAAAAGACGCAGAAATGTATGCAGGATGTGTATCCGGGGCCATTCAAAAAGAGGTCTACCTTGAGCTG
>VFQT010000789.1_pt1 | contig 42718 bp, 33 predicted proteins | sample 3512381 | NCBI WGS metagenome assembly VFQT01 (sample SAMN10412376, study PRJNA504923) | tailings metagenome | isolation source: Relicate 2 Philex TSF3 active mining site | place: Philippines: Tuba, Benguet | collected 2017-08-29 | reverse complement strand
GAATTCGCTGACCGCCTCGGTAGAGGCCGACTACCGCGATTACGAGCCTACCCGTGCCGCCCGCAGCATACAGTCGTTTGTGGATGAGCACCTCAGCAATTGGTATGTGCGTCTGTGCCGTCGGCGCTTTTGGAAAGGAGAAGAAGGTTTGGATAAACAGGCCGCCTACCAGACCCTCTACACCTGTTTGGAAACGGTGGCTCTGCTTATGGCGCCTATTGCACCCTTTTATGCAGAACGCTTGTACCGCGACCTCAATGGGATCACATCACGCCTACCCCATGATTCGGTGCACCTGTGCCACTTCCCTACCGTAAAACCTGGCGAAATCGACTTGTTGTTGGAGCAACGCATGTCGTGGGCCCAGGATATCTGTTCGTTGGCACTTTCTTTGCGCAAACGCTCCCAAATAAAGGTGCGTCAACCCCTCAGGCGTTTGCTTATTCCACTCACCGATGAAAAACAACGCCAACAAATCCTGAAAGTAGCGGATCTCATTCAGTCGGAACTCAACATCAAGGGCATTGAATTTCTCTCGGAGGAGCAAGCTGCTGTTATCGTTCGTAAGGCGCGCGCTAATTTTAAATCGCTCGGACCGCGCTACCCTGCCCAAATGAAAGCTATTGCCGCCGCAGTGCCCCAGTTGCCGCAGTCGGAACTCCGGTCGCTTGAGCAAAACGGCACCCTAGTAATACACTTGGATGGCTTCGTCATTGAATTGGGACGCGAAGATGTTGAAATCAGCTTCGACGATATTCCGGGTTGGCTTGTGGCTTCGGAAGGCGCCCTCACGGTGGCCCTCGACCTGGAGTTAAGTCGTGAGCTGGTGGAGGAGGGATTGGCCCGTGAATTGGTGAACCGAATCCAAAAACTGCGAAAAGACCAAAATTTGGCCGTCACCGACCGCATCGAACTCCGCCTGGAAGAACGTCCTTGGCTAAAGTCAGCAGTCGACTCTTTTTCTTCGTATATTTGCACCGAAATTTTGGCCACCCGTTTGGTGTGGGTGGACCGAATCGAGCAAGGCGGCGAGGAATTGGTGCTCGATGAAGGATCAGCTATTGTTTCGATAAACCCCACAAGCCATGAGTGAATCAGCCGAAAACACCGCAAAAACACGCTATTCCGATGAGGAGCTGCTTGAGTTCAAAGAGCTGATCCTGGAAAAATTGGAAACTGCCCGCAGCGAATTCCGCTACTATCAGGAACAGATTATGACGGCCAATGCCAACGGCACCGACGACACCTCCAGCGGGTATGTGACCCTCGAAGAGGGCTCTGCCGCGATGGATAAGGAGCATTATAGTCAGTTGGCCGCACGCCAGCGCAAGTTCATCGACCACCTCGAAAACGCCCTGATTCGCATCGAAAATAAAACCTACGGCATCTGCCGCGAAACCGGGATACTCATCCCCAAAGAGCGTTTGCGGCTCGTGCCGCACGCCACTCTGTCGATGGAAGCCAAGTTGCGCCAGTGATCGATCGTATGCACGCTGTCATTGATTTCGCGAACCCCTTGCTGAACCGGTTTGCCTGAAAATAAAGCATGGGGATGAACGCCAGGATGTGGATACCGATTGGGCTCACCACGGCTATACTTTTGGTCGACCAAGCCAGTAAAATTTGGATTAAAACGAATATGATGCTCGGAGAGCATTTCAACGTGGCCGGGGAGTGGTTTCAGATCTATTTTATCGAAAACAACGGCATGGCATTTGGCATGGAAATCGGTGGCGAATGGGGCAAACTCGCCCTCACCCTGTTTCGTTTAGTGGCGGTAGCAGGAATACTTTATATTCTTAGGGGTATGCTTCAGTCGAATGCTACTCGCATCGGCGCCCTGGCCGCACTTTCCCTCATTTTGGCAGGCGCCCTGGGCAACATCATTGACTCGGTTTTCTATGGCCCGCTTTTTGGCTACGGGCGCTGGTTCCACGGGCGGGTAGTCGATATGCTGTACTTCCCCCTTTGGCAAGGCTTTTTACCCGATTGGGTTCCTATATGGGGTGGCGATTATTTCATTTTCTTCAGGCCCGTTTTCAATGTGGCCGACACAGCCATCTCCACAGGCGTGGCCATGCTTTTGGTATTCCAACGCCGCTATTTCCCACCCGATGCCCCAGCCGCATCACCTACTGAAACCAATCATACTACTTCCCCCGACGGATGACATTTGACGACTTTGATCTCGACCCCGATTTGCTGGATGGCTTGGATGCCATGGGCTTTCGTAACCCCACGCCCATCCAACAACAAGCCATCCCGATTATTCTGGAGGGTCGCGACCTGATCGCTTGTGCGCAAACGGGAACCGGCAAAACAGCCGCCTTTGTATTGCCTGTGATTGACCGCATTCTGGCCAGTCAGAAACGACACTTAAACGCCCTCATTCTCACCCCCACACGCGAGTTGGCCCAGCAAATCGACCAACAAGTTGAGGGGTTGAGTTATTATACCTCGGTAAACTCAATCCCCATCTATGGCGGTGGCGATGGAGCATTGTGGGATCAGCAGCACAAGGCACTGAAAAAAGGGGCCGATATGCTCATTGCCACACCCGGACGACTGATTTCGTTTCTGAATACGGGAAATTTCGACTTTTCTAGTCTTCAATACCTCGTGCTCGATGAAGCAGACCGCATGCTCGACATGGGTTTTTTCGACGACATCATGCGCATTGTGTCAATGATGCCTAAACAGCGCCAAACGCTGCTGTTCTCGGCCACCATGCCTCCGCGCATACGTCAACTGGCTGCCGTTATCCTCCAAAATCCTGCTGAGGTGACCCTTTCGGTGGCCAAGCCAGCCGAGAAAATCGACCAACGGGTATGTAAACTCTACGATCAGCACAAAGAACCGCTGCTTCTGGAGATCTTAAATGACACGCAATATAACTCCATTTTGGTGTTCTGTTCAACGAAGGATAAGGTTAAAGAGCTTGGTCATTTGCTGAGGAAGCGCCATATGCCGGCAAGGCCGTTCCACTCCGACCTCGAACAGGCAGAGCGTGAGGATATTATGCGCGACTTCAAATCGGGCAAACTGAGGATTCTGGTGGGCACCGATGTATTATCGCGCGGGATCGATGTGGATGGGATCGACTTGGTGGTGAACTTCGATGCGCCACCCGATGCAGAAGATTATGTGCACCGCATTGGGCGAACCGCCCGTGCCGAACGCAGCGGTACCGCCATCACTTTTATAAACCCCAAAGACGGTAGGCGACTCGATGCCATTGAGCGCCTCATCGAGCGGAGCATCCCTCTTATGGAATTGCCCGAAAATATAGGAACAGTGGGTGAGTGGGTGGCCGAAAGCAGTGGGGGCGGAAGGCGCTCCGGCCAAAGAAAAAGCGGAGGAGGAGGCAGACCCGGAGGCGGCGGCGGCAGACCCGGCGGAGGAGGAGGCAGACCCGGAGGCGGGGGCGGTAGACCCGGCGGGGGCGGCAGACCCGGCGGGGGCGGCAGACCAAGCGGGGGAGGCGGCAGACCAAGCGGAGGAGGCGGCAAGCCTAGTGGCAGCGGAGGCCGAAGGCCTTAGGCGAAGGAACCTCCATTTCGACACCATTTTCAGCCCAAAAGCTACAGGCATTCGCCTAATAAGGCATCGCGGCAAGCTGTTTATCGAATAAATACAGGAGCGGGCAGCCCAAAAACTATGGGCGTTCGCCTACTAGGGCCTCTTGGCAAGCTGTTTATCGAATAAATACAGGAGCGGGCCGCACAATCAACTACCGCAGGCCTCGCACGCGTCCGGATTATCGAGCGAGCACGTCATCTGTGCACGCGCTTCATCGATCGTCATAGAGGGGCCCGCAGGCAGGTCTTGCCCGGCTTCGGCAGACATTTGCGTGTCGACCGAAACGCCAGAAGCCACCACCTCCACCAGCTGAGGCTCCGCCTGTGGCTGGGGAACGCGCGATGGACCAGCGGCAGGTTCCGCATGTTGTTGTACGGTAAACTTCACCGCCTGAGCAGCCGCCTTCGTACGCAAATAATACATACCCGTTTTCAATCCCGCCTTCCATGCATAGAAATGCATCGAGGTGAGCTTCGCAAAATTCACATCCGTCATAAAGACATTCATACTTTGGCTCTGGCAAATAAAGGCCCCCCGATCCGCCGCCATATCGATGATGGTCTTCTGCTTGATCTCCCAAGCCGTGCGGTACAATTCGCGCAGATGCTCCGGGATCTCCTTGATGTTCTGAACCGAGCCGTTGGCCGCCACAATCTTGTCCTTCAACGCCAAATTCCATAGACCCTCGTTCACCAGATCATGCAGCAGGTGCTTGTTCACCACCACAAACTCACCACTCAACACCCGACGGCTGTATATATTGCTCGTGTAGGGTTCGAAGCACTCATTATTACCCAAAATCTGACTGGTGGATGCGGTAGGCATAGGGGCCAAAAGGAGGCTGTTGCGGGCGCCGTATTGGGCCACACGAGCGCGCAATTCATCCCAATCCCAACGCTTGGAAGGCGTTACCCCCCAAAGATCAAATTGGAACATACCCCGCGACAGCGGTGAACCCGCATAACTTTCATAGGCCCCCTCCTCGCGCGCCATGTCGCAGGATGCCGACATAGACGCGAAATAGAGCGTTTCAAAAATCTCACGATTCAACTTGCGCGCTTCAGGCGATTCGAAGGGATGACGCATGAGGATAAACACGTCGGCCAAACCCTGTACGCCGATTCCAATCGGTCGATGACGCATATTTGAGCGGCGGGCCTCCTCAACAGGGTAATAATTCACATCAATCACCTTATTCAGGTTGCGCGTTACTGTGTAGGTAATCTCATACAATTTCTGGTGATCGAACTGCAGATTGGAGGTCACGAAGCGAGGCAAGGCCACCGATGCGAGGTTACACACAGCCACTTCGTCGGCCGAAGTGTATTCAATGATCTCCGTGCACAGATTACTGGAGCGGATGGTACCCAAGTTTTGTTGGTTACTCTTGCGGTTGGCTGCATCCTTATAAAGCATATAAGGCGTACCCGTTTCAATTTGCGACTCAAGAATGGCAAACCAAAGCTCTTGGGCATCGACGGTTTTGCGTGCGCGGTCCTCCTGTTCATACCGCCGGTAGAGGGCTTCGAACTCATCGCCCCAGCAATCGTGAAGACCCGGGGCTTCATTCGGACAAAACAAACTCCATTTGCCATTTTCCTCAACCCGCTTCATAAACAAATCAGGAATCCAGAGGGCGAAGAACAAATCGCGAGCGCGGAGTTCCTCCTTGCCGTGGTTCTTTTTGAGGTCGAGGAAATCGAAGATATCTGCGTGCCATGGCTCCAGGTAGATGGCAAACGACCCTTTGCGTTTCCCGCCGCCCTGGTCGACATAGCGTGCCGTGTCGTTGAACACACGCAACATAGGAACCACCCCATTGCTTGTGCCGTTGGTGCCACGGATGTACGATCCTGTAGCCCGCACATTGTGGATGCTGAGCCCGATGCCCCCCGCGCTTTGTGAAATTTTCGCCGTTTGCTTGAGGGTATCGTATATGCCATCGATACTATCCTCCTTAAGGCTCAGCAAGAAGCAGCTCGACAACTGCGGCTTGGGTGTACCCGCATTGAACAAGGTGGGCGTAGCATGGGTGTACCACTTTTCGCTCATCAGCTCATAAGTTTTGATAGCGGCCGCGATGTCGCTTTGGTGGATGCCCACCGCCACGCGCATCAGCAGGTGTTGGGGGCGTTCGGCGACCTTGCCGTTCATCTTCAGCAGGTACGAACGCTCCAAGGTTTTAAATCCAAAATAGTCGTAGTCGTAGTCGCGCGAGTAGATGATGGCCGAATCGAGTTGCTCGGCGTTTTGGTTCACCACCTGCATCACCTCATCAGACAGAAGCGGAGCCTTTTGCCCGGTTGCCGGGTCGATATAGTGATACAAGGCCCTCATGGTCTCAGAAAACGACTTAAGGGTTTCCTTGTGTAGGTTTGAGATGGCAATGCGCGCAGCCAAAAGGGCGTAATCGGGATGCATGGCTGTGAGCGAGGCCGCCGTCTCCGCGGCCAGTTCATCGAGACGCGTGGTGGCAATGCCGTCATACATCCCCACAATAACTTTCTTAGCCACCTCAACCGGCTGCACATAATCACGATTCAAACCATAACACAATTTCTCGATGCGGGAGGTGATTTTATCAAACAAAATCGTCTCCCGGCGGCCGTCTCTTTTCACTACATACATAGCATACTATTTAAAAGTGCAATCTAAATAATCCCATTAAAAATCCTCTTCGGTGCTGAAGGTCTGCTGGTTGCGATCGGATGTCACCCCAGCCTTCTGGTACTCGCCAACACGGCGCTCGAAGAAATTGGTTTTGCCCTCCATGGAAATGAGTTCCATAAAATCGAAGGGATTCGTGGCCCCATAATAGGCAGGCAGCTTGAGTGTCATCAGCAGGTGATCCGCCACGAACTCGATGTATTGGCACATCATATCGCTGTTCATGCCGATGAGGCGCACAGGCAAGGCATCGGTCACGAATTCCTTTTCGATCTCCACGGCGTCGGTAATGATTTGGGTAACCAAGGCCGGGTCGAGCTGATTTTGAAGGTGGTCGGTGTAGATGAGGCAAGCAAAATCACGGTGCATGCCCTCGTCGCGGCTAATCAATTCGTTGCTAAAGCTAAGCCCAGGCATGAGGCCCCGCTTCTTCAGCCAGAAAATACTGCAAAAGCTACCGCTGAAGAAAATGCCTTCCACCGCGGCAAAAGCAATGAGGCGCTCCTGGAAATTCCCTTTGTCGATCCACCGCAGGGCCCATTCCGCCTTTTTGGTGACGCAGGGGATGGTTTCTATGGCGTGCAGCAGTTTATGCTTCTCCTCAGGATTCTTGATGTAGGTATCGATCAGGAGCGAATAGGTTTCTGAATGGATGTTTTCCATCATGATTTGGAACCCATAGAAGCAGCGCGCCTCCGGATACTGCACCTCATTGAGGAAGTGAACCGCCAGGTTCTCGTTGACAATCCCATCACTGGCGGCGAAAAAGGCCAATACGTGCTTGATGAAGTGCCGCTCATCGTCGTTGAGCAGGTTGTTCCAATGGTGGAGGTCGGCCGATAGGTCGATTTCTTCAGCCGTCCAAAAACTGGCCTCGGAATTTTTGTAGTAGGACCACAAGTCGTGGAAGCGGATGGGAAACAGGACAAAGCGGTCTTTATTCTCGAGGAGAATCGGTTCAATCATGGTAGAAATAGGTTTATATTTGTCATCATCATCGGGTTAGTCGCGAAAAAAAAGCCTGCCGGAAGGACAGGAATCCAGTTCGGGAAAAGGCCCGATCGCGTGACCAATCGGTCAACAAAAATTGAAAAGAAAGCGGCAAGGAAATCCACAAAAAGTGAGAAGTTTTGCACAATCGGTGGGCGGCTTGTTGAACACCAAGCAGGAGCTGTTTCTATAAAACGTACCAATCCATCGCCACAAGGCATGCGAAGCCCAGAAAGGAAAAAACAGAAGGTCAACAAGTCCTAATTTTCGGTCGACTTTACAGAGCCCTTGTGTATTTTTCAATAGACAGTTGTACTTTTATCCCTTCATAAACTCAAGCACCCGACTATGAACCCCTTAAGACTTCTATTCGCGTCGATCCTAACCGCTACCCTGCTCGCCGCTGCTCCCACTACCTCTGAAGCGGAACCCATTACTTCTGAAGCGGAACCCACTACCACCTCTGTAGCGGCACCCCCCCGCTTTTCGAAGGAAATGAAGCAATTGCTCACCTGGATGACCGGCGATTTCGACAACCGCAATATCGCAAAGCGCGACACCACAGTAGCCGTTCGTGAGGCACACATTGTGCGGGTGTGGGAAAATTTATACTCCGATGCGGCCTGGCTCTACGAGGAAATCACCGACGGCAACGGAAACCCCATCAGCCAACGATTCTTTCGACTTACCGACGGCATCAACGGCACCATAGAAGCCGTCCTATTCACGATGTATGATATATCCGCCGTGGCGGGTGAATACAAGAAGAAAGTACCTTTCGAGGGCTACGAACCAAGGCAAGACCTCGATGAATTGCCCGACTGCAATCTATTCTTTCAGCTCAAAGGCGAATCGCGTTTCCAAGGGGGCAGTGTAGATAAAAACTGCAGCTTTGCCGTGAAAGAAGACGATGAATATGTAATGTACTCCTATACGGTTTATGAGAATAAGGTGGTTATCGCGGAAAGAGGCTACAGCGACCGAAATGAACCCCGGTGGGGGCCAACCGATACGGAGAAAGGGCTAGAACTACGCCGGCGCGACCCTGAAGCGGCACCCAAACCCGCCGCAGCAGCTGCCAAATCGAGCAGCAGTGCCAAAAAGAAGTAAAAATAAGCTATTTCCATTCCTCAGTGCCTACGGCCTCCTGCTGCTGGCAGGTGGGGCGTTGCTGATATGCACCACACAGGCGGAACTTTTCTTGTGGATGAATGCCCAACATGCCCCATGGGCCGATGCCATCGCTCCATGGCTCACTCTGCTGGGGGATGGACGCACCGCCGCGCTGCTCCCATTGGTATTGTATGCGATCAACCGCCCTTTAGCCTGGCGAGCTGCGGTGGCCCTCACCCTCACCCTGCTTTTGGTACAAGCCGGCAAGCAGCTTATATTTCCCGATGCCCTCCGGCCGACCGCCTACTTTGAAGCCTTGGGCACACCAATCGAACACCTCATACCGGGCGTAGAACAACACCGACACCAAAGCTTCCCGTCCGGACACACAGCCGCTGCTTTCGCCATAGCCAGCCTGATGTGCTTGATAGACCCGCCGAAACCACTGGCCCAATATTCGGCAAGGGCACGCCAACTCCTACTAATGACCTTGGCCTTTGCGGTGGGCTACACACGCGTTTACCTGTCGCAGCATTTCTTTGAAGATGTCCTCGCCGGATCCTTTTTGGGGGTGTTCAGCGTAGCACTCACCATCGGACTTTGGCCCCTATCGACCCAAAGATATACTCCGCAGGCGAAAGATGGGGGCTCGGAGGCGAATGACGGGGGCTCGGAGGCGAATGACGAGGGGTCGGAGGCGAATGACGAGGGGTCGGAGGCGAAAGACAGGGGGTCGAATCATGCCGGATAACCCCCGAAAAACCCGGAAGAATCCCCGAAAAGCCCGAGAATCCCGAAAATCCCCGAGAAGCCCGAAAATCCCCTCCTCAATCGATCTTATAGGTGGATGACCTCACCGTAGGCAGCCGCCGCCGCCTCCATAATGGCTTCGCTCATGGTAGGATGCGGATGCACCGACTTCATGAGTTCAGGCCCAGTAGTTTCCAACTTACGCGCCACCACCGCCTCAGCGATCATTTCCGTTACGTTAGCCCCAATCATGTGTGCGCCCAAAAGCTCGCCATACCGCGCATCGAACACCAATTTCACAAGACCATCCTTGTGTCCGGCCGCACTGGCCTTGCCCGAAGCAGAGAAGGGAAAACGCCCCACCTTCAACTCATAGCCCGCATCGCGCGCCGCCTGTTCGGTCATCCCCACCGACGCAATCTCCGGTGAGCAATACGTACAACCAGGGATATTCCCATAATCGAGCGGTTCGGGGTGATGACCTGCAATCTTTTCCACACAAATGATGCCTTCCGCCGAAGCCACGTGGGCCAATGCCGGGCCCTTCACCACATCACCGATGGCATAATAGCCAGACACCCCGGTGCGGTAGAATTCGTCGACCACAATCTTACCCTGATTCGTGGCGATTCCGCATTCCTCCAAACCAATACCCTCAATATTAGCCACCACACCAGCAGCCGACAAAACCACCTCCGTTTCGAGCGTCAATTCGCCCTTATCCGTTTTCACCTTCGATACGCAAGCCTTGTCGCCCACCACCACCGACTCCACCGAAGCACCCGTATAGATGTCGATGCCCGCCTTCTTGTAGATCTTTTCTAGGGTTCGGGAAATCTCCTCATCCTCTACCGGCACAATCCTCGGCATGTACTCCACCAAATGAACACGTGTGCCCATGGCATTATAAAAATAAGCGAATTCTACGCCTATGGCTCCAGAGCCAACGATCAGCATGCTCTCAGGCTGCTTTTCGAGGCTCATGGCCTTGCGGTATTCAATCACCCGCCGTCCGTCGATGGGGATATTCGGCAATTGACGTGCCCGTCCACCCGTTGCAATGATGATGTGCGGCGCCGAAAGGATTTGCTTTTTCCCCCCCGCATCGGTCACCTCAACCCGACCACCGGGCAAGGCCCGACCGGTCCCCATCACCACGCTGATATTGTTTTTCTTCATCAAAAAGCCCACCCCCTTACTCATTCCGTCGGCCACTTTTCGGCTGCGCGACACCACAGCACTGAAATCATGCTGAGCATCCGCTACCTTTATGCCATAATCACCAGCGTGCTTGATGTATTCAAAAACCTGAGCGCTCTTCAGCAGCGCCTTTGTGGGGATGCATCCCCAATTCAGGCAAATCCCACCCATGGCTTCCTTTTCCACCACAGCCGTTTTGAGACCCAGTTGGGCCGCGCGAATCGCAGCCACATATCCACCAGGGCCTCCGCCCAGCACAATCACATCATAATTACTCATATCTCATCCGATTTTATAGACTTAGGTTCATTTTAACGACATATTGATAAGCTTAGGCTCATATTAAAGGCTAAAGTTGGGTTGAGCCAGACTCGATTCTCCCTTAAAAAATACCTGAAGAACGCTGGTCCAAAAGCATGCAAAGATACGGCTAAAAACAGAACCCTATTGCCCTTATTGGGGTAGTTTCGACTTGTGGGCTCTGTATGTTCCCCTTGCTTTTTGTAGGCCTTTTATGAAATAGGGGATTTGGCTCAGCAACAGCGCCACCAACAAACAAAGTAATAGATAATGGCGTGGGCGCACATCGCCGAGGAGGCTACCCATTGCGATGAAGCCCAGGTTCACGGCAAACAAGAGCAAAGACGCCTGGCGGTGACTCAGTCCAATATCGATGAGGGTATGGTGGATGTGGTTGCGGTCGGCCCGAAAAGGTGAGTAGCCTTTGAGGATGCGCACCACAGAAACCCGCAACGTATCGAACAGCGGAATAATCAACAAGTTAAATGCATAAACGGCACCTGCAATGCTAAAAAAATAATTAGGCTCAAACTCGCGGCTTTGTTGGATGAAGCGTATGCTGATGACCGAAATCAGGTATCCAATCACCAGAGAGCCCGAATCGCCCATAAAAATATTGGCCTTCCGCACGAAATTGAAGCGCAAATAGGCCAGTAAAGAGCCGATTAGGGTAACGCACAAGAGCACAAAAACCAAGTTGTCCATACGGTAGAACCAATAGCCGTAGGTCGACAAAACAATCACAGCCACCCCCGCAGATAGCCCGTTGATGCCGTCGATCAAATTAAAGCCATTCATGATGGCCAGGATGGCCAGGGTACTGATGGCAACCGTCACCAAATAAGGCAAATCATGCAGATCGAGTAAGCCGTATAGGTTGGTGATGCGCACATCGCCCTGCACCACCACAATCAAAGCAGCCACGATTTGAGCCCCCAATTTCACCCACGACTTCAACGGATAAAGATCGTCGCGGATGCCCACCACAAACAAAATGATCAAAGCCGATAAAATAGAGTGGAAACTCCGCATGTGCAGGTCGTAGCCCCAAAACACAAAAGAGAAGAAAAAGCCTACGAAGAGCGCCAATCCGCCGAGGGTTGGAATGCGGGATGAATGCTCCTTCCGGTGGTTGGGCTCATCGTAGAGCCGCTTCAACCGTGCCAACTGAATGATCCCCGGGATGCTGAAATACGTGATGGCAAAGGCGGTTAAACCGGCCAGCCACAACTCTACGGATGGATGAATGCCGAACAAAGCGTGTTTTGGCCCAAAACTAATGCAGTTCAGGCAAACTTTTCACCCGCGTCTGCGTTTTTTAAGCGAATTAAATATCCCCCTTATGCGCCCGCTACTCCATTTGCGCCAGCTTCTCCCCCAACTTCTGTTGTGTGTGATGACGCTGTCGGCCGCCTGCACCAATGCCCAAACCCCAAAAAAGATGTTCCACGACTACAGCTTTACATCCATTGAAGGAGAATCCGTCAAATTATCCCAATTCAAGGGCAAAAAAGTGCTCTTGGTGAATACTGCCTCGCGTTGCGGCTACACTCCCCAATACAAGCAACTCCAGGAGCTCCACGAGAAATTCGGCAAAAAAGTGGTTGTAATCGGTTTCCCGTGCAATGATTTCGGTGCACAGGAGCCCGGCGATGCCGAGAGCATAGCCCAATTCTGCGAGAAAAACTACGGGGTTGACTTCCTTATGGCCGACAAAGTGCAAATCAAGGGAAATGCACCGCATCCCATCTACCAATGGCTCACCCAGAAATCACTCAACGGCCGATCCGATGCCACGGTGCGGTGGAACTTCCATAAATTTCTGGTGGATGAAGAGGGCCGTCTGATTGGCGACTTCCCAAGCAGCGTATCGCCCACCTCAGCAGACATCACGGGTAAATTGTAGGCGGCCCGAAGAGTTCGGGGGGAGGGGCGCGGAAACAACTCGAGGAGATGGGCGCGAAGGCGCGGAAACAACTCGAGGAGAGGGGCGCAAAGGCGCGGAAACAATGGGTGGAAACGCCCGAAAACAGATCGGCGGAAACGCCCGAAAAAACCGCTCTAGAATCGATACACAACAAAAGCGTCGAGCACATACGACCAGATGTTGTAGTCGTTGTCGCGCCGAGGGGGTGCTTGCCGACCCGGTCGGTAGACCCACTGAAAATTATATGTGCGCATGAGTCGATGTGTCGATCCTATGATGATTCCCCGCCACCTTGTTTGCAGACTGAGCGCCGGGCTGATGTCAACAAAGCGCTTGGTGTAGTTTGGCTTACCCGGAAATTGGGGCTGATTGTTGAGAAAGGGCATTCTTCCGCTGAGAAACATATCTTCTGAATAAACCACCCGCTCGATGTGGCCGCCGAATTGCTTGTGCCCACGAACCCAAAGCACGCCCAGGTAGTGGCGGTTGCTGCCGGGGGGCATGCCCTCACCCATGATTTGTCCGCGGTGGGTCCACCCACGTCCTGTATTATGTGTATAGAAGCTATAGCCAAAGCCCCTGGCAATCATACTCGCCGGGTTTTGTGTGCGGGTATATTCTACAGTGACCTCCACGAATCGGTTGGGGCGGTGACCCCCATAAATTCTGCGCATCCCCAAAAGCCATGCCGTGGTATGGTCGGGATCGTTGATGAAGTCGCGGTGGTCGTACCACCAGTCCTCGCGCCCGATTTCGGCATAGACCTCAGCATTCGACTGGTGAAACAAATACCGTCCGAACACACTCACCAATTGATTGCGCCGACCAAACTGACCTTGATCGCTGTATTCACCCTCGGTGTCGGCGGGTAGAAAGGCACTTAGATAATAGAGCGGAAGCCGCCGGGGCTTATCGACCATCTGAACACCCCGTGTGGCGCCCACGAACAGGCCAGGAATAAAAGACGGTTGCCAGGTCACCATGCCCGCACTCACCCAGCTGTGGGGCGAGGTGCCCATAGAGTCGTTGGGTTGGATGTCGGGCGCCCTCGGTGGTACCAAACTGGTGTCGTAGGTGGTGGCGTATCCAAAAAAGCCCGAGTACTGAGGGCGAAAGCCCATCAACTGAAACTCAATATGACCGATGGGCGTGCGAATGGGTCGGTTGCTGTGAATGGTGGCATGACGAACACCCGGGGCATTGTTGCTCATGAGCATGGCCCCGCGCAATCCGGGGCCCCACCACACATTTTCCGAACCATAACCAAGGGCAAGCGGGCCAAAATGCAATTTGGCGAACGACTGACCCCAAAATGCTGCCCGATAGGGCTCAGTCCCCATCCGATCGGGGTTATCTATTTTCACTACCCGAACAGGGGGATTGTCGAACTGCTGGTTGTCGGCCGTCACCCACTCTGGCCTGAGCTGAACCTCCAGTCGACCATAGCGCAAGCGCGCGCCCATTGAGCTTAGCTGTTGCCAACCCTTGGCCGGAATCATGGGGCCATCTTGCCAGCCATAAGGGTGGTGACCACTATACCGCATTCGTCCCACCAGTGGAAGAAGGTGCCATTCACCCCGTCCACGTTTACCAAAAGGCTGGGGCTCCATTAGGGGCGTCGCAAAGCCTTCAGTTGGGAACAACACCGAATCTAGGCCATATAAGCGCGGGTGGCCTGCCGCCCTGCGGAGGTCGACCGGGTTCAAGCAAAAGGAGATGTTCGTGTCGACCTGGCCCAACAACTGCGCCCGGCGCATAACCTGATCATAATGGGGCATACCGAGCGTCACCGTTTGGCTGTGGGCCGTTGGCACAAGAACAGCCGAAAAAATCAAGCCATTTACCAACCGTTGCCACAGCGGGGCCGATCGGGCGGAAGAAGGACAAAAGGAAAAAAGATCAAATAACATGCCAATAAAGATATTGATGTTGCTCTATGAATGAGCCTGGTGGATGTCGTGAATGAAGCGCACCACCTCCATGGCCTCTTCGGGAGGGAGGAGTAGTGCTTGCTGATCGAGAATTACCCCACACAGGTGGTCCCACATCAAAAACTGCGTAGTAGGCGGGTCGGTCGTTGCAACAGAAACGGTGGTTGGTTCGAAGTCGGTCGTTGCACCAGAAACTGGGGCGGGTACCAGGTCGGTGGGGGCGGGTACCAGGTCGGTGGGGGCGGGTACCTGGTCGGTTAGCGCTGCGCCGTCGGGGGTAAGCCATTCCAAGTGATCCATATACTGCCCGCTCAGCCGTACACCCGCCGCGCTACCCAATAAGGTAAACCCACTGCTGGCTCGGCCTGGAGGCGCCGCCGTGGTGTAGACCATGGTTCCCAAAGTTCCGTTCGGCCAGCGCATCGACAAAACACCGGAGTCGTGGTCGAGTTCAAGATCCTGATGGGCCTGGTTCGACGCCATTAACGAAAAGTCAGAGGGTCTTCCCAAGAGCCAAAGCAGGAGGTCTATGAAATGACTAAACTGCGTGAACAACACCCCTCCGTCCATAGCCCGCGTTCCCCGCCAGATAGATGTGTTATAGTATTTTTCGTCTCGATTCCACAAGCACTCGATCTGCACCATACGCAGCGCGCCCAATTGGCCCCGGTCTACCGACTCCTTGAGGGCGCGCACGGCCGGGCCGAATCGATTTTGCATGGCCACCGCCAAAACACGGCCACGGCTGCGGGCCGCATCAACCAAATCCGCACAGGCCGTAGGATCCAGGCCCAAGGGCTTTTCAACCAAAACATGCCACCCGCGGTCCACCGCAAGGCGTGCCAAGTCTATATGCGTGCCATTGGGGGTGGCCACCAGCACCAGACGCCGCTGGGCATCCACCGACCTAGGCACAGGGGCATCCACCGGCGCATTGAGTGCATCTAGAACCGCACCCAAATCCGTACCGTGCACCACAGTCTCATCCAGACTGGCAAAAAAGCCCGTTCGTTCGGCCTGAAGGGGGTCGACCGTGGCCACAAGACGGATACGCGGATGCTGGGCCAATACCACCACATGCTTGGCCGCAATATGACCCAAGCCCACCAAAACCACCGACAAATAACCAGAATGGGGCAAAACCTGCATGCGCATAAATATACGGGCTTGAACGCCAGCAAAATCAGTAATTTAACCCGCCCATGAAAAACGACCACTTCGAATCCATCCCAGACCCCTTGGTGGTGTTCGATGGGCATTGCATACTGTGCAACCGCGCGCTGCAATTCTACTTCAACAGACTGGCCCCACCAGAAAGGCAGTCCACGGCTCAATCGCCTGAGGCCCCACCAGAAAGGCAGTCCGCCGCACATCGGGCCCAACCAACCACCTACTACACCGCTGCTCAATCGCCCTGGGCCCAAAGAAATTTGCCCAGCCACGTGCTCCATGAAGCACAACAGGCCATACAAACACACCACAACAAACACTGGCACAGAGGTCCAGCCGCCCTCTGGCCCCTCATCGCCCGCATGACCTACCCATGGCGGCTCTTCATCATCCTGCGCCTTCTTCCCCGACCCATGGCCCAAGCCCTCTACAGCTTCGTCGCCCAGAGGCGTTACCGCTGGTTTGGCACCCAAGACCACTGCAGCCCATTCGAACCCCCACCCGGCCACCAGCTGCTGCATCACTAAGACTTTTGTATTTTACCGCGTGATTCACGAAACGGCATTCATCCACCCCACCGCAGTGGTCGACCCCGGCGCGCGCATCGGAGCCGGCGTCAAAATCTGGCATTTCTCGCACATCATGCCCGAAGCCGAACTCGGCGACGGCTGCAACATCGGACAAAACGTGGTGGTATCGCCCGGAGTTCGCCTCGGCAAAAACGTGAAAGTACAAAACAACGTGAGCCTCTACACCGGGGTGACGTGCGACGACGATGTATTCCTCGGTCCCTCGTGCGTGTTCACCAACATCGTCAACCCCCGAAGCGCGGTGAACCGGCGGGGGCACTACGCGCAGACGCATGTTGGCCGCGGCGCCAGCATCGGGGCCAATGCCACCATAGTGTGTGGCCACGACATCGGCGAATACGCCTTCATCGGAGCCGGTGCGGTGGTGACCCGATCCGTATCCCCCTACGCCCTAATGGTCGGCAACCCGGCACGCCAAACCGGCTGGATGAGCCGCTATGGGCATCGTTTGCGGTTCAATGAACAAGGTCTGGCCCAGTGCCCCGAAAGCAAAGACCGCTACCGCCTCCTCAACGGAACCGTGGAATGGATTGAGGAATCCGCCAGCGAAAGCGAGAATGCTTGACCCCTACAAAGAAATGATTAAATGGTGATGCACAGGCTGTAAAAAGGAAACTACCCTTCCAAATCCTCAAAATAGGCCAGCAAGTGGTCGGCAATCGCCAAAGAAGCCGTAGCAGCTGGCGAAGGCACATTTAAAGCGTGTACTGCGCGCCTGCTGCGCATCAACACAAAATCATCCTCCAAACTACCGTCGGGCCGCAACGCCTGGGCACGCACACCGGCACGGCCGGGCACCAAATCACGCCCCTCCAAAGTAGGCATCAGACGACGCAGGGCTGCCAAAAACGAGGGTTTATGAAAAGCACGCTGGTATTCACCCAATCCATAGCGCCAGTGCCGAGCAAACAGCCGCCACGTACCCGAGAAACCCAATGCCTCTGCCGTGTCGGCCCAACGGAAGGCTGTTTTGCTGTAGCCCTCACGCTTAAAACTAAACACCGCGTTCGGACCGCATTCCACCGAGCCGTCGTGCATGCGGGTAAAATGCACACCCAGAAAAGGAAACTGCGGATCAGGAACCGGATATACCAAATTGCGTACCTTCGTTCGGGCATGAGAGGCCAACTCGTAGTAATCGCCCCGGAAGGGTACAATCCTCAAATCTGTTTCCAAACCATCAAGCCGCGCCAGGCGATCGGCCTGCAAGCCGCCACAAAAAATAACGCGACGGCCCGATACCCGTTGGCCCTGTGTCGAACGCAATTCGACCACGCCCGCGTCTTCACGCAGGGAGGCCACAGAAAAACCATAGCGAAGCTCGGCGGGGGCGGTGCCCATAGAAACCGCGGCCGATAGAAGCGCACGGGTCATCCCGCGGTAGTCGACAATACCCGTTTGGGGGATAAACAAGCCCGCCACACCACCAATCATCGGTTCAACCGCCCGAATGCCTTGAGGATCGAGCGATTCGATACCCACCAATCCATTTTCAAAACCCCGTTGCTTGAGTAAAGGGAGGCGGTGAGCCTCTTCCGGTGTAACAGCCACTACCACTTTGCCACATACCTCGTGATGAACCTTGTGTTCTGAACAGAAATCGAGCAATTGCCGGTATCCGTCGATGCATGTACGCGCCTTCAGGGAACCCGGTTTGTAATACAATCCCGAGTGGATAACCCCCGAATTGCGCCCCGTCTGGTGGAGCGCGGGTTCATCTTCCTTTTCTAAAAGAACAAGTTGGGCATCGGGATATCGTTGGCGAAGCTTATAGGCCGTGGCAGCACCCACGATGCCGCCCCCCACCACCACCAAATCATAAAAGTCAGACATGCTGCAAAAATAGCAGGCCAGCCCATGTACTACACCTTTGCGGGTGTATAATCAAGAGCAAAAGCCTTATGGACGCTTTGCCTTGGCAGCAGCGCGGTACTTCCAAGCAGCCACAGCAGCGCCAGCACCAACCATAAGCGATAAGCCACCATCGATTGGGGCGCTGTTGGGGTCGTCGGGCGGTGTCGGTTGGCCAGAAACAGATAATATCCCCACCACCGAAACAAATAATGCACAAACAGCGAAAAAACGGATCGTGTTATTAAGTGAACTCATCGTTATAAAAATTAATTATTACTTCTCAACTCATGATCGATTAAATACGCAACCTTACCGACTTTACACCTGCAGATGAATTACAACGCACCAAATAGATGCCAGGCGACACCCCCGAAAACCATCCATCAGAGCCCATTCCAGCCTCAAATGCTCCTGAAGCCACTCTCCGCCCCTGAAGATCATATGCCTCCAAGGCAAAAGGCCCATCCCATCCGCGCACAAATACCCGTCCGTCGTGCGCATACAACTGAACACCCGCCAGGGGATCGGGTGACACCGAAGTTGACAACGCACGGAAATGAATCCGAAAACGATCCGACACGTTGCTTAGGTGGGTGAAGGCATACGAACCTGCACGCAAGTCGTGGTAGGCCCCTGTGTGTAAATCCTCCAGCCAGACTGCCTGCCCTGAGGCCACTTCCGATAAATCAACACTTAACTGCATTGGGCCATTGAGTGTGGTCGTAAGCTGTAATGGAACCTGCAGAGCAGCATCCCAATCGCCTGTAGTGTTGATGCTCAACCGCTGGTTGTCGGACGACACCGTGGCAAGGTTCAGTGCATTACTGTTCCAGCTGTTTAGCTTTCGGGCATCAAATGTGCTTTCAAACCGATCATCGGCCAAAGGAACTGATAATATTGCCGTTTCATCGAACCGACCTGCAATCGGATTAGTAACCCGGATATACATGCGTTGACTATAAACCGCAATCCCTCGAAGTTGAGGTCTAACAGGAGAAATGCTGCGCGCTGCCAGAGGAAAACTCATTGTTGCTCCTGACGCCATTGCCTTCACGAGAAATCCCTGCATCGGCGGAATTATTGGAAACAACGTGCCGAGCGGATTGGAAGTGGCAGTCGCCGCATTATAACTCGCATACGCACCATTTCCTGAATTGGCCGTTGCATCCCATACGTAATAGTTGTCCTCAAAATTAGTTTTGCTGATTCCGCTGAAATTCATGCCAGATGTGAATGGGTTGCCGACTAAACTCCATCCAAATCCATCCCCACTATCTCCATTCGATATAATTGCATTTACATCCGACGTCACGAGAGAACCCGTAAGCGAAATAGTTGCAGCCGAATCGTTTCCATTTACGCCCCCCGTCCCAAAATACACGCCATAGCCCCTGCCCGCTTGCAATGGAGATGTAATTGATTGACCCAATGTATGAAATCCAACCCAAGCGTTAGGGTTGGCATTGTTCAGTGTAATAATATTGTTATTTCCAGCCCCAATAGTAACCGTGCTCCCAAAACTGCTTAAAAAACCACCATTCACCGGTGACCCAACCCAGCGCCATCCAGCCCGATTACCTGAAATGAAACGTTCTTGGGTGACCGATCCCGTTCCATTCCAAATACCTGTTGGCATGAATTGGGCATAGTTTGAAGCAGATGATGCCTTCAACAAGATATTCCCGTTGTTGGTGATGGTGCCTCCTAAACCGAGAGCAACGCCAGCATTAACTTGCAAAACACCTGAATTGCCGATTAGTAAAGTGCCGCTGTTGGAAATGCTACCCCCAATCATGTTGAGTGTCCCATTTATGGAGAGGGTGACACCGGAATCGATAGTGAGAATACCCGAAGATAAGGTTAGGTTATTCAAAGTTTGGTTCGTACTTATCCTCAAATTACCTCCGCTAACATTCACATTATTTGTTGCCGGAAGTGAATTTCCGCCCGATCGGTTGAGGCGGAGGGTAGCTCCTTCTACAGTAGTTAAATAGGTGTACAGATTTAGACCAGAAAAAGTAGCAACACCCCCTCCTGTGCCACCAATACTGACTGGACCCGAGGCATTGATTGTGTCGCAACTTATTATGATTCCTCCTGCACCATCAATAACGATCTTGTTATTTGAAGGATGCGCGAATGAGATATTCATTAGTCTATTCCCGGATCCTTGGGTGTTTTGAAGCGTTAGATGATTGTCGTCATTATTGCGGATAACTACGTTCTCTATCCCATTTACAACAACCCCATTGACGGTCAAAATTCCGTTACTTGATGTTGAACTATTGCCTATCAGGAGGTCTCCCGATTTGGCAGATTCCATTTCCAAAGCGCCAACAGTCTGCAATCCGGAATTGCTTGCCATATTTATTCCAATTCCAGTCTGTGAACCAGCAAAAGCTGCTAATTGGCTGGAACTTGGTACGGAAGAGGTAGACCAATTAGAGGTAGTGAGCCACGCTCCTCCAGTACTTCCAGTATAATTCACTCGAGTAGCATTGGTGAGCGCTGGCGTTGCGCTCGAAACAATACCGCTACTCCAAACGCTGCCCCTTCTCGTAAATATCTTTACAAAATAGACCGTTCCATTGGTAAGACCCGTGATAATCTGCGGACTGCTCGTCCCCTTATAGACGACACTACCGGTTCCGTCGAAAACTGTTCCTGAACCAAAAATCAAGTTTGACGTGTAGGACGAACCATCACCGCTGGGCGAAGCACTAATGGTTGATGTTGGTTTGGCGACAATCAATAATTCATCGTAACAAGCAGGATTTGACCAGGCGACAGATAGCTGATTGGTTCCCACTGTAAGTGTTGGTGCGGTTGCGTTTGTGGGCGTGCAGACAATAATCGTTTTGGTACCGCTGCCATTTGCGGTACCCGAAAAACTACCACTCGACACAGTGATGTTTGCAGATGTAACTGCATTTATCGAAATAGTATTCCCTGCTGTAGCTGTAAAGGGAAGATCGGCCGTAATGAAAATATAGCCTGTGGAACCAGAACTTATTGTTTGGCTCGTAAATGACGGGAAAGTATGTGACCCGGCACCAAGGCTGCTGGTTTTTGTAGATAAAAGTATGTCGGAAGCACTGTTAAATGTAGCATCAGAGGAGTACCAACATTTTAAATTACTGATATCAGCTGTTTGATAGGTGCCTGATGTTGTTATAGCTATCCCATTCAAGTTGGTATTTGCCGTACTTACTGCCATGTCAAACCTGTACAACTGCTGATTTGTCGAACCTTGAGTAATGTTAGATGCCGCCGCAGATGGTGAACTTAATGCGATGGAAGGCACACTTGAACCGGTTGTGCCGGTAATACTTATATCGTCTAAAGTGAATTCATCACGTGCACCGGCTCCTGAAACTTCAGCTAGATTCCACCGAACGTAAAATTCTCCACCATTGGTAAAACTCAAGCCTGTGATATTCATGCTTTTTGTGACCTCAGACAAGTAGGGCAGGGCTGCGGCTTCACCTGATGTTACACGTGCCGAAGCAACTTCTGTATAACTATTCAAAGTATTTGTAGACGAGTACCAGAATTCAATTTTATTGGATCTGCCCTGGTCATTGTAGACTTTAACTTTATAAGAAACACTGAGACCTGTCAATGTTTCACCGGTATTATTCGCAATTTTTAATGTTAGCGAGCCATTTGTCCAATAGCTACCAGACGGAATTAAAACCAACTCTCGGTCATTACTAAAGTTACCAGCGCCTATACCTGTACTAGTTCCTCCGAATGCAGTCAGAGTAGCAAATACAGGAGTAGTACCCGTTGTACCTGGAAAAGTAGCGACATCTCCTGTACCTGCCCCATCTAACAAAATTGCCCAAGCATCGGCATCTAGTTTTCCAGAAGAAGGCGCGCTATTCATGAATTCGGTAGTCGCTACACTGTTGAGGGAAGCCGCGTTCACTCCATTTATAGCCGTGCTAAAGTCAATTACAACGGCAGTGCCCACTGAGGTCAGAGACAACTGAGCATATGATACAAAGGGAATAACAAATGTAGAATAAAATAAGACTATTTTAGGCTTCTTCAGAAATAATTTATAACATTTTGCGATGAAATTTGTCATGCCTTAATTATTTTAGGCTGCCAAATAAGGTCAATGAAGTCAAATTTCCAAGATAAAAATTAGATAATAATGTGACAAAATCAGCACAAATCCCATTAAAAACCCGTCAGGTCTTGAGATTACTTGATGGGCCAATTTCAAGAAAGGCCACCAGGAAAATGTTGGTGCAGATTACTTGGCTGTCCTCTTTCGGTACTTCCACGCGCCTGCGCTGGCACCTGCCCCAAGTAAGAGCATTAATCCACCATCGATTGGGGCGCTGTTCGGATCGTCTGGCGGTGTCGGCTGTGCGTGAATGCGCTCCGGCAGCGAAACCCGCAGAAACACCATTAAACCGAAACAAAAAAACGCACGGAAAACAAAGGATTTATAGCGTAGGGGCATTTTTTTCATCATTGGGATTCATTAATATTAAGGAGAGAAGATGATCTCAAATAATGGTACTTGAAAAGATTACTTCATATACTATTTTCGGCTATTCACGGAGCGGTACTTCCAAGCAGCGGCAGCAGCACCAGCACCCAATAAGAGTGTTAAACCACCGTCGATGGGTGCGACACTATTGGGATCGTGCGGAGGAGGCGGTTGGGCGGCGGCAGAATAAACCCCTAGAACAAAAAAGCACAAAACACACCCAACTACACATAGAATTAAGACAGAATAATGGGCTCCTCTCATGGCGGAATGATTTTAGAATTCCCTTACGACCGATTACAAACGCAGTTTCACGGACTTTGCGCCCTCAGAGGTAGTGCAACGTACCAAATAGATACCCGGACTTACCCCTGAAAACCATCCATCGGAGCCCATTCCAGCCTCAAATGCTCCTGAAGCCACTCTCCGCCCCTGAAGATCATATGCCTCCAAGGCAAAAGGCCCATCCCATCCGCGCACAAATACCCGTCCGTCGTGCGCATACAACTGAACACCGGCCAATGGATCGGGTGATATTGACGTTGACAGCGCACGGAAGTGAATCCGAAAGCGATCCGCCACGTTGCTCAGGTGGGTGAAGGCATACGAACCTGCACGCAGGTCGTGGTAGGCCCCTGTGTGCAGATCCTCAAGCCAAACAGCCTGGCCCGCAGCGACTTCCGATAAATTAGTTGTCAGCTGCATCGGCCCGTTGAGGGTTGTCGTTAACTGCAAAGGCACCTGCAGCGCAGCATCCCAATCACCCGTAGTGTTAATGCTCAACCGCTGGTTGTCGGCCGACACCGTGGCCAAATTGAGTGCCTGCGCATCCCAACTGTTTAGTTTATAGGCATCGAAAGAGCCATCGAACATGACCGAGGCCTGCGGGTCGCTCAAAACCGCAGTTTCATCCCACTTGCCCGACTGAGGCTCCGAGATGCGCACATACATTCGGTGCGTGAATGAAGAAGTGCCCCTCAGTTGCGCGTTGGGGGTGGCCACCGTGCGTGCAGAAGTAGGAATCGTGAGGGATGGCGAAATACCCGTAGCCTTCACCAAAAAACCCTGCATCGGCGGAATAACACCATTGAGTGCCCCCGAAGGCGTGGAGGTCGTACCCACATAAGAAGCAAAGCCAGCACCACCCGATTTATCTACATCCCAGATATAATAGGCCTCATTCACATTGCTGCGCGTGAGTCCGGATAGATTAAGGCCGCAGGTGAACGGATTGCCCACCAGGCTCCAGCCATAAATGTCCGCTACACTCCCAGCAGACAAACCCGATACGCCCACATCGCTGGTCGACAAGTTTCCAGTTAGGCTCAGCGTAGATGCCACAGTTGAGCCATTCACTCCGTTGGAGCCACCGTAATACAAAGCGTAGCCCTTACCCGCCGCTATCGAGGTTGAAGTAGAGCCCCCCAAACCATGAAAACCCACCCAAGCATTCGGGTTCGCCGTATTCAGCGTGATGATGTTGTTGGGCGGACCGTTGTTGATCAAAATATTCGAACCAAAATTGCCCAAAGTGCCACCGGTTACCGGTGCGCTCACAAACCGCCAGCCGTTGGTACTGCCCGTAATGGCCCGTTCCTGGGTAACGGTGCCCGAACCAGCCACAGCGCCGGTGGTCAATAATTGCCCATAACTCGATGCAGAGGAGGCTTTGAGTGTCAGGCTACCGCCATTGGTGAGGTCTTTGGTTGTTAGGGAAACGCCCGCATCCACCCGCAATCGGGCATTGGACGACAACTCAACTCGGTCATCGACAACAGCATTGGAAGCCAGAACCACCCCAGGGTTCGAAGTATTCTGCACAAATAAGTAGTCGAAATTCATGTTGCCCACTGATTTTGAAACGGTTTGTGTTCCGCTACCATTAAAAAATACGGCGCGATCGTTTGCGTTGAATGTGCCGTTGAATTGTGCGTTTCCGCCGACGTACAAGTCGCCTCCTAGGGTTGAACTCAAATTGAGGGTTCCCTCTACATTACAGTTGCCTCCAATGGTAATGGTGCCGTTGTTGTTTCTATTCACTGTTGATCCAGCATCAATCGTAAGATTTCCCGCACACGAACGATTGGTGGCGGGTGTAGAAGTGGTATTCAAATTCAGTATCGAGTTCGACGAAACTTGCACATGGTGGGGATAGCCCGCCCCTGATGCGCTGCTCCATTCGCGGCTGTTTTGATCATTGCCATAGGCCCCGCCATTATCATATTTCAGGGTTGATCCACTCGCATAGGTCACTGAATTCGTATGTAAAAAGCCTCCTGATTTCAATGCAAGCGTTCCGTTGATGGTGGAAGACGAGCCAAAATCCACGCCGCCGGATAAATCAACATCAAAAAAACCGCATGTTCCACTCACTGTTCCCGTGCCTGCAAATGTCACTTTACCGGAAGAATGGGTGAAGGTTCCGTTGTTGGTGAATGTCGCACCAGTAGCAAAGGTCATGGTACGCGGTGTTCCGTCGCTCCCCAAAAAAGTGCTTCCCGAATTGATGGTAAGCGAACTCAAGCTAATATCTCGATCCAAGGTCAAAGAATGGCCATTCAAGATGCTCACCCTACCCCCTGCTGTGGCACCCGGCACCATGGTGGCATCAGCCCAGTTGGAATTGTCGCCCGATGCCTCCCAATTGGCCGTACTGTTCCAGCTGCCCGAACCCTTACTTCTGAAAAAATCATTCGCATCAGCCACAATTGTGAAAGTTGCTGTGATCTCAGACCCATTATTATCAGCGAATGAGCCTCCTCCACCCCCGGTGTATTGCACTCTTCCTAAAGCCTGAATTTTCAAGTTATAGGTTCCGGGAAGACCTGGATTGAGGTTGACCGAAAAGTCATCTCTACCAACAACTCGGTCATTGCCATTGCTACAAACTACATTGGCTACACCACTTACCGGACTAGCGTAATTCCCTACGTCGAGGGAGCTCCACGAAAGGGGTTCAGTTGCCGAATTACGCCATACCTTATACTGAAGTCTGCCCGCCACATAGTCTGTATTATCTGTCCAGCCCACCACAGCGTATCCCGTTATCCGTAAAACCTGCGATCCTGTAATACTGCCCAGTGATGAGGTTGGAAAATCTGCGGCAGAATTAAATTGATAGTTTCCGCAACCGTTATAGCTCCACGACACGTTATGGGCTTTATACCAAGTTTGCGTACCGGCAACATCTAATTTTATGCCTTTATAGCCAATACCTCCATTGGCCAGTGCCTCAATGCTGCACAATGCGAAAAACGCAGAAAGTAAAATTGTAGCTGACTGCCAGAAAATCACCATTCGTTTCATAATGACATTTTCAATTTAAACCAATATACAATAAAGTCGGTTCCAAAATTATTTGACTTAAAATGCTAACAAAATTTTGAGGATTTTTTTTTAACAGTGACCCATTTTGTAAAAAAGCCCCTTTTACAGGCAGTAGAAGCACTTTTTTAAAACCACGAACAGTCTTGTGATTAAAATAACAACAGATATAATTATTCTGTTAATTATAATAACATTTCGTAAAACGTTGATTTTTTACTGTGCTGAAACTACTGCCGCCGCATCAAGCCTTTTCAATCTGCCTCACCCGCCACGCCTCTGCCCTTGTCCGTGATGCCCTTGTCCGTGATGCCTTTGGCTGTTCTGCCCGCAAAACGATTTTTGTCGAGCACCTCAAAGGGCGAGTTGTTCGACACAAACTCGGGTACCATGACTTTCATGCGCGCCACCACAGTGGCTTCATCAGTGGCAAACAACAAACGCTTGAGTTCCTTCATATTCGCACCTACCTCTCCAATGGGGTAGCGGCGAACCTGAGCCCGCATGATCTTGGGGTGATGCGTAGGCAGGGTGTTCTCTGAGCTAGCCAACAGTTCCTCGTAGAGTTTCTCGCCGGGGCGAAGACCGGTGAATTCAATGCGGATGTCTTTGTCGACCTCCAATCCCGATAATTGTATCATTTTGCGCGCCACATCCACAATACGCACCGATTTACCCATATCGAATACAAAAATCTCACCCCCTTTGCCCATCACACCGGCTTCCAATACCAGGGAACAGGCCTCCGGAATGGTCATAAAATAGCGGGTGATGTCGGGGTGGGTTACCGTAATCGGACCCCCATCGGCGATCTGCTTGCGAAACAAGGGCAGCACCGATCCATTCGAACCCAGCACATTGCCGAAGCGCGTGGTAATGAATTTGGTGGATGCCGCGTCATCACTTAACGCTTCGGCGCGGGCCTCGGGCCGCAAGGAATCGTCGGGATAGGACGATAGGCTCTGGGCGTAAATCTCGGCAAGACGCTTACTGGCTCCCATAACATTAGTAGGATTCACTGCCTTATCGGTACTCACCATCACAAAGCGATCAACCCCATACTCGAGCGATAAATCGGCGAGCTGCTGGGTGCCAAACACATTCACATGCACAGCCTCGTGCACATTGGCCTCCATCAGGGGCACGTGCTTGTAGGCCGCCGCGTGGAATACATAGTGTGGACGAAAACGCTCGAAGAGTGCCCGCATGCGCCGCTCGTTGCGGATGTCGCCTATGGCAAAGTACAAGGCGGGCTGAAGATCAGCAGGCAGCTTGCGCAGCTCCTGCTCCAATTCATACATGGGGGTTTCGGCTTGGTCAACCAAAATTAAGCGCGCAGGCTTGTAGTGCAGGATCTGGTTGGCCAGCCCCGACCCAATCGAACCCGCGGCACCAGTCACCATCACCACCCGATCGGTGAGGGCCTCACGTACCCGGTCGTTGTCGAGCCGAATTTCTTGTCGTTGCAATACATCCTCAATGCGCACTGGCCGCAGTTGACGTGCGCTGAATTCTCCGTTGATCCAACGCTCTACCGGCGGAATCGATTTCACCTGAAGTCCTTTGTCAAGACACTGCTCGATGATGGCAGCCTTTCGCTCGGCGTCTATATTCTGTATGGCCAAAATCACCACCGTTACGCCATTTTCTATCGCAAAATCGCTCTCCAGGATGGCTGAAGGGGCATACACCCGCAAGCCCTGCAATCGGCGGTTTTGTTTTCCTGGCTCATCGTCCATAAAAGCAATGACTCGATAACCAGAGGCCTTGTCGGCCGAAATGCCGTTGCGGGCGATCACACCGGCATCGCCTGCACCGTATATGATGACATTTTGCCGCTCACCCAGAAGCCCCATTTGCGCGGCCCTGCCCCGCACCAGTTGGTGATAGACCAACTTAAAAACAAATCGACTACCGATTAATACCAATGTGGAGAGCGTAAAAAGAAAAGCGATGGTGGATTGAACCACCAATGAAAAATGCTGTTGCGGGAGCTTGAGTCGTTCTGCTGTCCAGCGCACAATCAGGAGAATCATCGTGGCAAAAACTACCCCGCGAAATACTTTTAATGCGTCGTGTAAGCCGGTGTGCCGCACCACACCACTAAACGACTGCGCCATCAGAAATCCTATTCCATAGGCCGTGGTGACCCACAATGCCCGACCCATCAAGAATTGGGCTGCAAATTCATCGAGCGAGAAATTCAGGCGGGTAAGGAGTGCCAGTACGTAGCAACAAAAGACCAGCAGCAAATCGATGGCCAAAACCAGCCAACGCGAAACAAAACGGTTGGCGAAGCGCTGGGTTAGACGGGTTAGAAAATCGTCCATAGTACAGAACGACAAAAGTATACAATAATTGCGGAGAAATCAAAAACTATTGATCAGCTGATTTCTTAGAGGCTGATTAAAAACTCGGGGTAGCGGGCGCCGAAACGATCGCTGAACCGATAGCCGCCGCCGAAGCGGGGGTTTGCATCGGCCAGCCACAGCGTTCCATGCTGATCAGAAAGCACGTCTGCATCTAAATTGCCGGGATGGCGCATCCAATGGCCCAATTCAAAGCCAACGTTCATGAGGCCAGGCCTGCAAACGGGAAGGGCCCGATGGGTGCGCCCTTGCCGCATTTCCAGTTTTTGCTTGACCCAAACATCAACCACATTTCCGTCGGGGTCGCTCAATACATCAAACCCCAATTCAATAGCAGGATGTAGATAGGGCTGTATGAGGATGGACTCGTGTCGATTCAAGCGCATTGAGCACGGGCCTCGATCGACTGGTGTCTGATCCGCGTAGTTCAGATGCAACAGTTCGTCGGGTAGGTGTTCGGCCATCGATTGATGGATGTTGAGGAGTGCGTCTGGAGCATCGACCCGTTGCATATACAGTGAGGCTGAGCCCAGGCGGGGTTTCAGGAGCAAGGGGAAATGGCATTGCCCACGGGCCACAGCCTCGAGGGCTTCGTGGGGGTCGACCCAACCCGGAATCGGTCGTAGGGATGGCAAATGATCTGTGGGCCATTCGCTGGCCATGCGGTGTTTGTCGTGGCACCAAATCAGTCGCTGGGGCTCAGGGAGCATCAACCGCGTCCCTAAATCTTCGATCGCTTGGCGCATGGCGGCCTGCCGCATCAGCTCGTAGTCGTGCAGCGGAAAGAGCATCGCCGGGCGATGGCTGCTGATGAGGTCGAGTAATTGCTCGGAATAGCCGGGGTGGGTGTAGGCCGGCAGGCGAAAGGTCTGGCCTGCTGCCTTTAAGGCGGGGGCTTCGGCACGCAAATCGGCTGCATGGATCGATGTGCGCTGGCCTAAGGCGCGGGCGAATGCATCGAGCAAGGGGGTGTGACTTCCCGCGGCGGTGAAGAGTATGGGGCGATGGCTTTTCAAACCGGATTCGGGGCGATGGGATTCGGGGGGATGGGATTCGGGGGGATGGGGTTCGGGGGGATGGGGTTCGGGGGGATGGGGTTCGCAGTATTTGTTTGAGGGCCTGTGTGCCAAAAAACAATGGCTTCCTGCTCACCGCGGCCTTGGCGCCCCGTGCTTTCTTGGCGCCCTATGTTTTCTTGGCGATTGAGTGTGGCGCACATACCTGCGTAGGCCTTGGCGGTGTATATGGGGTCGAACTCCACGCCCGATCGCTCGGTGAGGTCTCGACTCAACCGCATGAGATCCGGTTCTGTTCGTCCGAATCCCCCCATACGGTGTGCATCATCGACCTGCATGCGCCCGAGTGGTCGATGCGAGCTGCCTGTGTCTGTTCCTTTGGCTTTGTTTGCCGAAACGTATCGTTCGAGATAAATGGCTGCATCACTTTTTATGCGCTGGGCGTCGCGGGCAATGGAAATGCCGTTCAGCACCGTGGCCTCGGGAAGACCAAGCCTCAATCCTGTTAGGGTGAGGCCTGTTCCGGTGGCCAAAAACACCTGATCGGGGCCTTCAGAGCCTTCTCGAGCGCTTGCATGAGGCCCATAGCGCTCCCAAGCGCCCAAAAATCGTTGACTCGCCTTCATGTAGGCAGGGAGGGCGTAGGCTGGATCGCCGTCGCTGTGCCAATAATAGGTTTTGTATCCCAGTTGAACCAAGGCATCCATGCGGGCCGACATCGCCTGGGCTAATCCAGCGGCATGTTCAATGCGGTGCACGGTGGCACCGGCCTCTGCCAATCGCTGCAGGCGCGGAATAGGGTCATACCATCCCCCCGGCACCGGGTAGAGGGTGAGGTCGCACCGCATTCCTGAGCCGCTGCATGCCTGCGCCAAGGCCTGAACATGATTCGAGGCTTCACTGCCGGTGCTCAGCACAGCGTTGTATCCCTGCCGCATCAGATCGGGCAATTGCTCGGCAATCACCTGCGCCTTATTGCCCCCCCCCCAATCGGCCGACGCCAAAAGCGCATCAACCCAAACCCATAGGGGCCGGCGAATCAGCGGCGCGTCTTCCCAAAACTGTAGGGCCGGCAATGAACTACTAATTTTTAATGCAGCGAACCGAGAAGCCATTTGCCCTCCAATCATCACCCATTGCTGATGCCCCCGATTCAATCCGTAAGAAGTGTAACCGCCTCGGGTCAGAGCCACTGGTGGTACTGCTCCAATAACATCCGAAAGAATTCAAGAATCCTATGCCCGCATTACTAAAACTACGGAGGCCAGCTTGGGTCCATTTCAAAGGCGATGAAAATGCACCGCTTGCATTGTTGCTGCTCCAAGATTGCCGTTCTGCATCAAGTTCTGCTTGGGTAGGCAAGCGGAAACCCGTCGGACAAGGGTTATTGGTCCCATTTAAGCCTTGCCATAAGTTGTTGTTCTGTGGACTTCGCCAGTCGAACGGAGCAGAACCATTCGTGATGAAACTACTGCTTGCGGGTTGATCACTCACGCTCAAACTGGATGTCGTTGCCGAGTTTCTGCATTGATGTCCATCGGCACCTCGACCCCATTGATATAAATCGCCATATGCCTGCGCGTCTGTGCTGCTTGTTGCCAATTGCGCAGCACCCAAATTTCGATCCATCCAAATTTTGCCTGTTGTGGGGTTGGTGACTTCCACTATTGCTGCACCCGAACCCGAACAATGTACGCTCCCGGCCACATAGGAGGCGGCTGTTGTGAAATTTACTTGAGGGCCATAAGCTGTGCCTATGGTATTGGTGGCGTAGGCGCGCACATAATAGGTAGTGGACGGATTAAGTCCGCTCAAGGTTGATGTAAAACTCCCCGATTCATTCCCATTATAGGTAAAAGAACCAGAAAGGGTCGGGCTGCTGCTCGTTCCATAAACTACGCCACGAGCGGTTATCGATCCCCCGCCCGTTGCGGTCACTTGCCCGCCTGTACTCGCGCCTGTTGAAGTCACCGATGAAGCAGAAGTGGTGGTTACCGATGGCAAAGTGCTTGAGGCAAGGTCACGAATGCAGCGAACCGAGTACCCATGACTCCACCCAAAGCCATTTGTAAAGATATATGCGTTCATATGGCCTAAATAGTACAAATTAGCGTATGATGTGGAATAGACTGAAGAGCTCCAATAACCAGTCGTATTGCCCATATTCAGGAATCGACCATTAACACTTCGAACCCCTGCAGGCCGTGCTGTGAAACCACTTCTGTTTGTGCTACCAGGATTAGGCGAATCCCAACCCGATCCTGTTTTCATTTTTCCACCCGCCACCGCTTCACCCCCCAAGAAATCGATCAGGGTCGACCACTCATTAGCCGAAGGAGCATGCCAACCAGTAGGGCAAATCCCTCGCGGATCATTCACGGCATACCAATTATATAATTTACCGAATAAGCTATCGTTTAATATGTTGTTATTGTATGTACAATAAGCAGCAGAAATTGTATTCACCCACTGAGCGCTGTCTGTTAGGTGGGTAATATTATCGCCATTTCGATACTTGGTCACCTTCAAGTTGCTTTGCATCCAGCATTGGTTCCCGATCTGCACCGTGGTGTAGCGGTTGCCATCAATGTCCTGCACCGAATATGTGCCGCAACTGCGCAGCAACATGTGGCCATTATTGGTGATCGTTCCGTTGTTGGTCAGCACCCCCGACACGGAAAATGTATCACCCGCAACAATGACCAGCGTTGCCCCCGACTCAATCGTAAGGTTCTTGCAATGAAAATTGCTGTTCGTGGATGTGGTGAACGTACCCGATCCAATGACTACATGGTTATTGGCATTGGGCTCACCATTGTCCCAAGTCGATCCATTCCAGTTTGTAGTGGTTTGTGCTAAAACCGGAATATACAACCCTTTCGAATAAAACAAAATAAATAACAACATAATTATACGCATATAACGACGTACTTTATATTAATTTAATTTTTGATGCAGCGTACAGAAAATGCTGTGGCCCTAAAATTTGCCGGAGTCGATGAATTGCCGTTTCGAACAAAAATCGGAGGTTCTATATCATTTGGATCGTAATCATATACCGGCAGATTATCGAAACGCAAATTCTGTGCATTTTCTCCGCCAATCGTGCTACTCCAATAGAAGCCTATCGAACCTACATCGGTCAACGAGGCATTATCGCGTCGCCTATGTCCGGCTTGTGTCCATTTTAGCGGAGAGGCATATGCCCCAACAGCCCCTACAGAATCGGGGCCCGTCCAACTCAAGCGCTCAGCATCTAGCTCGCTGATGGTAGGCAAGCGGAAACCTTCCGGACAGGGATTGTTTGTACCGCTTACACCTTGCCACAAATTGTCGTTTTGCGGGCTGCGCCAGTCTGTACTTGTTGTTGTGATGAAAAGACCGTGTGCAGGTTGATCGATGCTACTTAAGGTGGATGTTGTAGAAGAATTTCGACACTGGTGTCCGTCTGAACGTCTTCCCCATTGATACAAATCTCCGTATGCATCTGCATCCGTGCGGCTTGTGGCCACCCGACTCGCCCCTAAATTGCGGTCCATCCAAGTCTTTCCTGTACTTGGATTGATAACTTCCACCACTGCAGCACCCGAGCCCGAACAGTGCACCGTTCCGGCCGGATAGGCAGGTGCTAAAGTTGTGAAACTCCCCTCATTGCCATAGGACGTGCCTATGGTATTGGTGGCGTAGGCGCGAACATAATAAGTAGTGGACGGATTTAGTCCGCTCAAGGTTGATGTAAAACTCCCCGATTCATTCCCATTATAGGTGAAAGAACCCGACAGGGTCGGGCTGCTGCTTGTTCCATAAACCACACCACGTGCCGTTACCGTACCCCCACCCGATGCCGTCACCTGCCCGCCTGTATTCGCGCCTGTTGAAGTCACCGATGAAGCCGCCGTTGTGGTAACCGTTGGCAGGGATGTTGAGGCGAGATCACGTATGCAGCGAATCGAAAAACCATAGCGATACGCAAAGTGATCGAGGAAGGTACTTGTTAGGCCGTCGTTTAGAGATACGAGCCAAGCACTACTTGGCCCAGGATTCGAAGAGCTCCACCAGTACCCGCCATAAGTCAAAGCATCAAAATGGCCCTCTGTAGCACGATAGCCTCCCGGCATACCCGTGAAGCCACTGGAGTTTGAAGCGCCAGTGTTTGGAACGTTCCAACCTCCGATTGTAGGTTGTAGGGGTGTGCTCTTCATCTTACCGCCAGATACTCCCACCTTCACAGACAGTTGTGCGCCGAGGTTGACGGTGGTGCCTTGATTCGTCCAGGTGGTGTTTATGTAGTTGAACGAGGCAGTCCGCCTCCCACTACCAGCAACACTCCAGCGTTTGGCGCTTGGGCCATTTGCCGCTTGACTAATGACAAGCCAGTAGGACGAACCGGATTGCAAGGTGTAGTTGTTCGTGAACGAGGTGATCTCAACGAAAGAATTGGTGTTGGTTGTCGTGCTGTTTAAAGGAACATCCGCCCAGTTGATCGTCTTTAAAGTCACCAGTATCGTCGTTGGTGTATCGGTGCCACTCCACAGCTGGACGTCGAAGGCTCCTAACTGGGTATTTCGCCGATAAAGGTTTAGCTTTACGTTGGCTACTGGACCACTATTGCTTGCCGTGAACTGCTGCGCCCAGCGACCGATGTTGCCGAAGCTCTTATCGCTCGCTTCTGCACCTCCGCCTGCTGCAAGATTGTGGTAGATGACCTTTGCAGTATCTAGATAATTGGTGAGGGTTGTCCATTCACCATACGACGGCACGTGCCATCCTACAGGACAAATGCCCCTTGAATCATTCACCGCATACCAATTGTAGAGCTTGCCGTAGAGGGTGTCATTCGCCAAACTGTTGCCATGTATAGCGTATGCCCCTGAGGTTGTCGAACTCCATTGTAGGTCTGATAATCCTGTTGTGATGCTATTTCCATTCCGGTATTTACTCACCTTCAGGTTGTTTTGTATCCAGCACTGTGAGCCAATCTGTACGGTTTTGTAGCTATTTCCGTCGATATCTTGTACAGAATACGTGCCGCAACTGCGCAGCATAATGTGGCCATTATTGGTGATTGTTCCGTTGTTGGTTACCACCCCTGAGACAGAAATGGTATCACCCGATACAATGACCAGCGTTGCCCCCGACTCAATCGTAAGGTTCTTGCAATGAAAATTGCTGTTTATGGATGTGGTGAACGTCCCCGATCCAATAACAACATGGTTATTAGCATTGGGGATGCTGTCCACGCTCAAGCCTGAACCTGCCACCCACGCCGATCCATTCCAAGTCGTGGTCGTTTGTGCCCAGGCTGGCGAAAAACCAAAAGTCATTATCCCGCTGATCAGAAAAAAGACTAGTCTATTTTTTAATAAAAAATCATTAAATAACACAATTATAACAATTTACGTTTAACATTTATGTACTTATTACCCGCATTTTTAATTATTTTATAGCGAATTGCGGCCGAAGATGCACCCGCACCCAAGAGCAGGGCAAGACCCCCGTCGAGCGGTGCCTGCGATGGATCGTCGGGAGGACCTGGCTGTGCAGTAACCACATCCACATACAGGACAAATATCAACAACACGGCCAAGACCCTTGAAGCTGAAGCAGCGATTAAACAATCAAAATTTTTCATCAATATTTGTTTAATGATTTTACATTCATCAATACACCCGAATCTTCAACACCTCTGTGCCCCAGGTCGACACCATACGGGCTGTGTACACCCCCGCTGGCAGCATCGTTTCGGGGCGGTGTAGGTCAGCTGTCGATTCTCTGATCGACCACACAATTCGGCCACGAACATCCAGCAGCTCCAGGGAATAGGCCCCCGAAAAACCCCGCACGAACAACTGCCCGTCGTGCATCCATACCTGCGTCGATCCCGTGCCCGTCTGCCCGCCCGAACGAATCAAGCGAGGCATGCGCAAGGCTGCATCGGTCATCACTTGACCACGTTCATCGGCCATTTCGGTGGCACTGCCCAGCGACCACAATCCTTCCGTGGAGCCAGTTACTCGCAGTCTGCATAATTCATCCCCCGCTTTTAATTCGGGCGCCTGCTGGCCATACCACGCTACACGGCATACCTGATCTCGCTGGTGCATCGAAAAGCCCGAAATCGCCTGAATCGATGGCAGCACCTCCAACACCTTCGTGCCTTTGGGCAGCATCCACTCCAGGCTCACCGCTGCAGGCGATTGATCCGATGCCACATACACCGGGACCTCAACCACCCCCGAATCACGCAACCAAAGCGTGCCCTGTTCGCTGAGTGGCCGCGCATCCTCGCGCAGCGCCATGCCAGGAACATAGCTCATGTTCACATCGCCCGTGGCCAACACCAACACCTCCAGCGATTGGGTAGGCTGACCGCCCAGCACAAACGATTCCGGCGCCGACACAAAATCGCCGCGACCAAACACCGTGCTTTGACCAGTATAGCGCTGCAACACCGAAAGTGCATCAGTGGCATTCACCACACCCCCTCCCGTTACATCCGCCGCCGATAGGGCAATGCCCGATAGGCTGTGTTGACCGGCAAAATGCCGGGCCACCAACATCGCGTCCGTGGCATTAACACCCCCCCAAGCATGAACCGGAACCACCGACAGGGCATACTGTCCGGCCGCAACCACCGGGAAATTGAAGGCACCCTGTGCGTTGGCCGCAGCCGCTACCGTAGCCGATGAGCCCGTACCGGAACCATTGTTGAGCCGCACCTCAGCCTGAGGCATAAGCACCCCAGCGGCGTGGGCGTAGCGCACCGTGCCCGAAAGTTGCACATTCACCGCCGATAATGCCCTAAAATGAATGCGAAAGCGATCGGTAAGGTTCGATGCATGCGTGTAGGTGTAGGCCCCCGACCGTAAATCATGCTGCACATTCAGGTGCACATCCTCCAACCATATCGGCTGACCGGGATCGACCGCGCTGAAGTCGGCTTCAATCGAAAAGCTTCCGTTCTGCGTGGTATTGACCTGCATAGGCACCCAAAGTGTAGTGTCCCATTCACCCGTAGCCTGTATGCTCAACAGATGTCCATCCGATGAACGGGTTGCTAGGTTGAGGGCCCCGGTGGTCCAACTGTTCAGCTTGTAGGCATCATAAGACCCCTCAAATGCCGTGCTGGCCATGGGGTGCGCCAAAAGCGCCGTCTCATCGCCACGCCCGGTTGCCGCATCCGAAATCCGCAAATAGAGCAGCTGACTGAAATTAGAGGCGTGTCGCATCTGGGTGTCGGCACTTGACGTGGTGCGCGCCGAAGTGGGGATGGTCAGGGCCGGTGATGCGGCGTTTGCCTTCACCAAAAACCCCTGCATCGGTGGAATGATGCCCGTGAGCTTGCCCAATGGGCTCGACACACCGTTCACATAGCTCGCCCATATGCCCGCGGTTGCATCCCAAATGTAATAGGCATTGTCGATGTTGGTGCGGGTGAGGCTGTCAAAGGTGATGCCGCTGTTGAAGGGGTTGCCCACCACACTCCATCCCGAACCTGATGATCCTGAACCATTGGCAAGCCCCGACACGGTCACATTGCTGTTGTTTGGTGTGCCCGTGAAGACCACGTTGGTCGAAACTGTCGTGCCGTTTACACCCGTATAGGGCGCTGTTCCACCAAAATAAGCCATATAACCCTTCCCTGCGCCAAAAGTGCTGGCAGAGGTCATCCCCATCGTATGCAGCCCCACCCAAGCGTTGGTCGTGGCCGTATTGAGCGTGATGACGTTGTTGTTGCCCGCACCTATATTCACCGTACCCAATGCACTGAAGGGCGTGCTCGTAAATGGCGTCGAAAAAAGACGCCAGCCCACTGTTGTACCCGTCACCACCCGCTCCTGCGTGATGCTACCCGATCCTGTGAGTGTTCCACTGCCTGTGTACTGAGAATAGCCCTCCTGTGCATGGGCCCAAAAGCTCAACAAAAGTGTTCCGGATAAAAACAATAAAAACTTATGCATTTTGTGTATTTTATGAAATTGTTCCCGATAATATTTATTTATGAATACAATGATTTGGTTGTTTTTTAAGAATTTTCACACTTAAATTGTATGTTTTCGGCCAAAAACGCGTCAAAATAGCACTTTATAATATTCTGATGAAGCAAAGTGAATAAATCTTATTGACTGATGATGCATCGATAAAAAACCAGGTATTAGATCCTGGAGGTGCTGCCTTTTAGGTAATCTTCCTAAAAATGAACTCCTTTCCTGATCGAGATCGGTCGCCCCTCATAATAGACATACATCCACCAAACAACGGCGCAGCTGGTCGATGACTTCCGTGCGTTCCGCATCGGTGAGCGACGACCCACTTGGCAAACAGAGTCCACTTGCAAACAACTGATCGGCCAGGTCATCGCCTACATAATCGCACCATGCATAGGCGGCTTGTTGATGCATGGGCTTCCACAGGGGGCGCACTTCAATACCTTGCTTGGCCATAGCGCTATACAGTTGCGTAGGCGATGGAAGAGGCGGCCTATCGGCGTTTCTTGGCCCGTCGAGGCGCAAACACGACAGCCAACGGTTGCTGAAGCAGGCCGCGGGCTCTTCGGTGAAAACGACACCCGGCACATCCGACAGGGCCGCACGGTAGGCCTCAAAATGCGCCCTCCTGCGGGCCACACGATCGGGCAAATCGGGTAATTGCGCACGACCCACGGCCGCGAGCAAATTACTCATTCGGTAGTTGTAGCCCACCTGGCTGTGTTCATAATGCGGCGCTGGATCACGGGCTTGCATCGACAAATACCGGGCGCGTGCCACCCATTCAGGGTGATCCGACAGGAGCGCACCGCCGCCTGAGGTGGTGATGATCTTGTTGCCGTTGAAACTCAACACCGATAGATCGCCCAAACGGCCGCATGCGCGTTGGCGGTAGGTGCTGCCCAGCGCATTCGCCGCATCTTCGATCACGGGGAGACCGTGCGCATCGGCCACCCGGCGGATGGCGTCGAAATCGGCAGGCATCCCATAGAGGTGAACCATCATGATGGCGCGAACGGGCTTGCCCGCTCGCTCGCTGCGGGTGATGGCATCCTCCAATGCGCTTGGGCACATATTCCAACTGTCGGCTTCCGCCCCAATCAGGAGGGGTTCTGCACCCGTGTAGCGGATGGCATTGGCCACGGCCACAAAGCTGAAGGTCGGACAAGCCACACGGTCGCCGGCGCCTATTCCGATGGCCAATAGGGCCAGGTGTAGCGCTGCTGTCGCCGAACTGCAAGCCAGCACATGCTCGGCACCGATTGCGGCCGATAAATCCGCTTCAAATGCATCCACCATCGGGCCCAACGGGGCCACCCATCCACTGTCGAGGGCCTCCTGAACCAGGGCTCCTTCTCGACCACTCAAATGCGGGGGCGACAGCCAGATCCTCATGCGCACGAATTTTGGTTGCTCATTATTGCTATCGGTTACTATTACTTATCCTTTTGCCATCGGTTACTGTTTCTTATCTTATAGCTATCGGGTTACTGTTTCTTATCTTATAGCTATCGGGTTACTGTTTCTTATCTTTTAGCTATCGGGTTACTGTTTCTTATCTTTATGCTATCGGGTTACCGTTTCTTATCTTTATGCTATCGGGTTACTCCTCTTCTAAACTGGTTATATCGGTTACTCCTCTTCTAAACTGGTTATATCGGTTACTCCTCTTCTGGGCACATAGGGTGATGTTCATCAATTGATCGATGCCCTAAGTGATTGTAGATGGATTGTATCAATGCAATCATATATTAGACCAAACTACTCCTTTCCTGATCGAGATCGGGCAGCGGGGGCGCGGGTGGACGGGTTTGAATGGCCCAAAGACAGGTGCGCCACAGCACCCACAAGTCGAGCATAACACTTTTACTTTCCACATACTGGGCATCGAGTTCCAAGCGGTCGTTCCACCCCAATGAACGGCGGCCCGACACCTGCGCGAGCCCCGTTAGGCCCGGCCGCACCCGAAATCGCATGCGTTCGCGCACCGAATAATAGGGATCGTAGCGCGGCAACAGAGGCCGGGGACCTACGAAAACCATATCCCCCACGGCCACGTTCCACAATTGAGGCAGTTCATCGAGGCCCGTGCGCCGCAGCCAATGTCCGAACGGGGGGGTACGTTCCCGATCATCTGACGTATCGTCGCTCAGGACCTTTGGCGAAACCCGCGCATGCATACTCCTAAATTTCCACAACCGAAAACGAACGCCGGCGGCGCCACTGCGCCCTTGCACAAACAAAACGGGCCAACCCAAATGCCACCACACCGTGATCCCAATGATCAGGTATAGGGGAGCCAGCAAAAGCAACAACATCAAAGCCAAAAGGCGAACAAACATGTAGAAGCCGTAGATACAGCGGTCAAAAATATTGCATTCCTTTGTTGATTGCGATGGCCTTTGCATCTCCCGTTGCCCAAAGTGTGCTGCTGCGGCTGTTGACCGCCCTGCTAAACCTGGTGTTGCTGGGCTATACTGCCCGCATGCTCGGCCCCGGCGTACGGGGCGAAATCAGCCTGCTCATTGCCACTCTGGGCATTGCCCTACACATCGCCGGAATGGGTGGTGGGAGTCAACTCGTCTATTTATTACCCCGTCACCCCCATGGGGGCATCTACCGCCGGGCGCTGCTGTGGACAACCGCCACCGCCGCCGGGGTGGCGCTCGTTGCGCTGCTGGTTCAGGCGAATCTGCCCCTGCATCCGGCCCTGTGGCCCGCCCTACTTTTTGCCTTCCTATGGGGCAACCTCAACCGCTGGATGCTGGTGGCCCGAGGAGCGATTTTGGTCGACCACCGCCTCAACGTGGGCAACAGTCTTCTGCAACTCGTGCTGCTCGCTGGCCTGCTCTATGGCGGTGCCCCAACCAACCTCATGACCTTCGGATGGGTATTGCTGGTGTCGTGGGCCCTCATTGCCCTATGGAGCGGCCTTCTTTTGTTGCCTGCGCGGCCAAAAAGCCCAACTTATTCTACCGAATCGGGCGGTGTACGCCGTGCTGATCAGCCGAGCCAAACAAACGACGCTGTAAGCCACGCTGAACAGCCGAGCCAAACGAGCGACGCTGTACCGCTGTGCTGGGGTCAGCAATTGCGGCTGGGATTCTACGCCCAAGGGACCGATCTCATTCTCCTGCTCGGCAATCGCTTAGCCTATTACCTGCTGGCCGCCACCCTCGGCAGCAGTGTCCTTGGCCGCTACGCCCTCGCCCAAGCCCTGGCCGAAGCCTTCTGGAGCATGAGTCGATCGATCAATGTATGGCTGGCCGGCCGCATCAGTAGATCCACAGAGCAAGACCCCGCCACATCCACCATGCGTTGGTGTCGCTATGCCTTTTGGAACAGCGGCATCGGCTGCGCACTCCTGATCGCCGTACCCGATGAACTGTGGGTTCGCCTATTGGGTGATGGCTTTCGCGGTTTGTCGGGTCTCATTCCCTGGTTGGCCCCCGGCATGATCGCCTTAGCCTACCAAGGCACCCTCATGCAATACTACGCCGGAACCGGACAATTTCGGCGCAATGCCACCACCGCCGGCACAGCCCTGCTTTCAGTAGCCCTGTCAGCACCCCTGCTCCTGTATTTCATGGGCGACACGGGCGTAGCACTGGCGCAATCCTTATCCCTGATACTCAGCGCAGCCTTCATCACCCGAAGATTTCAACGCGACACCCGCCTCTCGCTTGGGCAGATGCTGACCGGCCAATCACCTGTGTGAGCCAAAGTTGAACGCCCGAATCATGCAATTATGGAATCTGATTCCTAAATTGCACGGATTTTCATATGATTCCCCGAGCCGCCCATCCTGAAATACTATCTTTGGCGCGCCAATTTAAGGCAGTGGCCATCGTTGGGCCGCGTCAATCAGGGAAAACCACCCTAGCGAAAGCCATCTTCCCCAATAAGGCCTATGTGAATTTTGAAAACCCCGATATTCGGTTGTTTGCCACTGAAGACCCGCGCGGATTTCTTTCGAACTACAAAGAGGGGGCCATTTTCGATGAAGCACAGCGGGTGCCCGATCTATTCTCCTACCTACAGCAAATACTCGATGAGTCGACCACCAAAGGGCTTTTCATCATCACCGGCTCCAACAATTTCTTGCTCCAAGAGCGTATATCACAATCGTTGGCGGGCAGGGTGGGCTATCTTCATCTTTTGCCCTTAGCATTATCTGAAATGCAGCCTTCCCTGAGGGGCGACCTCAATACGATCTTGTTGAAAGGCGGATATCCAAGCCTGCATGCCGAGGCCATCCATATCAATCAATGGTATACCAATTACATTCGTACCTATGTAGAGCGAGACGTGCGGCTCATTAAAAACATCAGCAGTTTGCATTTATTTGAACGATTTCTACGGCTTTGTGCGGGCAGGGTGGGGCAGCTGTTCAATGCAAGCAGCTTGGCCATCGAAGTAGGGGTTGATGCGAAGACCATTCAATCCTGGTTAGGAATACTCGAGACGAGTTTTGTGGCCTTTCGGCTGCAACCCTACCACAATAGCTTCAACAAGCGACTGGTCAAAATGCCGAAACTGTATTTCTACGACACCGGATTGCTGGCTGCGTTGTTGAATATTGAGCACGTAAAGCAACTGGATACGCATATGTACAGAGGCAACCTGTTTGAAAATTTGGTTGTCTTGGAAGTCATCAAATCCCGCTTCAACCAAGCCAACCTCAACCCTTTGTACTTTTGGCGCGCAAGCAACGGGCAGGAAATCGACCTCTTGATCGAAAAATATAACCAGCGCATCCCCGTCGAAATCAAAGCCGGACAAACCGTCACACCCGACTATTTTAAAGGAATCCGATACTGGCGCAGCCTCACGCAAGCGACCGATCACGAAAAGGCCTACGTGGTGTATGCCGGTGCAGAGGCCCAATCCCGTAGCGCAAACATCAAGGTGCTCCCCTATTCAGAACTGGATGAACTAACGAAAAAAGAGGATCAACAATCAAAATTTTGAAAGGATCGACTCTACATCTGCTCGGCTGATCTCCTGAATTTGCGCTATTCGATCGATGTCTAATCCACTTTTAAACATCCGAACGACGGATGATTCGATACCCCTCTCAAAACCTCTTTGCTCACCTTCGGCCAGGCCCTCCTTCCAATAAGAGGTGAGCACGTCCTCGGAAACGTTCAGACCCTGCAGCATCTCCATATATTTCGACTTGGTTTCTGGATCCATTTGATCGAGATTTAGTTGCTTTTCCACTTCATCGAGCCCCTGAGCATGGTATACTTCTGGAAGTTCACTGGTTTTCAGGTAGTAAATCCACTCATCCAGCGTGGTACTCCCCATTTGTTGGACCACTAATGGCCTTTTCTTAGTTTGTTTTTATACAAATTTGTGATTGTTATTGTGGCTGTTCGCGGTTGCTTTTCATTCTATGCTGATTTTTTGTACAATTCGATTGGGGATATTCGACCGATAC
>VFQT010000787.1_pt1 | contig 42741 bp, 23 predicted proteins | sample 3512381 | NCBI WGS metagenome assembly VFQT01 (sample SAMN10412376, study PRJNA504923) | tailings metagenome | isolation source: Relicate 2 Philex TSF3 active mining site | place: Philippines: Tuba, Benguet | collected 2017-08-29 | reverse complement strand
AATCGCTGGTTCAGGGCCTGGACGCCATTGAAAAATTTCTGATCGGCTCCTGAACCTTAGCCAAACCACATCACCAGCAGCCCGCTGCGCAACCTCAAAAGCCAACTCGCCACGGTCCTGCAGCAGGAGCACCCGAAGACTCCCGTCCGTGGCTCGCCCCGGTCGCCCGCCATTCGTGTTCACGCGTGGCTCAGGGCCCCCCGCAAGCTGTAACTCGCATTCCGGCGGTTCCGCCAAATCAACTCTTCGATCTGCCGCGACCGGGCCGCCCACGCGACTGCGAACTCTCCTGCCTGCGATGGACATTCTGCAGACGCTGCCGACGCTGCTCAATCTGATCATACAGCCAGCCCGCTGCCGGACGAACTTCCGGGGCCACATTCAGCAGCGCAGCACGTTCACCAATCGTCTGAGCCTTGATGGCTTCGAAAAAAGGCCGCAGGGAATGATTGTGCCCGCGCCGCTGCAGCACTTGCTGAAACCACTCCCCATGCCCCAATTCCAGCAGGACCGCTGCAGTTCTGCACCAGTCACAAGCAGTAGTCGACGGCAGTCCGCTGGGCACCAGATCCAGCGCGGCATCAAAGTGACCGGCTGCCAGACCAAGATTCTGCTCGTAAGCTGCAAATAACCCCCGATGCAGTTCGCGAGTATCCACAGACTCAGCAGAAAACTCTGATTCAATGACAGCAAAGGACTGCCGAGCTGCTGCCGGATCGCCCAAAAAATCACGCTGCAGAAACACAAGATTATACCAGACAGCGGCATTCTTCGCATCGAGAGACAAGGCCCGCGAGTAAGCCTCGGCGGCCTCAGGAAAATGCCCCAAAAAGTCGCAGTACAGGTTGCCCAGACCATTCCACGGCGCCGCGTTAGCCCCATCAAGCTCGATCGATCGCCGATACGCTGACTCCGCTTCCGCGTAACGATGCAGGTGGTTACTTAACAGAGTGCCCAGATTATTCCACGGCATCGCGTAAGCCCCATCAAGCTCGATCGATCGCCGATACGCGGACTCCGCTTCCGCGTAACGATGCAGGTGGTTACTTAACAGAGTGCCCAGATTATTCCACGGCATCGCGTAAGCCCCATCAAGCTCGATCGATCGCCGATACGCGGACTCCGCTTCCGCGTGACGATGCAGGTGGTTACTGAGCAGATTGCCCAGACCATTCCACGGCCACGGGCAAGCCCCATCAAGCTCGATCGATCGCCGATACGCGGACTCCGCTTCCGCGTAACGCTGCAGCTTCACGTGCAGTCGCCACGCGGAATTGTACCAGCCAATCGCTGTCTGTGCCTGGTCTGCCGCGAGCACGCTTGCAGCCTGCTCGAGAAACTGCGGCTGGATTTGACCGACCAGCCTGTCAGGAAGATGATCAACCACCAGTCGCACTGCCGACTCGCCCTCAGACACCGCAGCCACCATGGTCCGTTCCCAGTCGTCAGCGGAATCCCACTGACAGAGCTGTCCGCGGACCAGCCGCTCGGAGAGCCACTCCACTGCCCGCTGGCCAAACTCCACGACCAGACTGCGTTCAGCCGCGCTGACTTCCTGAAGCACCGCTTCGATCTGTTCTGCAGAAGGTCGGTGCACAGCCGCCAGCTGCCCCCTGCGACGCCGCACAAACTGGCGAAGGCTTCCCAGAATCTGCCGACAGGCAGCAGCGCCATAGTCCTCAGTCAGCCGCCTGTGCATTTCGGCAAACTCCAGCACCGCGGGGGTGACTTTGTCCAGTTCCAGCAACTCTTCAACGCGACGGGAAGCGTTCTCACGGTGCCGCAGCAGCGCTTCCAGCTCGGTGTTGCGAATCAGATCACCACGGGCGGGTGATGCAGATATCGAGTCAGCCAGAGCGCGGCTGAACAGCAGCGAACCAGAACTTAACCCCCGCGAATTGCTCCACATACGCGCAAAGTTCTCCCGCTCGCCAGTCTCGTAGAGCGTTTCCAAAAACTTCGTAAGAAATCGCAGGGGCTGCCTGAGACGCCGGGAGGCGTGTCGCATCAGGAACCAGATATTGAAAAACCGTTCGGCCAGCTGATAGCCGCTGCGCTTCGTACCGAACAGTTCCACCTCCTCCACAACACCGGCTTTCAGCAGGCGATCCAGTTGACTGCTGATCTGGCCGGTTTCCAGACGAGTGATTGCGGCAAGTGTCCGACTGTCAGTCGGATCCCAGTGTTCGGCCAGCCGGCTGACAATCACCTGCTGCTGGTCAGAGAGCTCTTCAAAACGCCCCTTGTAGAGCGCAGTTACGTCATCCAGCAGCTTTTCCAGATCTTCGGCCACCGAGGGCGAACAGTCCTCAGCGTAGAGGTGGAACAGCAGGACTGTGGTCCGCGGGTTACCACCTGTCAGCTGATGCAGAGCCTGAATTCGACCTGGATGGTCCTGTACATGCCGACGGATTGCCGGTTTATCCGTGCGGTCCGCCAGTCGCAGCAGCAGCCGCTGCATGTCCTGCAGCGAGAGTGCACCAAGCTGATGTATTTTGAAATGATCATAAAGCGGAAAACCGTATTCGTTCATTTGCAGCGGCAACTGCGGAGCCGCTGCCACAAGAATTGGGGCAGCCGGTGCGGTCAGGGCCGCCCGAAATTCACGCTGCTGCTCCGCCGTCCGTTCAAAAATCAGCTGCAGATTGTCAATCAGCAGCACCGGGCGACGCCCCGTCAGCCTGACCGCATCAAGAAAGGCATCCAGCGCCGCTCTCGACGCAGCCGCATCGTCCCTCGGTGAAGACGGCTGCCCGGCGGTGATGTCAGAGACGATCTGGTCTATTGTGCGTGCCTGAACTTCGCTGCCGTCCCGCTCGCAGCTGTCGGCCAGAGAATCAAGGCAGTTCAGCCAGAACTGCGAAAGCCGATCAATGGTGTATTGTTCTTCAGCGAACGACAACGGAATGAAACGGTCCCGCAGCGGTGGGCTGCGAAACGCCGCCGCAAGCCGCAGCAACAGCGTGGATTTACCCATGCCCCGCTGTCCCACCAGCAGGTGATGCTGCGGGCGACTGTCGTTCAGCTCGTGGCTGACATCAGATAGAATTCGCTGCAACAGCTCCTCGCGAACCGCAAAAAGCACCGTGATCTCATCGTCATTCATCTGCGCCGGATTGTAAACCCGCAGGCGATGCAGAGGAATCACGGGCACGACCGGGCAATCTTCAGACATCAGCGCACCTCTCGACGATGCCAGTACTCACGCAACAGAAACGAGCGAAACGCATACTGGCCATTCTGCTCCAGCAGATAGCCGTCACGCTGCAGCATCGCCAACAACCGTGACAGCAGTTCGGCTGTCGCATCAGGTGGATCCTGCGGCCTGAACCGCAGCAGTTCCAGCTGCAGCAGTTCGCGAGGCAGCCCCTGAGGAGCAGTACAAAGCCGCTTCAGGATCAGCATGGCCACTCTGTGCTCAGAGTCCCCCAGCTGATCCCTCAGCCGCTGTCGCCACGTGTCAAAACGCATGTAACCATCAGGTTGCAGCAGTCGCTCAATCGCGGCAGCCACATCGCCCGTCGTCACCGCCGTCAGGGACTGCCCGTTCACTGGCAGCCGCGCGGATTTCAGCTCCACCAGAGACTGAATGATGATCTGCAGATGATAAGGGATCGCCCAGCCAGCGCACTCCAGGATCTCTGCTCGCACCGCAGCATCCAGTTCCAGACCAACGGCCGGGCCGATGGCCCGCAAAAAACCGTCCGCTTCGTTCGGTTCCCACGCCCCCAGAGACATCGGCACAAGACCCGCCAGAGTTTTGGTAAGCGAACGCTGGTCGACGAAGGTATCCAGCCCAATGGAGCCCAGAAAAATCCAACGCACGCAGTCACTGGACTGCTGCCTCAGTGCTCGCAACCAGTGCAGAAATTCCGAAACACGACGGACGCCGTGGTCCTGCTTCTCAAGGGTCAGCAGGAATTCAGGAAGTTCGTCGATCGCGATGATCGGCCTGCCGGAATTCGCCTGAGCCTGGATGCTGCTGAACAGGCTGTCAATCAACCCACGAATAGTCGATTTGACTGTTGCGTCACCGAGGGGCAGGTCAAGCCCCGGAACCGGGGGTTTCGATACACCAACCGATTCCATGAAGGTGCGAATGATACTTCCCAGTTCCTGTTGCAGCCCGGCACGAAAATGCCCCTGCTGCTGCAGCCCCGCAGCCAGCTTTTTCGCAAACTCAAGCTCAGAAGTGCAGTCCTCGACGTTAATGAATATCGGCACCGACGTCAGTTCCAGAATTGGCTTCAGCAGCCCCTGTTCGTCAAGCAGTTGCCGCAACGAGCGTGACTGAAAACCTGAACGCAGCAAATCCTGCAGCCTGAGAATCAGTGACGACTTCCCCACACGCCGAGGCGCCGAGAGCAGCACACTGTCATTCAGCAGCGTTCTCACCAGCCGCAACAACTCCGGCTCACGACCGAAAAAGTCATCACCAGTGGCGTGGGCACCATTGATATTCCGCATGATTTATTGCCTTTTCGCTCAATGCCGACGCCCTCGCCTCACACCCGTTCCAATACCGCCCCAACTATGACATAAGAAATGAATATATTCAATTGTGTTTTTATTCATTTTTGTATATTTTCACAGCCGTCTGATTGTGATGTTGTTTGTTCTCAGCGAGCTTCGCTGGGCCCCGCGGCCACTTCACTCAAAAAGCCCAGTCTGCAACGGATTCATACCGGCCCTGTTCCAGCAAGATTCACGTCGGCAGCGTCCGCACAACCTGCTTGCTGACGCTTACACCGCACGGCTGCTCATCGCTGACCGACGACGGTCCATCACTGCTGATAGTCTCCCCCAGCCAGACTCTTCAGCACACCGTCCTGCCAGGACCGCAGGCTCTCCTCCAGGCCACGCACCCGCACGGGTTCCCTCGCAGCAATATTCTCAGACTCCGCCGGATCCAGCCTCACATTGAATAACTCTGTCCTGTCACCCGACAAAATCAGTTTCCAGTCACCATCCACCATGGCCCGCGATCCGCGGTATGACTGCTCATCGAATGTGTCGTAGTGAAAATTGGTAAAATCGCGAGTCGCTTTACCGGCCATTTTCTTGACCAGCGGCGTCGTTCCTTCCTGCAGACGCGGCTCAATCCACGGCCTGCCGCGGCCACGCCCCGCTGCCGCATACTCCCAGAAATACAGAGGCTCCGGTCGCTCCGTCAGGCTGCCATCCAGGACTCCGCTGAGATCCCGTCCGTCCAGCGGACGCCCTGGCAGGTCCGCTCCCGCCAGCCTGCACACTGTCGGCAGCAGATCACTGGTGCTGGCAGACACCTCGGAAACCCGCGGCTCGCGAATTCGACTCGGCCACTCCAGCAACCCCGGTACCAGCAGTCCACCCTGATACAGCGTGCCTTTGACGCCGCGATGCGGGGCCCCCAGCGCGGCATCCGCAGACGTCCCGTTGTCACCGCAGTAAAACAGCAGGGTATTGTCACGCACACCAAGAGTCGTCAAACCGGCCCGCAGCCTGCCAATCGCGCGATCCATCGCGGTAATTTCTGCGTAGCGAGCCTGCAGGATTTCGCCCTGCGGTCGCCGTTCCTGTTCGCCCGTTTCATTGGAGGTGACCGACACCCGCTTCTCATACCTCGCCGGCAGATCCGCATACAGCGCCAGATCCTCCGGCAGACCACTGTACGGTTCATGCGGTGAACCAAACCACAGCACCACCAGAAATGGCTGTCCCATTTTCTGTGACCGCTCGACAAATCGCAGCGTCTCCTCCACCAGGATCGCTGAACCTTCGCCAGCAATTTGCTGCGGCCGAGCTCCGTTGCGAGAAAGTACCGGATTCAGCTCAAAAAAATTGTCGTGCGACAGCCATTCATCAAAACCCATGGCCCCTGGGCTGACCGGCGAATCCGCTCGCACCGGCCCCGTATGCCACTTGCCGAAATGCGCACAGCGGTAGCCACTCTGCCGCAAAAGTGCCGCCATAGTGATCTCCTCCGGCCGAAATGACCAGCCCGGAGCAAACGTCCCCATGCGATTCGGATGCCGGCCCGTCAGAAAACTGGCGCGAGTCGGTGAGCAGTTGGGATGAGCCGCATAGAACCGATCCAGTCGCAGGCCGGTCCGCGCCATCTCGTCCAGCACCGGAGTCTTCACATGCGGGTGACCATTATAACCGGTTTCCTCCCAGCCATGATCATCTCCCATCATCAAAATCAAGCCGGGACGATCGTTGGCCTCTGCACAGACCAGACAGCAGCATCCCATCCAGCAGAGACTGACCAGTACCACGCCTGTCTGAAACCACATCATGGCTGCACCGGTTCCTGTTCAAAATCCGTTGGATTGATCCAGCCCGCGGGAGGCCGACGACCAGCCCGGACCGCTTCGTAGAACCCGCTGCCGCTGGTTACGGGGTATCTGTCAAACACAGCTCCATTGCCTGTCATCCGCGGATCGCCACTGCGTTGCAGCTCGGCTTCCAGCTGCAGTCGCAGTTCCGCCGCCACCGACTGCTGCAGCATCGCCAAATTACGCACACAATCCGGATCCGCCTGCAGATCATACAGCTCTTCAGCCGGTCGCATCCCGAAATTGAGCTGCCAGCTCCGATCACTGCGATCCACTCGTCCCCGCTGCAGAATCAGAGACTTGGTCGGACTGCCATCGGTGTCCGGATAGCCCGTTTCCGGATTGCCGGCCGGCCAGCGCGATGGTTCATAATTGCACAGATACAGGTAACGACTGGTGCGCAGTCCGCGAATCGGATAACCCACATCACCAGGTCGCCCGACATCGGTGCGTTCCTTGCCGACAATCACCCGCGTCCGTTCAGGCTGAATCTGGCCACTGTTCGAACTTTCCAGGATTGGTCGCAGCGATTGCCCGTATATTTCCGCCATCCCGGAATCCGCGGTCGCGATGCCTGCGTAGTCGAGTATCGTGGGGGCCAGATCCGGGAAGCTGACGAAGTCATCCACCGTGCGTCCGCGCTGTTCAGCCGGCACATTCGGGCAGCGGATCGCCAGCGGTACGCGACAGGAGGCGTCGTACGCATAACCTTTGGCCCGAGGAAACGGCATTCCGTGATCACTGGTCACGATGACCAGGGTCGTTTCGAGCAGCCCGCGAGCCTCGAGTTCCTGCAGCATCAGCCCCAGCTGGCGATCCGCGTGCTCCACCTCCAAAGCGTAATCCAGCATGTCCGTGCGGACGGTCTCGTCATCGGGCCAGAATTCCGGCACACGGTCGATTTCAGCCGGCTTCCGACCGGACTGGCGAGCACCTGAACCGTACTCATAGTCGCGATGCGGCTCCAGACAGCCGTACCAGAAGCACCACGGAGCACCTCTGGGAGCAGCATCCAGAAAGTCACGGAAGTTGGCCGCGTAGTCATTCGCGGCGACATGTTGTGTTGGCGGCTGCAGCTTGTGTTTCTGCCACGCTTTGCCTGTCATCAGCCTGGGCTTGCCCGCTGCATCGACGGCGATTCCCGGCCCCCAGCCTTTGCCCGTAAACCCCATGTGCCAACTGGCACGTGTCAGCACTTCCGGCCAGACAGTAAACTTCGCGGGGAAATATGACATGTGACTGGCGGCCTGCTCAAGCTGCCAGAAACTGCGTCCCGTCAGCACAATCGCCCGCGACGGAGCACACTTGGCCATGGGGGTAAAGGCATGACGAAAGAGCACACCTTCAGCGGCCACTCGGTCGAAGGCCGGAGTGTGTACCCAGGGAGTCCCATAGGCGCCGGCATGAGGCCCCCAGTCGTCAGCTATGGCGAACAGGATATTGCACGCAGCATTCGCATTCGAAGCCGCAGCGGTGTTTGGCGATCCGGACTCACCGGCTGGCACCGTCGCTGCCAACAGCACACTCAGCAGGCCCGACACCAGCCATGCTCGCAGCAAACATAATCGCATTCCGAAACACTCCGCAAAAATAGTCGGAACATTGCAATCCCGCCGATTGCAGCGGGGCCGGGTGAATTTCCGATTCAGTTTTACAGCAAGGTGGCTGCGGAGTGAACTGAGTGAGCATCAGGATGTCGGGCCCTGAGGCGGCAGGGGGGCTGCGCCAGCGGCAGCAGCCGTTTTTTTCGTGGCATCCATTTCGGCCAGCTCCCGGTACAGCAGCTGCAGCAGAGTCTGGGCGAAGGCGACCACCAGCGGACCCACAAAAATCCCGATGGGCCCCAGGGCCTGCGCACCTCCGACGACTCCGATCAACGCGGCCAGCGGGTGCAGCGAGGCATGTTCCAGCAGCACCCACGGGCGAATCAGATTGTCAATGGTGGAAACCACCAGAGCCCCCCAGGCCAGCAGAAACATTCCGCTGCCCAGCCGGCCTTCGCCAAGGATCAGCCACAGGCCCGCAGGAATCCAAATCACAGCAGCCCCGACAAAGGGCACCATCGACATCAGTAATGTTGCACCCACCAGCAGAAAGACCGAATCCAGTCCTGCGAGCCAGTAACCGAATCCCGCCAGCAGGGTCTGCACAAGTGCCGAAGCAAGACTGCCGGCCACAACAGCCCGCACCAGCACCTCAAAATCCCTGATCAGTTCAGACACGTACTTCTCCTCCAGTGGAGACAGTCGCATCAGACTGCGTACGATCTGTGGCCCATCGGCAAACCAGAAAAACAAGGCAAAGGAAAAAATCAGCAGGCCAAAAACGGCCTGAACCAGTACCGGGCCCGTCGCACCGCCAATCAGTGCCACCCATTCGACAGACGCGATCGCAGCACGACCTGACCAGTGCCGCAGATCTTCCTGAGTGGGGTTTGCCAGTTCCCGCAGCAGTTGTCGCACGGGTCGTCCCAGCACCGCACTGCGGTACTGCTGAAACTGCACGACTGCGTTGTGCAGTTCCTGCTGGTACTTCAGGGTACCCGGTTCAGCCTGGCTGGCAGAATTCAGCGCGGACAGCAGTGCATCGGCATCCGGCAGAGCCTGCTGCGGGCGTTCAGCAATTCTCTCATGCAGCTCTTCGGCCACCTGCATCATTTTCGCCAAAGCCTTGCCGTGCCCGACTGCGAGAGCACCGCTGCGAGCATCTGTGTTGAGCAGATCGAAGGAGGACTGCAGGAAACGCCAGTGCTCGGCAAACGGCAGATCAAGTCCAGCGGCGGTACGAGCCTGATCGACCTGCGCCCGGACTCGCCCATCCCGCAGTTGATCCACTACCCGGGCAGCTTCGTGAGTCGCGAGGGACAGCAGCAATCCGGCGGGAATCAGGGCGGTCAGCAGGACTGCAAAGGTCATCGCCGCAGCGGCCAGATGATTTCGCCCGTTCAGCAGCCGCAGCAGTCGCTGGTACACCGGCTGCAGCAGGACCACCAGTACGACAGCCAGAAACAGCGGCAGCAGAAACACGGCCAGCAACTGAAAGAACAGGAATGCCGCCGCCAGCGTGACTGCGAGGAGCGCAAAGAATGAACCGAGTTTTGACATGGCAGCCACTCAACCTGTTCCCGCACTCGGAGAAAAACGAACCGACAGTTCCTGCGCAGACCGCGCTGCCACTGCGTTCTATCTGCAGATTCTGCAAGTGCATACCCACTTGACCGCGTGCCCCTCGCATTCCTGACTGAAACAGCGTCGTGGTCGCCATCCCGCGGAATCTCGGCGGGCTTCAAATCCCTTCATCCGGTTAAAGCCACTTTGCTCACGAGGCGGTTCACCGCCGCGATCTGGAAGAATACGTGGCCGGTGTGGCCCCGGCGACACGTGCCCCCAAAGCAGGACCGTCGACCGTGACGCGCCCTCCGGGCAGGGCAGGGCAGGGTCCCCGCAAACAACACCGCCGCAACTGCGCCACGCACAGCATCCGCAGCCACCACCCGTTTACCGTGTCGCTTTCACCACCCGAAATCCGACATCGTGATCGCGCACAGCCGGTCGAAAAGCGTTGCGAATTGCTGAGCGGCAGCGCCCTGCTTCGAGTGTGAAAGCTCCGCCTCGCGAGACTCGCAGATCACCCGTGACTGGTCCGGCAGGATCGACCACTTCGCCAGTCTCATATACGCCATACCAGTCGCTGCACCATTCCCAGACATTCCCATGCATGTCGTACAAGCCCCACGCATTGGCCTGTTTCTGTGCTGCCCTCAGCATGGTCCGGTCGGCATGCCATGACGGAGCTCCGTAGAAGGCCGCAAAGTCGACAAGTACTGCCTGCTCATCACCGCAGCAGTACGCTGAACCTGTGCCCGCCCGACAGGCATACTCCCACTCCGCCTCCGTCGGCAATCGGTACACACAGCCCTCAAGTGCTGTGAGTCGACTGCAGAAATCCGCCGCATCATCCCAGCTGATGTAAACGGCCGGGTAGTCATCGCCAAAGTCATCCCGCCAGAACTTTCGCCACGGCGCCGTGTGCATCACCTGTTTCCATTGGCTTTCGGTGACCACAGTGCGTCCGAGCAGGAACGGATTACTGAGAATCACGAGGTGCTGGACTTCATCCTCTGACCGCTGCCGTTCATCTTTCGGGGATCCCATCAGGAAAGAACCCGCAGGGATCGGCGCGAACTGCATCCCGATGGAGTTTGTCAGGATCTGAGCGTGACTTAACATCGCACTTCCCGTTAAAAAACTTTGTCTGCGGGGGGGGGGGGGAGCGACCATTGCATGATCACGCTTTTCCCGACGGACTTCCATATCTTTCGATATGGAAATCTGTCAGTCCCATTCCAGGATACCAGTCCCGAGCACGCAGCCGTCAGCCAGCAGAAGTGAAGTATCGCTCACATGCTCAGTCTGCTCGCCAGCAGGGTGTCCCGCCTGCCCGGCAACCCGGACACAAGGCTGTCCGACGTTGTGTACGAGTGTCCCGGTTTCAGGGCAATAGACCCTTTTTTGCCCCCGTTTTTCCGCCCGTTCCTCCTGTTTTCCGCCGTTCCGCCTTGGTAGCATCCGCACCCCGTGTTCAGTCGTCCGGGCGGATGATCCACCCCGCCACAGTCACTCCAGCTGTCCACACGCTCCCAGGGTTTCCCAATGGTTCCACGTATTGGTATGTTCGCCACTGTCCGCAACCGACGGGGACTCACCACCAGTGTCGAACCGTTCGATGGGCCCGCCGGACGACTGCACCTCGTCCACATCGAATACAAGGATGAACAGTACCCACGCGACGAACGCCTCATCTGGGAACTTGAACCTGCCGGGCAACTTCTCGAACCTACCGCACTGCCAAACGTTGGTAACAGCGGGCCGATGCCCCCTGAAGACTACGATGCCCTGCTGCGAGCCACTCGCTGGTCAGCCGCTACGCCCTTCCTCGATCCCGATGGTTCCGGTCCGCTCGGTCGCCTGCCCGTCTCCAGCCCCTTCCACGGTGCCGTGCAGGTCGATGACTTCCAGCTCGTCCCCCTGCTCAAAGCCCTCCGCATGCCCCGCGTCAGCCTGCTGATCGCCGACGATGTGGGCCTTGGGAAAACTGTCGAAGCCGGCCTGATCCTCACCGAACTCCTGCTCAGACGTCGCCTGCAGCGCATCCTGATCCTCACCCCCGCGGCACTCCGCCTGCAGTGGCGGGATGAAATGTGGGACAAATTCTCACTCGCCTTCGACCTCGTCGATCGCGACGAAACGCACGCACTCAGACGTCGCCTGGGAATGGATGCCAACCCGTGGCGATCCTTCAGCCGCATCATCTCCTCGTACCACTACCTGCGGCAGGATGATGTCCTCGAGCAGTTCCTCGCCGCCTGCCGCACTCCCGATGGCTCACCCCACCTGCCATGGGATCTGATCGTCGTTGACGAATGCCACAACCTGATGCCATCACCCTTCGGCAATGACAGTGATCTTTGCCGCATGCTGCGGCTGATCACCCCGCAGTTCGAACATCGCCTGTTCCTCAGTGCCACACCGCACAATGGTCACACCCGCTGCTTCTCCGGACTGCTCGAAATCCTTGACCCTGTCCGCTTCAGTCAGACTGACGAGCTGCGGGACGCAGAACGCAGTCGTATCCAGCAGGTCGTCGTTCGCCGGCTGAAACGCGAAATCAATGAACGCACCAGCCCGCCACGATTCTGCACCCGCCTGCCACCCCACGCTATCGTGCTGCCGCTGACACCGCAGGAAGTCGCCCTCAGCTCCGCCTTTGATCAATTGCGAAAAGGCATCCACAAAATCGTCAGCGACCAGCAGAACACGCGTCAGCGTTCAGGCACATTCGCGATTCAGATTCTCGGCAAACGCCTGCTTTCCTGCTCCGTCGCCTTCGCCGATTCCTGGCGACGCTGCAAGGAAGGGCTGGCAGAAGACGAAGCTGCCGCCGAATCCGAAGTGCAGGCCGCCAAACGCAACGTCGAATCTGAAACCGGGGACGACCGCGAAATGCACTCCCGTGTCGCAACCGCAGCCGGCGTCGTCGGCGCGTGGCTCAAAAGCGTCGCACCCGCACTCCGCCACGAAATCGCCGCCATCGACAGCGCTCTGGCTGATCTGCAGCTGCACAACCCCGGTTCCGACCTGTCCGAATTGACGCCCCTGCACGATTCACGACTCGCAGCCCTCGAAACACTCATCGAACAGCACCTGCGAACCAAATCGGCATGGCGGGATGACGAACGACTGGTCATCTTCACCGAATACAAAACCACCCTCGATTACCTCGTTCGCAGACTCACACACCGCTTCAGCGCCGATCGCATCCTGACACTCTTCGGAGGCATGGAGGACGCTGAACGCAGCGAGGTGAAACGCTGCTTCAATGACCCCGCCAGCACCGTACGAATCCTCATCGCCACGGATGCCGCCGCCGAAGGCCTCAACCTGCAGCGAACCGCCCGCTGGCTGCTCCACTTCGATTGCCCCTGGAACCCCTCCCGCATCGAACAGCGAAACGGTCGAATCGATCGACACGGGCAGCCCCGCGATGTCTCCATCTTTCACTTCGTCACCGATCAGGACCAGGATCTCGCCTTCCTCGCCCACGTCATTCGCAAGGCCGATGAAATCCGCGAAGACCTTGGATCCGCCAACGACATCTTCGACGAAGCCGCACACCGGCGACTCATCGCCGGCGAAAACGCCCGCGATGTCCAGGCCGACCTCGATCGACAAATCCGCCAGACCGTCGGACGGGTACGCATCGAAGCCGACGCCACCATCGAAACCGGCAACGACGGTCAGGCTGCCGATACCCAGCTTAAAGCCCTCGCCGCGGAACTCGACCTCGATCCGTCCAGCCTCCGAGACACTCTCGAATCTGCCATGGCCGTCCGCGGCGGAAGACCTCAACTGGACTGTGCCGAAACTCCCCGCACCTGCAGACTTGTCAATCCAGGACTGCCCGGCTGGAGCGATGTCGTCGACGAATCACTCAGAAGACCTCAGCCCGGCGGAATCCTCGGCCCTGTCTCCCGCATCGCATTCGACACCACGCCATTCCTTGAAAAAATCGGCGAACGCCTCGTCTTTTCCCCCCGCCCGGATGTCACACTGGCACACCTGTCTCACCCGATGCTGCAGCATGCCGTGTCCACACTGGCTCGCCGTCGCTTCCCCGGCACCGGTGACGAAGTCTCACGCTGGACCGTGAGACTGACCCCACTTCCCCAAGGCACAGACGCTCTGATCCTTTTCAGTATTGAAGAACTGGCCGTCAACGATCTGCGGGAAACCTTCCATCACTGGGTCCGCACCATCGTCTACCCGGTCACAGCCGGGCAGCTTGGCAGTCCCCTGCCACACCGCAGTGCTCTCCTGCTGCGAACCGGGAATGCCACGACCAGCACTGCCCATCACAACACCGCCCGCTCCGTCTTCGATGACGTGGAACCCGATCTGCAGGCACAACTCAGACAGCATTCCGCTCAGCTGACCACGGCACTCCGCCAGCAGCTGGAAGAGTCCGGCAGGCAGGCCCGACAGGACGAAGAACAGCGATACCGCGCTCGACAGGCCGAAGTCTCAACCCTCATCTCCGAAAATACACTGGCACGGCTGGAACGCGAAATTGAAAAATTGAAAGCCGAACGACTGCAGGGCACATTGTTCGACGAACATCAGCGACTCGATGCAATTGATCGCTCCATCGATGAAAAACGCGCCGAAATTGAACGCCGCACCCGACACCACACGGAAGTTCGCGACCAGCTGGAACGCGAACGCGAACGAATCCTCCGCTACCTGCTGCCCCGTCGGTATGCCATGAACAGCCCGGCACAGGTATTCCCGGTCTCGATGGAAATCCGAATTGCAGGAGACGATCAATGAGTACCACAGCTCTTCCCGGCTGGGACCGCCTGCGACACGGCGGACTGCTGCTGGACCCGCCACGCCTGCAGCAGATCGCCCGCCTGCAGCCCGATGCACTGCCGCACTGGTACCCGCACGAGCTGCGACGGCAGGCCACTTCACTGCTGGCGGGAGACAGCGAACCAGCCGCGTTCATCACGTTCGTCCTCGAACGCATCTGTGGCTTCACCCAGACCACAGGCACCTGGCTGCGCGGCTCGGCCATCGGAGCGGAATGGAGTCGCCGCACAGCCACCGGGGAAACGGTCCGGCCCCGGCAGCTCTGGCGCGGCCCCCACGGCTCACTGCTGCCTGTCTTCCTCGACAGCGAAAAACAGGTCGGCATCGGACGCGGACGCCGCACCGCCAGCCTGGTCGTCCAGTGGCTCCGCGCCGGCGGCGAACGACTCGCCCTGCTCACCAACGGACGCCAGTGGCGGCTGATCTTCGCCGGCCTGGACTTCGATGCCTGGTGTGAATGGGATACCGAACTGTGGTTTGAAGAGGGACAACTGTCGTCGCAGGTCAATGCCCTCCGCACACTGCTCAGCCCCCGCGCCTGGACATCCCCGGCTGATGCCCAAAATGCTCCGCTGCTGACTGCCGTACTGGACAGCCGCAAAGGCCAGGCTGAACTCTCCGCCGCGCTCGGAGAACGAGTCCGCGAAGCTGTCGAACTGCTGGTTCAGGCTCACGGCGAAGTCCTGCAGGAACAGTGCGCCCACATCAGCTCAGCCGAAATCTACCGGGCCGCAGTGCGTGTGGTCATGAGACTGGTGGTGATTCTCTTCGCCGAATCCCGCGACCTGCTGCCCCGCGACAACGCCCTCTACCACGCCGCCTACGGCATCGGCGGCCTGCTGGAAGAACTGGAAAGAATCGCCGCTCGCGGCGGACAGCGACTGGCCCGCCAGTACAGCGCCTGGCCCAGACTGCTGGCACTGTTCCGACTGGTCCATCAGGGCAGCCACCATCCGGCACTGCCCGTCCCCGCCTACGGTGGCGAATTGTTTGCACCTGCCGGGACAGATTCGGAACTGGAACAGGCACTGCAGGTCTTCGAATCGGCCGCCTTCGACAACAGCCGCGCCATCGTCTCAGACCGCGAAATCCTTCGAGTGCTCGAAAAAATCAGCCGCACCCGCGTACGCCTGCGACAGGGAAGACAGAACACCACAGTCACCGTTCCCGTCGACTTCTCTGACCTGTCCAGCGAATACATCGGCATCCTTTACGAGGGTCTGCTGGACTTCGAACTGAAAACCGCTCCCACCGGGGACCCCGTCATCTTCCTGGCGGTCGGCAATCAGCCGGCTCTGCCACTGTCTCGACTGGAAGCAATGGACGACCGCGCACTCGCCGCTCTCCTCGAAAAAATGCAGGACACCAGTTCAAAGGACGCCGGCAGCGAAGAAGAATCCGACGACACGGAAGCAGAGCCTGGTGAACTGGACAGCTCAGATGCCCCGGAAAATAGCGCGGAAGAAGCAACCGACGCCGAGAATACCGCCCCGGACATCGCGGAATCCGCCGCCGATGATGGTACTGCCGACCACCGCCACCAGACCCGTACACGCGCCGAAGTGTGGGCACGGCGAGCGGCCGTGGCAGGCGGACTTGTCAAACGCGCCGCCGGAAACCTGACACCCGCCAAACAGCGAGAATACGAAGAGCTGCTCGCCCGCAAAGCCAGACAGCTCGTCATCCGCGTCGTTCTGCCGGGCGAATGGTTCCTCGTCCGCTGGGGCGGAACTCGCAAAGGGTCCGGCACCTTCTACACTCGCCCCGGACTGGCCGTGCCCACAGTCCAGAGAACCCTGCGGCCGCTGGCGTATGCACCACCCACGCTGGCAGACGGCAGTCCCGATACCGCCGCCCCAGCCTGCGACTGGCTGCCACGAGCACCGGAAGAAATCCTCGCCCTGAAAACCTGTGACCCGGCCTGCGGCTCCGGCACCTTTCCCGTCGCCAGCCTGCGATTTCTCACCGACGCACTGTTCGCGTCCGTGCATCACCATGGTCGAGTTGCTGATCGTACCGATCGGGCCATTGTCAGCCTGCTCGGTCCGCAGACGGCCGAGCACTCAGAGATCCCTGCACTCGGACAGGAAATGGTGCCCTGCCGACCGCAGGACCCCGCATTTGAACCGCGTCTGAAATCGGTGCTCAAACGGTATCTTGTGGAACGCTGCATTTACGGAGTGGATCTGGATCCGCTGGCGGTTGAGCTGTGTCGGTTATCGCTGTGGATTGAAACCATGGACCGCACACTGCCGTTTTCTTTTCTGGATCATAAGGTCAAATGCGGCAACGGGCTGGTGGGAGCATGGTTCGATCAGTTCCTGCACTACCCGGTCATGGCCTGGAAAAACCGCGAGGGCGGCGATAAGGGGCATACCAACGGGGTGCATTATCAAAAGGAAGCCCGCGGCAAAGCGCTGCGGGAGTTTGCAACGGGAATTTTGCAGGAGGATCTGCGGGAGTGTCTGGCAGGGCCTTCGCTGCTCGATCGCCGGGATCACATGCGTAATGCCACACAGGTGCATACAGAAGCCCTGGGGTTACTGGCCCGCCTGCACGATCTTCCGGTGCAGGATGCAGCTGAGCGAGCTCGGCTGTATCGGTCACTGTTACTGGCGGCACCGGCGTGGCGGCAGCTGAAATCCGCCATGGACCTGTGGTGCGCCTGCTGGTTCTGGCCGGCCGAGTCGCTGGACGTGGCCCCGCTGCCCAGCACACTCGCGCAACCGTCCGCACAAACGCAGGCGGAAGCCGACCGCATCGCAGCGAAGCTCAGATTCTTTCACTGGGAACTGGAATTTCCCGATGTGTTTCGAGCGGCAGGATCCGGGTTCGACGCAATCCTTGGAAATCCACCGTGGGATATCGCCAAGCCGAACTCGAAGGAGTTCTTCAGCAATCTTGATCCGCTGTACCGGACTTATGGCAAGCAGGAAGCGCTGCGGGCACAGACCGGGTACTTTGCAGACGCAGAGACAGAAAGACGCTGGCTGGACTACAACGCCGACTTTCGCGCTCAATCCAATTTCATGAAGTACGCTGCCAGCCCATTCGGTGACCCGGCGACCAGTGAGGCCAGCAGCGATCGCTTCAGTGTCGCGCGAGGACGGCAAAACGACACGCTGCATGCCCACTGGCGCGAAATTCGCAGACGTTCAACCGGATTTGCGGATCCCGCACACCCTTTTCGGCACCAGGGATCGGCCGATATCAATCTCTACAAGACATTTCTGGAACAGGCACATGCGCTGCTGAGGTCTGGTGGTCGCCTGGGATTCATCATCCCGTCAGGTTTGTATTCCGATCACGGGACAGGTTCGCTGCGACGGCTGTTTCTGGACCGCTGCCAGTGGGAATGGCTGTTCGGGATTGAAAACCGCGAGGGCATCTTCGAGATCCACCGCAGCTTCAAATTCAACCCGATCATCATCCAGAAGGGCGGCACGACGACGGCGATTCGCACGGCCTTTATGCGGCGGAAGCTGGAGGACTGGGAGCGGGCCGAGGAATTCGCCACGGCGTACACGCGGACGCAGATTGACCGCTTCAGCCCGCGGTCGCAGGCGATTCTGGAAATTCAATCCGCGCAGGACCTGCAGATTCTGGAACGCATCTACTCGAATTCCGTGCTGCTCGGCGACGACGGCCCCGACGGCTGGGGGATTAAGTACTCACGCGAATTTGACATGACCAACGACTCAAAGCTGTTCCCGCCGCGGACGAAGTGGGAAGAGCAGGGTTACCGGCCGGACGAATACAGTCGCTGGCTGAAGGGTGACTGGCGCCCGATCGCCGAGCTGTGGACCGTACTGGGAATTGATCCGTCCCAGGTCGTGCCACCGGCCGTGGAACTGGAAGACTGGCTGTTTGACAGCACCGCCGACCCCACCCGCCGCGCGGCGGAAGCCCAATTCGTGCATGGCCACCTGCTAAAACCCGGCGACGTCGCCCGCACCCCATTCCGCCTCCGCTGCGCACAACCACCCTATGACACCCTGCCGATCCCACGGGCAGATATTCCAGAGGGGATTGTGCTGAATCGGAATGCAGAGCTCTGGATCAAGGAGGACGGAATCCAATCCCTTTCAGTACCACTATATCAAGGGATAATGATCCATCAAAACAATCCGTTTGCGGCTCGCCACGTTGCCGGCCTCGGGGCAAACGCGATTTGGGATCGTACAATTAATCCGCAACCCTCGATTGTACCAGCATTTCTTCTTGACGTAGTGGCGGCTAGAAGTTCTTCGAAATGGACTCCCTGCCCGCGATTGGGTTACCGACGAATAGCGCGAACCACCGACGTAAGAACCGTGATTGCGGCCCCAATCACCCAATTCCCTGCCGGCGATAGCCTTTTTTTCTACCGCCCAACGCCAAGTCAACCAACCGATGCAATTCTCCTGTCGGGAATTCTGAACTCGTTTTGGTACGACTTTGGGATTCGCATACGACTTGGCGGAACCAATCTGAGCGACTTTATCATGTCCGAATCCGCCATCCCAAAACGACCAATGGCGTTCGGCATCAAAGCACAGGTGGCTAAAATGGCCCTCAGAAACGTACCCGACGCGCCAGTCCGTATCGGAATGAAAACTGATCTTCTACAGGATCACACTGTTGCAATACTGCCCGCCGAATGCGTTAAGACGCGAATCACCATTGATGCAGTTTTGGCCGTAATTTTTAACCTGCGATTGGAGGACATTGAAATCGTTTTAGATTCTTGCGATTTTCCGTCACAGCATTATTTTCCAGGAGCTAAACTCGGGAGGGCAACCGGCTTCTGGCGCGTCGACAAGGACAAATCTCCCGAGCTGCGTCACACGGTATTGACGCTGATTGCCTTCCACGACCTTGAGTCAAAGATTCGGGAGCACGGCGGGGATCGGGACGCCGGCATCGCCGCGTTCCTGGCCCAGAACAACGGCGAAGGCTGGCTGCTCCCGGAAACACTGCGTCTGGCCGACTACGGCCTTGGCCACGACGACCGCGCCCAGCAGCACCAGCCCGTCGCCAGCCGCCTGGGCCCGCGTTTCTACGACTGGCAGCTCGCTCAAACCGCCGAAGAATCCTGGCGCGAATGCCACCTCCACGCCCGCAACCTCCTCGGCGAAGAGGACTACCAGGAGTTGCTGGCTGACATCGCAGCCGAACGCGATGGAATAACGCCCCACACACCCGCAGCGTCTCCACCGCCACCCGCACCAGCCCCGCCACCCGGCCCGCAGCAGGGCAGCCTCTTCTGACCCCCCTCTCCCCCGGTGGCGGCGAAGGGAGATCGTTGTGGTTTTATGGGTATCAAAAGCGACATGGCCCCCCTCGCCCCTGGAAGGGGAGAGGGGACGGGGGTGAGGGGTTAAACGCCCCAGCCACCGCCCCGCAAACCGCCCCGCAAACCGCACCCGCAAACCGCGTCCCTCGAGCCGCGACCGTCAGGGAGTCGGTATCCCCCGCCACCGCACAGCCAACACCCCTCGCAGCGCACGCACCTTTCGGTGCAAAACACAGCCCTAGGCTTCCGCCCAATGGCGTTGACTTTCTGGCAAACGGCGCTGCCGGGAGGGCGAAGCTCCTGCTGAGCCGCATCCCTGCCGCAAGCGCTGCACCGATCCCCGCTGCTCCGTAAAAACGCTGGCTATCGATCACTGCGCGGACCAGCGTTCGGCGGCTCGGCAGGAGCCACGCTCTCCCGAATCTTCACTCGTCCAACCCCGGAATTCCAGAGAACTTCAATGCCATTGGGCGGCAGCCCATCCGCTCTGCCGCAAAGAAATGCCCACGGCGAGCGGGTGATGTCAATCCCCCGGTAACAGCCCACACCCTCCCGCCATCGCCGCAGCCGCAACTCACCAGGGCCGTACCGGCCGATTGACATCGACCGCACGCCTTTCAGGATCGCTTTCACACGTGTGAATCGTATGTTTAGGGTGCATGGCAACCTGCAGTGCGTTTCGACACGGAAACTATGATGCAGACTGGCTTTACGACGAGGAGTGCTCCCGCCTCCTTCAGCGTCGCGGCTCGGTGTCCTGTTGCGTGACAACGTTTCTGTCAATTCCTCCGGAAACTCGCCGAAACACATACCCTGAATTGAATGAGCGATCGGAATCAGGATCATCTCAGCGGTGTATCGATCCGAATTGTGAAATGGCCCGGCCTTCTGATTGGCTTGGGTCTGGACTGCGTTTTCCGTCCCCGGCAGCACCACCCTGCAACCTCGATTCTGGTGAAATCATGACCAATCGATTCTGCGAACTGCACATTCAACAGTTTCGCTCAATCACAGATCTATGGATCAAAAACCTCGGACAGGTGAATCTGATCACGGGGATGAACAACACCGGCAGAACATCTTTGCTGGAGGCCATACAGATTCTGGCATCTGAAGGGTCTCTCAACACAATCAGTCAGATCCTGCGACTCCGGGAAGAAGACTCGGTCGATGGCAACGACAGCTTTCGTTCAAACGATGCCGACAATTCGTTTCTGCTCTCAAGCCTGTTTCCGGGATATCCGGAATTCTCGACTGAGCTTCCACCGATTCGCATCGAGGGCTGCCAGGGGGATCGTCCTGCCACCATCTCCATCAAGCCCTGCTGGCTCACAGAGCACCGCAGCGAAAGTGGTGTGAAACACATTTCGATTCCGCTGCCAGCGTTGTTCGAACACGAAGAACTACTCCCGGGGTTACGAATTCAGGTGAACGATACCGAGCGATTGTTCCCGCTTGACTTCTTTCGCCGAGGTGGTCTTCGTACGACCCGGAGGCCTGAACTTCCAGATGACCGTCGTCCCCCCTGCCATTACGTTGGCACAGGCAACAGCGATCGCACGGCGGGCCCTGGCGTGCTTTGGGACCGCATCGCCCTGTCCGATCTGGAAGCGCACGTTGTCAGCGCGCTGGCCATCATCGATGAAAGCATCTCCGCAGTTTCCATGGTAGGTGGCGAAGGAGTTCGCAGTGGCCGAATTGCAATTGTACGTTCAAAGCGTTTTCCCAGACCTGTCCCTCTCAAATCATTCGGTGACGGCGTTAATCGACTCTTCGGAATCGTGCTCGCCCTGGTCAATTCAAAAGACGGTTGTCTGCTGATTGACGAATTCGAAAATGGCCTGCATCACACGGTCCAGGCTGCTGCCTGGAAAATGATTTTTCAGCTTGCGGCTGCACTGAACGTGCAGGTGTTCTCTACAACACACAGCCAGGACGCAGTTGAGGCCTTTCAACAGGTTGCCGGTACGGTTCCGGAAAACGGAGTCCTCGTGCGACTTGCTCGTCGAGGCCAGTCCATCGTCTCGACAGTCTTCTCAGAGGACGAACTTGCAGTCGTGACACGCAACCAGATTGAGGTGCGATGAACATGGTCGGCGATACATCGCCATCTGCTGCAGTTATCATATACCGGTGTTCCGACGGTCCCTGCCCATGCTGGCACGATCATCGACGCACCTGCAGACAGTCCCTTTCCACGTGTTGGCATTTGGCTGATGCCAGACAACCAAACACAGGGAATCCTCGAGAATTTCCTCGCCCAGCTGGTCCCTGCGAATTCAGCGCTCTTTGAACGCGTGAAACGAACGGTCGCTGGGATTCCTGAGGATCAACGGTTGTTTCGTGAGGGCGACACCCCTAAGGCGTTGATTCACACGTGGCTTGCGTGGCAGGAGAAGCCTGGGCTGCCCCTCGGAACGGCCATCACAGCCCGCTTTCTCGACCCATGTCACCCAGAGGCAGACAGCTTCGTCGCGTGGCTCCGCGAACTGTTTTTAATCTAAGCTGCGGATGGCAGGTTCCCATGGGAGCCTGCTCAACAAACGCCGTATTCCGCACCGCGAAATCCAGCCTGACCTCCAGATAAGTCACGGAATGAGCGGTGGCTCTTCCGATTGCGGTGAGCCCCACAATCTGAACTCCCTCCATGCGGAAGTGGTCTCGCCACGCATACATGCGGGGGTGAAAAAGTGCGGTCAGTTGTCCGGTCGCAGGGTCCGCGCTTTGAGCAATCTCACGATATGCTCAAATTGCTCAAACGTTTCCAATTCGGAGGCTTCTTCGTACGTGATGGTTCCGGCACAATTTGTTTGCAGAAGCTCATCCAGGCGCCGGATTACAGCAGAAGCAGCAGCGTGCGGGCGGGGACTGCAATCACACCATCCTCCACCTCACCGCTCTGCTCCTGTGTGATCACCAGTCCCACGTCAGCTTCATAGTGTTTTCTGCCACGAAAACTCCGCAATCCATCGAGGTCGGCTGGCTTCAGTTGACTGCGATACTTCACTTCAATGGGCAAATGCTTCATGCCGATCGACAGCACGACATCAATTTCCGGTTCCTGTTCACGGGCAGGAAAAAAGCTGGCATTCACGCCCTCGGTACCCGCAAAAAAACTGCCGACAATTCCCTCCATCAGGTGTCCGGCCTGAGTAGCCACCGTTTCGGTGGTTTTACGGAGCTGCGACGGCACAAGGGGGATTTGCTCTCGCAACAGCGCATAGCGAATAAAATGGTCGCATAAGCAAATGGTTGGCCCAGACGGTTGCCGCTTGCGGCTGATCTCCAGTGGCTTCAGCAGCCGCACGAGCATCGTATTTTCCAGATATGCAACCGCAGCGTGCACCTGTTTTTCAGAGACACCTGAACCCGTTCTTTGTGAAAGTTCCTCGACCAGTCGCTTTGGTTTCACTCGCTCCCCGGCGTAGCGGCACAGGAGCTGAAAAACGCCGCGCACGACATCCTCGCTGACACCGGGCACCATTTCGTGCGCGATGGTCCTTTCCACGACAGCCTCGACCATTTGTCTGGCAAGGCTGGCCAGGTCAATTCCGGCTGACTTGTGGCAGACCGGATAGCCACCAAAGGTCGAGAACACCTTGAATGCCTGATTCAAAGGCTCAGCATGTCGCTTCCCGTAGTCAATCAAATCCAGCCAGAATTCCTTCTCTGTCCAGCGATCGACGGCATCGACAGTTGAAAACGGTCTTAGTTGAGGAAAGCCGCGAAGTCGGGCGATTTCCGTCAGTCGCATCGGGCCCAGTTCGATCGAGCTAAGTCGCCCGGCAAGGCTGTCACGCCCCTGGCCAATTCTCAATGCTGAGCTGCCGGTCAGCAGGATCTGGACTTTGCTGGAGTCAACGAGGGCCTTGATTTGTTCTGACCAGTCCTTCAGGTTCTGAACTTCGTCGAGGAAGAGATAGACCTTTTTCCCGCTCTGGGCAGCGGCATTCAGGCTTTCGCCAAGGATTTGGTCTTCAAACCAGCGAACGATGGATTCGACGGGGTTTTCAAGTTGACCGAGTGCAGGGGCCTCGTCGAACTGCACTCGCAGAATCTGCTGCGGTGGCACCTGTTCCAGCAACAGGAATCGCTCAATCACCTGCTGTTGAATTGTCGTCTTTCCAACCTGTCGCGGCCCTCGCATGGCAACGACCGGGGCAATATTGGCGTCGAATCTTTTAAGTACTTCGTCGTAAGCCCAGCGACGCATATCCGGCGTCTCAATGCGGGGAAGTCCACGCCACCAGGGATTGAGCCGTTCGAGGAAGCGGACGGTGTCGACAGGCAATGAACCAGCCGGTGCGGATTCAAACAGCGGGCGAGGTTTTTGGCTGCGTTTGCCGACCGTTGAGACAGCTCGCCAGAATTCATATTTGGTAAATTCACTGCCCGTGAGCTGTATAAACCGTCGATGCAGCTCATCAAAGCGTTTGGTATAGGGCAAATCATCACGCGAGCCGATGCCATCCGGGAACAGACGCAGGATTTCCAGCTGCTCATCTTTGGTTGCGCGCCGCGCCCCGGCGATCCGTTTTCGACGGCCGACAGTTGCCAAATCGCCACGCTTGTCGATCGAGGACAGCAGCTTCCAGTACTTCTGCGGGGGCACTCGAATTTTTCCACGTTGCTCAAAGTCAGATCGAAGCGTCTCAAACATCGGCGAGTACGGCAAAGAGTCACGTGGTTGTTCAAGCCCCTTCAGCTGTTGCCGAATGATGTCCTGATGATGCTGAGTGATGTTGCTGGACATGCTGGAGCCTGAGAAGGCGGAGACTATTGATCGTAATGAGTCAGTTGCAGCGGGCATGCTACCAGTCAGCCACTAAATGACCAGTGTCGGCCGAACGGCGGCAGCCTGATGGTATTGACTTTCACGAGTTCACCGCAAAAAACGGCTCAGGCGTGCAGTGGACGTCAATCGCTATGCCGTGTGCAATTCAGTCAGTATGGACATCGCCCCCCCTCCCGACCGGGCGATTTGCTGCATTCCCTTGAAACCACCCTGGGTACCATGTACCATCGTAGGCTCTGCGTAAGGTCAGAAAGACTGCCCACATCTGCCCAAACGACCGGAGGTTGCACACCGTGACCGACTTTCGTTCACTGTTCTGTCAAACATTCCGTGCGACGATTCCGGATCGTTGTCAGCCCCCCCCACCGGGAACTGTGCGCGAAGATACTGCAACACGGCTGGCAGCGTGGCCTTATATCGTGGCCTGAATGGTCCGACGCAGACGTGGCCTCGGCTGCGCTGCTGCTGGATGACCTGCAGAACCAGCAACTCGAACAGGCACTCAGTCAGGAACAGGCCACCCGAGCATATCGCCGCAAACAGCTCCGTGTCAGCGGGGAACTCACTGCTCACATGAATTGCCCATGGACCGGGCTCGGGGAATGCCTCACAAGACTTCAGCCGGGGAACGCCAGCCTTGAGGCGCTCACCGAACTGGTAGCTGACGCAACTGAGCCGTACATCACCCTTTTTGCCCGTCTGCTTGGGCTTTGGCCCTGGTCTGACGTTCGACCATGGCTCCGCGTCCAACCCCAGGATTCGATTTCGCTGGTCGATTTGCATCTGATTGCCGTCGTCAACTGCGTGACGGCGGGGGGACCGTTGACCATGGATCACTTGCCCGGCCGATTTCTGTTACCCGGCCGAGTTCTCTTCAATTTGTACAGTGAACTGAGATCTATTGCGCCTGTAGGCAGGCCGGAATGGTGGACATCCATTTCTGCACAGGAGCAGAACCTGATCAAAGCCCTTTATGCTTTGCCGTCCAATCCGCGATTTGTCTTTGCCTCGGTGATCTGGGGCGGCCTGCGACTGGGGGAAATTGCAGCGTTTGGCAGTGAGCGCGGTGTTCGTGTTGACGTTTTCGACGTTTTTTCTGACCTCCGAAACGCATGGGAAAAAATTCTGCCAATTCTCTAAACAATCCGGATTTTGCGTGCGCTTCCCTCCCTGTCAGCGAATGGGGGTGTGACGACTGGTGGAGAACTCTGCCATCAGCCGTTACCCTGAACTGCTCAATCTTGTCCGCCCTCCCCGAACTTCCCACCTCGTTCGCCCGGCAAGGAGACTGACGTGACTCCACCATCACCTGCAACTCCGCTGACGCGGCTTTGTATTGCCTGTCAGCAGGCCTACGCTGCTGGCAACACGATGCGTGGCGACGAATGCTTCGAATCGATCTGCGAGCTCTACACCCCTGAGGCCGCTGTGATCTGCGGCAAGATACTTCGCTCCGCGGGAATTGTGAATGCAACTGAAGACGCCGTTCAGGAAAGTCTGCTGGCCATTTGGCAGGCAATCCGCGAGGGACGGTTTGATGAAAGTGGTCAATTTGAACCGTGGGCAAACACTATTACAAGGCGAACGACCATTTCCGTGGGGCGTCGCCAGAAGTACCAAACCTTCGTTAAGGGATTGTTTCAGGATGAAACCATTGACGATTCTGCCGATGATCCGTCCGGGCTCCCTGACATTCAGGAATTCCTGCAGCAACTCTGCGCTATTTTGTCGGACGACGACCGGCGGCTGCTCATGAAACGCTATTGCTCTGCAGCAAATTACTCAAACCTTGCCGCGGAATACAGCACAACGCCGGGCGCAATTCGAGCGCGGTTATACAGAATCAAAGAACGTGTGCGGGAAGCGTTCAGACTTCCCGCTGATAACTAATCCGTTGAAAGGCCATTACAATGACTGACAGAACGTACGAGCAGGCGGTGGCAGAACACTGGCCGAAGGATCGGCTTCCTGCGCACGAGGGTACGCGTTGTCCGCCATTCCGCGCGACGCTGTATCGGCTTGCAGAATCTCTGGCAAACAATCGCCCGCTGACTCCCCAGCTGCAGCAGGTCCACGAGCATCTGGATGAATGCGGCGCCTGTCGCAGCACGGTCTCGGCCGTGACCTCCCGACTCACCGCCGCGTCGGCAGAACCCACCAGCAGTGTCATCGGTGATGTTTCATGGGAAGGCACTCCTCTGCGACGGCTCCGGGATCATGCAACACGCAAGGTTTACCTCCCCAACGAAACATTGCAGGATGTCTTTGCCGCCGTCTGTTTCGCTGCAAACTTAACCGAGGCTGAGGCATTTGAGGCCGTCGGCTGGCCGGAAGACGGTCGCCAGTGGCTAAAGGAATGTGCGGAAATTGCCATCTTCCTGCTGAGCGATCTGGGAGTTGAAAGATCCGTGCTTGAACGTGCAATTGATTGTCAGTTCGCAATCATAAACGCAGGTCCAAAGCCGTCTATGAACACGATCGCTCCTGATTCGAATGGTCGCCGGCAAAAACAGGTATTGCAGAAAATCTCGCTGGCTCCAAAACACACCGGCCCCCCGGATGAGACTGAGTGAACTTCGCATGGTGCATTTCGCTTGGTCACCAGCCCCCCAGTCTGCCGAATTGAAAACTTCACATGACATGGCTTTCAAATGAAAGAATACTTGTTGGCGGCTTCCTCAAACATTTCAAAGACACCTCCGCTGCCATCGGAACATCAGAACCGAATCCCTTTTCGCGGAAGATCATGATCGACCGACCGCTTCGCGGATTGGGTGCAAATACTGTTTTAATCGGGAAAGGCACAGAACTTGATCGATGGCCGCTTGAAAGATATCTCAAGTCAGCCAGAGCCGCAAGAACTCTGTTGATTGTTCTGGCCCTTGATTCTGTCGCCCACACCTCAGCACTGGACTTTCAGAACAACGAACGAGATAAACTTGTCGTCTTTGGAAAATCCCAACTGGAGTCATTAGTCGCGTCCCCATATCCCCACGATACGTTTTTGCAGTTCGTCAGAGATCAGGTTTCTTTCCTTTCGCTTGTGCCCTTCGAAACGTCGGCACCAGCCTGCGGTCCTCAGTTTACAGGAAGGTCTGCCGAACTGCGCAAATTGCAGAGCAATCAGGACTTCGCAGTTTTTGGTCCCGGTGGCATTGGTAAATCCTCACTGCTGCGGCAGTGGATGTGGCTGCGACGTCTGCAGGATTCAGAAGCCTACGAGAGGACGATTGAAGTTGACTTACAGGACATCTCAGAGCCCGACGACGCCGCACACAGGATCATCACCAGCATTGAAAGGAAATTCTCCGTTCGTACCGGTACAGCAGAGGGTGTTATCGTGAAAACATTTGCTGACGCGGTGGAAGCACTGCATCAGGAGCATTCGCGGCGATTGAACACGGACCAGCCCTTCTGCTTGATTCTCGATGAAGTTGGCGGATTGATTGAGGTCGACAGGCACCGCGAATTTGCCGATTACTTCCAGAATGTCAATGCCACCGGGCGCGATCATACAAGGTTTCCGCTGCTGCACGTCATTAGAAATCTCACTAGCCGTGGGGTTTTAAGAATCACACTTTGTGCGCGAGAGTCAACACGCAGCCTTCTGGAAAGCGAACATAATCCCTTTTGCGTACCGGGAGGAATCAGTCGCCTGAAGCCTCTGGAAATCCGGCCGCTGGAGGAAAGTGACGCAAGAAAAATGCTGACGTTGCCGCTGGCATGTCTTGGACTCGATCTGGCGGCACTCAGTGCCCGAATTAATGACGCGCTGTCGAAGTCAAAGGGCATACCAGTACGGCTTGCCGACTGCGGACTGGATATTGCTCTGGAAGCAGAACCTCACATGCGGCGCCGCACGAGCGTCCTCGATACGACTTGAAAAAGGCCTGCGATGGCAGAACCGACAAACAGTCATCCCGTCTCAACCCTGCGAACCAGCCGGGCAAAGTATCGCAGGCTGAGTCCCGCCTTTCTGGATGAAATCAAGGGCCTCATCGACAATCGAAATTCGGTGGCAATACTCGGAGCCCGCGGCGTTGGAAAGCAATACACAGTTGAAGAGGTGACTCGCCGTCTGCAGGCTTCAGGGCACGATGTCATCTACGTCCGGTGTGATAACATCGACCCGATCACCGCCGAGCATGCTCTCTGTCACACGTTCAATCAACTCCTTGGAGTACCCGCTACTGATTCGATACAAATGCGTCTCCGGAACCTCGAAGACAAACTTGAAACAGACTCACGTCACATCACATTGATTGTCTCCGACGCGGACCAATTGCCCCATGCCGTTACTCGACAGCTGCTGACAGGGCTCCGCCGCCTGACACAGAATCGCAACTTTCAGAAAGGCAGCTTCGCCGTCATTCTGACTGGATCGCTGGAACTGTCTCCGCTGCTGCACGGCGTAGACTCCGAGTTTCATCCGGATGTTCATTTTGTGCTGCAAGGTTACGCCCCAGACGCGTTTCTTGAAGTGATTCGCACAGCGATTCCATCGGAGTTCGAGGTTGATGAAGAAGCCATCCAGCAGTTGACTGATGTTACTGGCGGCAATGTCGTTGTCCTGCACCAGTTCGTGTTCTTCCTGAAGGATCTGCAGAGGCGCAATCCGAATCGTCCATGCCAGCTTAACAGACGTATCGTCGCCGACATTGTTCAGGAACTGAGCCATTCCGGTATTGTCCACTCTCGTGTTCACCTGTCGGCATTCACGCGGATTGAGAACTCCAGGACGGCAATACGGCAGCTGGAGGTGTTGGTCGCGAATGGGACTTGCGATCTCGAACCGAATTCCTCTCAGGGGGACGCACTTGAAAATCCGCCCACAGAACTGGAATTGAGTGGAATCTCGATTCGCAACGGGCAATCACTCAGCTGGCAATCCCCCTTCATGGAGAAACTTGCCCGACAGTACTTCTCATGGTGGACAATCGGTGATGCGTATGCATGCTGCGACCTGTGGGAGGACGCACTGCGATGCTATCGTTCAGCACGCACGATGGGCCATCCGTGGATTCAGAATCCCATACAGCGGCCGCGGCTGAACGCCGCTTTGCGGGCATTCGAAACGCATCTGCACCGCCTGGCCGGCGAACCGGATCGCCCCGTTTCCATGGTGCTTCGGTTCTTTCAGGAATTATCGACATTTGTGCTGGGGTTTGATGAAGTTCAACAATACGAGCGATCGTCGAACGGCGGAACCTGGAATCCGACAGTCGAGAGGTTCCCCGACCCATGGACGATCTATTTGCCCGCGCTGTCGAGTTGTTCTGATGATCAGAGACTCACTGAGTTTGCGCAGTCTGCACCCCAGACCGACCGGCCATTCGGCAGACTGATATACCTTTCATGCAAAGAAACAGGCCACCACGTGGTTCTGCTGTGCAGCTGCCTGCAGTCTCGCAGTCCGATCACCCATGCGCGCAACACGCAGATGGGTCCCGTAGTGAGCACATTGCAGCAGGCGTTTGAACGGGCATGCCGACATGAACACAGCCAGTCAGAGGCTCGTCGTCAGGAACAATTGCTGGCCGCGCTGCCTCGCGTGTTTCAAATCGTGTCTCCGCGTGTGACGAATGTGACGATGGAGGCACTTCGCGAAGCTGGCGAAAAGTTGCGGAGCCAGGGCTATCGGAGGGTCATGTTTTCGCTGGTCGACCGCCACGCCTCTGAGATTCGAGGCGTGCTGGATTGCCGCGAACCTGGGGAAACCGATGTGGCAGCCGCGACGCGTTTTCCGCTGCCGAAACGGAATGACGCTTCGTTCGTGATCACAGACGTGCAGCAACAGTGCGTGATAAACAGGCAAAGCATCCGACTGGATGACGCTCAGAACGATCCACTGAGCTGCGAAACCAGCGTCCAGGCCGGCATGAACGCCATCCTGCTTGTGCCGCTGATTTCCCATATTCGCGGCGATGTTCTTGGCACCATGCATGTGGAACGGGTGGACAAAAAGCCGCTGTCTGATGCGGAATTGAAGTCTTTTGAATATTTTGCCAAACAGCTGGCGGAGGCCATTCAGGCAACCATCATGCTGGACCTGCTTGAGGGCAGCGTTCAGGATCAACCGGATGCAATGGTCTTATTGGACGCCGATGGGGCGATTGCCTTCGTAAACTCGAAGGCAGCCAGACTCCTTGGCGAACACGCAGGATGGTGCAGTCAGGGCAACGCCCCGGTCAAAAACGTAAACGAAGTCTTTAACCCGCAGATTTGCGAGGTGATCCGAAAGGCTGATCAATTACGGAAACCATACTCCGGTTACATTAACTTCGGTGAAACCTCCGAAAACAAACTGCATGTCGTGACCGCACAGCCACTGAAAGACTGGCGGGATGTGCAGGTGGGTATGCTGGTGCAGATCTCGGACATTCGCGGGGTCAGTCAACTATGGCGGGAAATCCGCGAACTTGGCACTGCCATCGATCTCAAGTCCCTGAACCAGACAGTGCTGCGGATTTTTCAGGAGCGAGGGCATGCCTGGTGTCGAATCTATATGATGGACCCCGGTCAGGAATTGCTGCGCGGCGCCGCACAGTTTGGCTTTGACGCAGCCACGGATACTGGCCAGCATGGTCTTCAGGCCTTCGCCTGCGGAACTGACATCCTGCGCGGCCCAAATGAGTTTCCAACCGAATGGATTTCACTCAAGGAGGGTACGCCAAAGGTGTTTGAGGCTGTTCATGAAAACTCCCCGCTTGTGGGGACGCAGCCTTCGAATGCCGCTCTCCCAATTGTCTATGCCATGGAAGACGTTCAGGTACCTCGCTATTCCAAAAAGACTCCCGGCGACCGATGGATTGATTTGCCGTTAACTCAGAAAATCGAGCCCGGACCTGGGGAAGGGATCGGCAGTGTAGGGGGTGACAAAACTCAGTACATCGGGAAAATCTCAATCAACTGTCCCCCGGATCTGACATTAGAACAACTTGAGCAGCTCAGAATTCTTGCCGAAGCTATAAGCAGTTCGTATGCGGCGATGATCGAACGCGGTCGGCGGCAGCGATTGGATGAAGAGAAAACCCGGGCCGCCATGGAAAAAGCAATCGGTGAGACCTGCCATCGACTGCAGTCCAGTATTCTTGCGATGGAGGTTGTGATGCAGCTTGTTGAGGACGCGTGCGACAGCGAGCTAAGACGTCGCTGGGGGCAGGGCAGAACCCACCTGCAGAACATTCTGGCGGACGCAACCAACCGACTGCGTGCTTTCAAGATCGAATATGGACGAATATGCCTGGAAGAGTTTCTCCGTAATTTCCTCGCAGCGACCTTTGACAGCGGGCAATACAATTTACAAGTGACAGATAAGGACGGCAACCGGCAACTGCTGGCAGACATCGACGCCAGCAGGTTTCAGGAGGCACTGGAGGAACTGGTCACAAACTCACGGAGAGCAACGCGTCATGCCACAGTGCCCCTAAGCATCGATATGACCGTCGAAGTGGTGCCTGAAGCATGCAGTGCGGTTGAAAGAATTCGCATCGTCTACCGTGATAATGGCAAAGGTATCGCGGACGACTGTCGAACAAGGATTTTTGAAGAATGGTATAGCCACTGGGACGACGCTGCGTCCTGCGGCTCGGGAATGGGCATGAGCTATGTGCGCAGAATTCTTCGAGCTCACAGCGGAGATATCAGTTGTGAGGCAAGCGATTCCGGTGCGTGTTTTGTGCTGACATTTCCGCGCTGGGCTGATCCGCAGTCAACAGCGGTCAGTGTGGATGGCATCAATGGGGGTTCGTTATGACAGCACAAATGAATGCTGGCAATCTGTTTCGCGTACTGCTGGTCGAGGATGACGGCGTATTGAATTGGGGCCTGACCCAGCACATCAGACGAAAATTTCCAGGTGTTGACGTTTGGCAGGCCGAGACCGTCGAGGCGGCGATTGATGTGATCGACCGTAATCTGCCAACACAACCGGATGTGGCTCTTCAGGACATTCGCGTTCCTCGGCGGTCCGGTGAAGCACCAATGGCCACCACCGACGTCACGAATCGACTGGCGGAATTGGGTGTTCGTTCATTGTTCCTGACCAGCTACGCCTCGTCAGACGATGTGGAGCTATTCATCCAGCATCTGCGTTTAACCGACCCGCAAGTTGCCATCATCCTGAAGAACGATCTGGCTGCTTTCAAGGACAATGTCCTGAATCATCTGCGCGGCTTGTTCATCGACCTCGCGTCGCGGCGAATCAATGAAAAATTAAAGAGCCTGTTTCAAACATCGGATCAATTGACGACGCACCACACATCAACCGCATCCATGCTCACACTGACAAGAGAGATCGCGCAATACTGGGAATACTTTGACGAAGCAACAAAGACCCGCCTCCACGCAAGGTTTGATATTCGTCTGAGTGCCCAGGGAGTCGACAATGTCAAACTGACTCCGGAGACAAGAGGATGATTCATGATCGCATACGCTTTGACCATGCGCGGCTCATCTCCGCGGGTGATCGCCATTGTCAGGTTCAGTGGTGTGTCCGGGGTGAAAGTGCGCCGATGGAGGTGCATGCCGTTGCACAGGCATCTGTCGCCGAACATTTTGCAGATGAGATTCAGCGAACCGCGCAGCGACTGACACAGGAGCTGGGCTGGAACTGGTCCAGACGCCATCCGGAGATTATTGACGTTGAAGTGATTGATCTTGGTCCGGGTCTGGCCGGGGCTACCTTGACGGACCTCCATGAAGTTCCCTACCTGCGTCTCAGCTGCCGACGATTTGTCGCCGACGATGACTTAGAGTCTCGTCGCCGCGGGAACCTCATCCTGCATGAATTTGTGCACCTGATGCAGTTCGGCACTGATGTCTGGTGGTCGTGGCCCTATCACGGTTCGTTTGGGGTCTCAGACCCGAACAACTGGCTGCATGAAAGTGTTGCCCTGGCAACTGAAGCTGTCTATGGCACTGGAACGGCAGATTGGTATCCATGGCTTTGGAAATGGGCAGTCGCTCCGCACCAGTCAATGGATTCGGACGAGAGTGGCACTCGGGCCGCCCCCTTTTTGATCTATTTGGCCCAAAAGCTGGATTTGGAGTTTCTGGCTGACATTTACTCTGACGGGAATCTTGCAGCTTCCCCAAAGTATGGTACCGAACTGCTGGATTCAACGATCCGAGGAAAATCGGAAACGGCCTCACTGTGTTCAATGTTTACCCAGTTCTGCGCGGCCTGGTTGTGTAAATCTACGTTATGGTCACCTCAGGCAACTGGCATTCAGGGAGTCGTTGGTGACCGGGCAAACAGCGAAGTTGTTTCGGCCGCGATGTTCCCCAACAGAACATGGCGATCAGAAGAATGGAGCCTCAATCATCTCGCCTGCAGATACTTTGCAATTCGCGATTTGATGGCATCCTCCCCTGGAACATGCGATGTCTCTGTTGTCGTTGCTGACAACGCAGCGATTCTGAAACTGTCGTGCATCGCGATGGTGTTGACGCCCGACGGTGTGCCGCTTCAGCAATTGACGCTCCTGTGCGAATCTTCGACCCGTCTGGCCGGAACGCTCTCAATCCCGGCAGGACCATGCCAACTTCGAATTGTTGTCGTCAATACAGCCCACGGCCCTGGCTGGGCTCTGAATGACGACATTCGGTTTCAAGTGCATTGTGCGTGGTCTGAATAGGTGCAGTGGAGGTCAATCCCCCGCTAACGGTCGGCAACCGTGCGGGCAGCGGCGCAGCAGGTGGAAACAGCAATTTCGTTGCTGCCAATTTCAGAGGCAAGGCGACCTCCAGCGGGTGAGGCCTGTTTCCTTCCCCGCAGTTTCCTTCGGGGGGGATCGCCGGAGACTAAACCTCAGCATTCCATCACCCCATTTAAAACGGGATCTCCGGGATCACACCGATTTGTGTAGATGTTTTGCCCCGGTTTGATTAGTGTGTTGGCGTCCGCCGCCCGGCAGAGACAACCGACCACCTGCCAGCACTCTATCACACCAGACACCACCATGGCCCTCAATCCCATCGTCTTCACAGAGAAGATCATTCGCAGTTTTCTGCGGTATCAGCTCACTGCCTACGCCTTCGCCGACGATCGGCTGCAGGCCCAGATGCGACGCCTGCTGTCACTCGATGACACCCGCGATTCACCCCTCCTGAAAGGCCCCTTCGTCAGTGTCTCGCGACCCTTCAAACAGGGTGCTGCCGTCACTGATCTGATCGCACAGGGCATCTTTCACCCGCATATGCGGCAACGTATTCCTGCTGAAATTACGCACGTCTACGGGCACCAGGAACAGGCCATCCGATCCATCCACAGCGGCAGAACCACGCTCGTTTCCACTGGTACGGGGTCCGGCAAATCCGAGTGTTTTCTGTACCCCATCATCAGCCGCTGCCTCGAACTGCGTGATCAGCAGGTGCCACCCGGAATCAGTGCCATCATCGTCTACCCCATGAACTCGCTGGCAGAGGACCAGCTGGGTCGTCTCCGCTCGCTGCTGGCGGGCACCGGGATCAGTTTTGGCATGTATGTCGGCAAGACGCCCGAAGAGACTGTGGCCGGCTATCGTATGCCGCCAGGCTCATCCCGAGCCGAATACGAGGCCAAACTGGCCGAAGTGCGCGCTGCCAATACAGGCGAAACCGTTTATCCGTCAGAGGAAGTCTGCACTCGCAGGGAAATGCGCAGCCCCGGCGGGCAGCCCCGGATCCTGCTGACAAATGTCAAACAGCTGGAACTGCTGCTGACCCGCCAGCGAGACGTTGAGCTGTTCACCGGTGCTCGACTCGATCACCTCGTTTTCGACGAAGCGCACACTTTTACAGGAGCCCAGGGGGCCGAATCTGCCTGTCTGATCCGCCGGCTGCGTGCCTTCTGCGGCCGCGCTGCCCAGGACACCGTCTGTGTGGCGACATCAGCCACCATTGTCGACAAGGACAACCCCAACGCCGCCATCGAATTCGCTGCTCGTTTTTTTGGCGTTGCCGCAGACGCCGTGACCACCGTCGGCGAAGCTTACGAAAGCGCCACCTGGGCCACTCGTCGCACTGTGCCGCCAGCTCCGAAAGCAGATCCGGCCGAACTGCTTGATGAAATCGTCAAAGCTGTCGAAGATCCGTCCGGAAACCTCGTTCGCAGCGCGTGGCGGCGACTGACCGGGAAATCGCTGCCCGAGGGCGACTGGGCGGCCGTTCTGTACGACGCGCTGTCGGCCAATGACATCACCGCACAGCTCGCTGAACTGCTCACCACGGCCACCGCACTGGTCACCCTGCCGCAGCGCATGGCCGAACTGGTCGGTCGCAGTGTTTCGGAAGCAGAAATTCTGTCATGGCTGACCCTGGGAGCTTCGGCACGCCGCGAGAATCGACCGCTGCTGCGCCCCGTCGTACACATCTTTGTCCGGGGTATCAGCAACGCTGTTGTCACGTTTCCGTCGGCAAAGGAAGGCCTGAAGTTATGGCTGGCTGCAGAAGACGAACTGCACGCCAGCGGGCAGGGCCGTCCGCACGCTCACTTTCCGGTCACCACATGCACGACCTGCGGTCAGCACTACTTCATCACCTCGCTGAAGGACTTTGAGTTTACCGGCAAAAAACCAGGTGGCGGAGAAGCCGCTGGTCAGGATTCGTACTGGGAAACCCTGACCACGGCTCAGGGTGGTCACCGGGCCGTGCTGCTCGATCGAATCATCGGTGGCAGTGGCGATGATGACCAGGAACTGGATGACAACGACCGCACGGCCCCGCTGCATTTCTGTCGCAGCTGTGGTGCAGCACACCGTGATGCCGCTCAGCGTTGCCTGCACTGCGGCAAATCAGGAGAGATGGTGCTGCTGCATGTTGTCAGGCAAAAAAAGGAGGACAATCCGGGGTTTCTCAGCAGCTGTCTGTGCTGCGGAGCCACCGGACGACGGCTCGGTTCGACTTACCGCGAACCGGCTCGACCTGTCCGCGCCACGACGGTGGCCGACGTTCACGTCCTCGCTCAGGATATGGTGCATCACTCAGAACGTCCGCGATTGCTGGTGTTCTGCGACAATCGTCAGGACGCAGCTTTCCAGGCGGGGTGGATGCGTGACCATTCGCGCCGCTTTCGCCTCGCCTCACTGATCGTCAAAGGGCTGGAGCAGGGATCTGTTTCCGTGGAGGATCTCACCCGCTTCGTGGATAATATCCTGGAGGGTGACGAGGCTCTCTCACGAGCCCTGTTACCGGAAGTGTGGATGGTGCAGCGCAAGGAGGGTGGTGGTACCGGTCACGAAAAGGAACGCTCTAAATTTCTGCGTTTTCAGGTATTACGCGAGGTGACACTCTCTGCCCGCCGGGCCATCGGTCTGGAGCCGTGGGGCCGTATGAAAGTGGAGTACAAGGGCCTGGAGGCCGGCCTGCCGTACATTCAGCGAACGGCCGCACAGCTGGGGATTGCGCCCGAGGTTTTTCGTGATGGTGTCGCAGCAGTGCTTGACTACCTGCGCCGCAAGCGGCTGCTGTTTGATTCTGTCCACAATCTGTTCAGCCGCTACTGGCTGGACGGTGCGACGGAGATCCAGAATGGATACTTCCAGAAATATGGGCCACCCCAGGGTACCAAACTGCAGCGCGACTCGCAGGATGACAAAAAATATGTCGTACAGTGGCTGACGAATCGCGGTGAAACCGTGATGCAGCAAATTGCAAAGAAGTGGGGTGTTAAGGATGACGAAATCCAGGGATTCCTTGAGCGACTGTTCAGGTTTCTGGTTGATGTCCAGCTGCTGAAGCAGGTCAGGTTAACCGGCGCCAATGGCAATCCATTGCCCGGTTCGTCCGGGGTCTTTCAGGTGGATGCCGATCTGCTGCGACTGCAGGCCTATCGCGGCGCCTATCGCTGCGTCAGCTGTCGCCGCCGCAGTACTCGACCGACGCCGCATAACCTGTGCCTGGCGTGGCGCTGCCACGGCACTCTGGAATGGGTTTCCGAGCCCCCTGACGATTACAACCTGCAGCTGCTGAATGACAGCTATTCGATGCTGCGGCCGGAAGAGCATACGGCGATGGTACCGCACGACGAGCGGGAACGCCTGGAAAACCTGTTCAAGGGAGAGTCTGATGCCATCAACACGTTTGTCTGTACTCCCACGCTGGAGCTGGGAGTGGATATCGGACAGCTTGACGCAGTGCTGATGCGAAACGTGCCGCCACTGCCGGCGAATTACTGGCAGCGAGCCGGTCGGGCCGGCAGAAGGCACCGCATGGCGGTCAATATCACCTACTGCCGCACGGCCTCGCATGACCGTGCCTATTTCAATGATCCTCCAAAACTGCTGGCGGGGCGGGTTGATCCGCCGGCGTTCAATCTGCGCAACGAATTGATGGTGACGAGGCACGTACACGCCACGGCCATCACGCGACTGCATCAGTACACTCGCGATCCGGCACGCTCGCAGTCCGCCAGAAACGAGGTAGAACAGATCCTGAAAACCTGTCTGCCCGACCGCATTTCCAGCTGGCTGTTTGACGCGGGCGAAATTCGCACTGTGCCGTTTGATCTGTCACCGCTGGCAAAACTGCTGGCTGATAACCTTGACGACCTGTGTGCTTATGCGACGTCGGCGTTTGGGCAGGGCTGGCCGGTTCAGGATGCGGATGTGGCTTCTGCCGCAGAGCTCAGACGACATCTTGTGGAAATGGTTGCCGGGCTTGAGGAGGTGCTGCGGAGGCTGAATCGGCGACTGAAATGGGCGATGGAACAGACCCGCCGACTCAATCAGGTACGGGAAAAGCGTGGCGATCTGGACCCTGAGGACGATGCTCTGTTTCGTCGCTGCGATGCGCTGGTCAAACGGCTCAAGGGCACTGCCCGCAGGGGCCGCAGGGAGGCCGAAGGGCACGATGACGTAAACACGTTTGGCGTGCTGGCTGCTGAAGGGTTTCTGCCTGGTTATGGGCTCGAAGTGGGTTCTGTCCTCGGCACGGCTCGGATCCCGTACTGGCGTAACGGAGCCATGGATTTCACGCTGCCGCAATCACCTGCGGGTGCATTGCGGGAATACGTCCCCGGCAATTTGATCTACGCCAACGGCAATCGCTTTGTGGCCCGCCAGTTCCGTCCGGATGCGGACGAAAATCGCTCGGAAGTGCCGGTATTCGAGGTTTCGTTTGATCGGCAGGCCGTCAAACCCACCAACCTGACAGCCACGTCGTCAGCTTTGCAAACAAAACTGATACAGGCAATTTCGGTCTGTGATGTGGAACTCACGCATCAGTCGCACATTTCCGATGACGAAGAGGTGCGTTTTCAGATGGGGGTGTCGATCTTCGGACTGGAACGCAATCAGCACAACGGCGGTCGCGCATATGGCTGGGGAGAACAGTCGCTTCAGCTGCGTCGCGGAGTTCGGTTCCGCATGGTGAATGTGGGCGCTGCCCACGCGATTGAACGCGCAGAACAATACGGGTATCCGGTCTGCAAAGGCTGTGGTTGCAGCGTCTCGCCGCTGTCGTCCGACACCCAGCGCGCTCAGTTTGCGGAGCGGCACAAGGAACATGGATACACTCCGGATCTTCCGCTTGGTTTTTATGCAGACGTGGTGGCTGATGCTCTGACATTGCCGGGATGCCCGGATCAGCAGACAGCCTGCAGTGTGCTGGAGGCATTGCGGATGGCAGCAGCGCAGGTGCTGGACATGACGATGGAGGATCTGCAGGTGCTGGTCATTGGCCATGTGGATCGGGACGGAGTGGATGCCGTTCTGTGGGACCCGATGCCGGGCGGTTCCGGGTTGCTGGAACAGATTTGCCAGCGTTTTTCCGAGGTTGTGGCAGCAGCGACGGAGATTGTCAGCGGTTGTCCGTCAGATTGTGAATCGTCGTGCATTGACTGCCTGCAGACTTTTCGCAACAGTTTTTATCACCGGCACCTGTACCGCAAAATTGCCAGTGACCGACTTCTGGCGTGGGGTCGGCAGCTGAAGTATCAGCACGATATTCCTCCGATGCAGCCATCGCAGCCGCAGTCAGCGGGGAATCATCCAGTGAACGAAGCGGAGCGTCGTTTGCAGCATATGCTGCTGGCGGCTGGTTTTGAGAATGGCGTGCGGGGCGAGCAGATTCGTTTGGATCGGGCGATTGGAACCACGACGCCGGATGTGATCTATCGGGCGCCGCATCACTCGGTTGACGAGGGTATTTGTGTGTACCTTGACGGCCTCAGTCAGCACCTGCACGGGAATTCCGCAACGGCCGAGCAGGACCGTCGGATTCGCGACTGGCTGCGAAATAATGGCTACGACGTAATCGAGATTGCGGCCAGCGATCTGTTTGACCGCGCGACGATGACGCGGCATTTTCGCAGGCTGGCGGGATACCTGCAGGACAATGAGCAGCGTGAGCGGCTGCGAGCGAGCTCAGTATGGTTTGACGATTCGTCCGACGAAGGCCGTGCGCCAGTGGGGGGGCAGACCAATGACGCTGGCGCGGGGCCGCAGACTGACGGGGCAGCGACCGTAGCCGGAGCAGGTACGTCGTCAGTTCCTCTGTTGCGGGCACCACCGGCGATGCCTGCAGTTGTGCAGCCTGCGATGGCGGATCGATACGTGACGTGTCTGCCGCTGATTCCGCTGCGTGCAGCGGCCGGGGCATTTGGCGATCCCCAATCGATCCCTGACGACTCGGAGTGGACGACGTGGGTCGCGGTGGACATCGGTCGTCGACTGCGTCGTGGCATGTTTGTCGCGCAGGTGGTGGGACGATCGATGGAGCCTCGCATTCCGGACGGTTCGTACTGTATTTTCAGTGCACCGGTCACGGGCAGCCGTCAGGGCAAAATCGTGCTGGCCCAGTTGCTGGATGCCCTTGACCCGGAAACGGGCCAGCGATTCACGGTGAAACGTTATGAAAGCGAAAAAACGACGTCCCCGGACGGCACGTGGCGACATGTCACAGTCACATTGAAACCCTTGAATCCGGAGTTTGCTCCGATTACTCTGACGTCCGACGACGAAGGCCTCGCTGGGGTTGTGGCTGAGTTTGTGGGGGTGGTGTGAAGGGGGCGTTGCGGAACGATCACCAGGTTCTCTTCGACGAAAGATTCAGGTCCGGTCATGACCGAGCTGCACGCAAACGACGCGATCGTCGATTACGCCGGGATTCTAAAGACCGTGGGCGACCTTCAGGACCGGTTCAGCCTGATGAACCTGCTGGACTACTGCGTGATTGTTGAGGGTCTGGTGCTGCACAACAGGCTGGTGATGGTCGGCGCGACGCCGCATGCCGCCTCCGCAGAGTCGCGGGTGTGGCGAACGATTTCTGAAAAACTGAAGCCCTGGCTGGATGAGGGGGTTCTTGTGTTCGACACGGACTGCAATCATCGGACACTGTTATCCCGATAGAGCTCCAGAAACACATCGGGGCGTTGCCGACGTCACAGTGAGCGCTAACGGGGCCGATTACTCTGAGTGGGATTGAGAAGTATCCTAAGCGGGTTGCAGGCTATTGCCTGGCAGTGTCACTCTCACCTTTCCCGGTGGCGCATCGCCTGCACCTCATCCAGCCCCGGCGAAATTTCGGGCGAGTTGCGCAACCCGCAGGGATTGCACCTGACCAGTCGTCTAAAGCCGACCTGCCTTACCTGTCAATTTCGTCACTGTCGTCGGACAACGATTTGATCGCCTCTGAAAAGGTCTCATGCAGCTTATCCAGCTTTGCACGAAGCCACTCATGCTGCCGCGGCCAGTCCTTCCGGTCTTCCGGATCTGCATCCTCCAGCCTGATCAAAATATGCTTGTGCTTGCGTTCCGGAAGCGGGCGCCACTCCAGTGGTTCACCAAACTTTCCGTCAAACCGCCGCCGTTGCTTTTCCAGTTGGCGGAAATGAGACTCCGCATGCTGACTGCCCAGCACGACAAGCGCCGTAATACCCTTCATCCGCACACGGATTGACGCCGCCAGCCAGATCCCGGATCGCCCAAGTGAGAAATCCATGAACCCCTGGGGATGTGCCTTCGTCGGAGTAATGCGTTCCGCATGCTCCTCAAGATACTCGCGAAACACCGTCCAGTAATCCAACTGCAGCTGCTGCGATCCAGATAACACGACTGCACCGCCATGCTGCCCGACCGCTGTAATCGTTCGCGACCAGTCGTTCGGCTTGCAGACGACATTGAATTTCGGGGCGATCTTCGACTTTTCGATCTGCCACAACTCAACCTCGAGACCAAAGAAACTGAATTGCTCCGCCGTGTGCTCATTCAACCAGTCGAGCGCTGCTCGGTGCTCATTGCGTATCCGGGATGCAACCCAGACAACCGAACTGGCCTGCAGCCCCGCCGCATAGGTAATCAACTGCCCAAGATGCCTGTTATCCGTCCTCTCGAGTTGATTCTCGATCAGCACCAGTGACTGACTGGCCGTGTCCCGACACAGAATGTCGGCACGAAAGTCGCCCACAGCCTGTTCAACCGCTGCGACCTCAAGATCCAGCCCTATTGCCTCCCCCAACAACCCAATGTTTTCCGGCAACGCCAGCCAGGGCGTGAAATCCCCGTCCTCCTTTTCCCACGCCTTCCGCAGTTCCACTCGTGACAAACGGCCTAACTGCAACTTCGCCATCACGCGTTTCCTTCTCCAAACTCCGCTTTATTATCGATTACTCCAGAACACTTTCGAGGGTATCACTGCCTAATGGCGACAGTGTAGCTTTTCCTCCGCCCTGATACCAGACTCTGGATCCAGCCGGCAACTCAACAACTCAAGTACCCTAACTCAGGGCCTCTTCCGTGCAGCGACGTCATGCGACGAGGAGCATGCATATTGGAAAGCGCGGGTGTGGCAGCAGCACGGTGATCGCTTCCGAAAACAGGGGATTGCAAGGCACGAGACGAGCTTTCGGATTTGCACCGGTCCGGGTGCGGCCCTGGAGCTGGCAATCGCCACATGCGGGACTGCCGACAACTTGGGCAAGCATGACTGGGATGACAAAACGCAGCCGACAGCAGAATCCAGGGCATTTTCCATTCGCTGACGGACGGAGTTTTGGCGAAAGTCGCAGCAGCAGAATTCAGACATGTACGTTTCGCGGCGCGAAACCCGACAAACTGCGGCGGTGACGCCTTGCAGCTTCACAGCCAGAGCAGCCGTGAGGCTCAGATAACAAGGCCCGCCAGGTGCAGCGGGAATTGGGTCACGCGAGTGCTCGGGATCGTGGAAGTCGCCATGACCTGGCCTGTACGGACCAACGGCTGGCGGCCTTTGGTCGCGAGCCCGCCAGTCTCGCATTCCGCCGCGAGTCCTTCGACCGCACCGGGGGCTGGCGCCTGTTCAGACGCGGTTGCTGCAGTGGAGCGACTGCCGGCCATTGAAGCCCCGGTTGCCCTGTACCAATCTGCTGATCCGTCGGTCACTTTCGCGCTCGGTCAGCCTGGCAGACACCAAATAAAAAACCTTCGGCATTTCGGCCGAAGGTTTTTGGATGCAGCAGAAGTGGAGGAT
>VFQT010000786.1_pt1 | contig 42748 bp, 24 predicted proteins | sample 3512381 | NCBI WGS metagenome assembly VFQT01 (sample SAMN10412376, study PRJNA504923) | tailings metagenome | isolation source: Relicate 2 Philex TSF3 active mining site | place: Philippines: Tuba, Benguet | collected 2017-08-29 | reverse complement strand
AATTCCTCGCCCGCTGCTCCGCAGTCACCGCCACTGACGCCAGAGCAGCAGGAGCAGCAGCGTCTGGCCGAGGCTCAGGCAGCCCTTGAAAAGACTCGCAGCGACCGTCTTGAGCAGCAGGTACTGCCCTATCTGAAGCAGTATTGTTTTGAATGTCATGGTGAAGAAAGTCAGGAAGCCGGAATTGTCGTGCATGATCTGCGCGGGCCTGATGATTTTCTGGCGGATTTTCGTCGCTGGGAGCGGGTGTATCGCATGATCAATTCAGGCGTCATGCCGCCTGCGGATCACACGGCTCTGCCGGCACCTGAGCAGCAGCAGTCTGTGGCGAGGATTCTGCACGCTGAGCTGTATGAATTCGACTGTCGGATTGTGCGAAGTCCGGGTCGATCGACGCTGCGGCGTCTGAATCGGGCTGAGTTCAACAATACGATTCGGGATCTGTTCGGCCTGCAGATAACTCCGGCGGACAAATTTCCCCAGGACGACGTGGGCGAGGGTTTTGACAATATTGGCGATGTGCTGAATGTGCCACCGCTGCTGATGGAGAAGTATTTGGATGCAGCCGAGGAGGTGGCTGGGGCTGTGGTGGACCTGCGTGATTTTTCGAAGGGCATTGTCCAGACTTTTGCAGCTGATGCTCTGACAAACGGCGGCGAGAAGCCGACGGTTGACGACAGGGGTTACGCGTGGCTCAGCACCAACGGACGTCTGCTGGCAAAGGTAACGGTTCCGGCTGATGGGCGATATGTGGTTCAGGTCGATCTGACGGCGACTCAGGCTGGAGATGACTTTGCGAGGGCGGCACTGGTTGTGGACGGGCAGGCGGTGCATGAGGCCGAAGTTCCGGGGCTCAGACGTGAACAGCAGTTTGAGCAGACGGTGGAACTGACAGCGGGCGAGCATGAGATAGCCGGCGAATTTCTGAACGATTTTTATGATCCGGAGGCACCGGAGCGTCGGCGAGACCGCAATTTGGGGATTCGAAAGATCATCATCACGGGTCCGGAGGGTGGTGGTGTGGACCTGTGGCACGAGACTCACAGGAGGTTCGTGACCAGTCGTCCCGGGGAGGGTCGTTCGGTGCAGCAGGCTGCGGACGGAGTGCTGCGACCGATCATGCGTCGGGCCTTCAGGCGTCCGGTGACGGACGAGGAAGTGCAGCGATATGTAACCCTGGTGGAACGGACAATGGCGGAGCAGTCAGAGACGTACGACTATGGGGTTTACGTAGCGTTGCAGGCTGTGCTGGTTTCGCCCGATTTTCTGTTTCGGGTGGAGGCCGATCCTCCGGCCGACGCAGCGGATCGAGCCCTGAACAGCTTTGAGGTCGCTTCGCGGCTCTCTTATTTTCTCTGGAGTTCAATGCCTGACGAAGAACTGCTGCAATTGGCGGAAACGGGGCGTCTGCTGGACGGAGACGTCCTGCGGCAGCAGGCGCGGCGGATGCTGCGGGATCCAAAATCCGAGGCGCTGAGCCGCAATTTTGCGGCCCAGTGGCTGAATCTGCGCAATCTGGCGGACGTGCGTCCAAATCCTGAGGTGTATCCGGATTTCGATGACGCGCTGCGAAAATCGATGGCGCGTGAAACCGAGCTTTTGTTTGCGTCGATAGTGCAGGAGGACCGGTCAATCGAGGAGTTTCTGTCGGCGGATTATTCGTTTGTGAACGAACGTCTGGCTCGACACTATGGCCTGACGGGTGTGCAGGGTGAGGATTTTGTGAGGGTTTCACTGACGGGGACTCAGAGAACCGGCGTGCTGACTCATGCCAGCATTCTGACTTTGACATCGAATCCCGGACGCACCAGTCCGGTGAAGCGGGGGAAGTGGATTTTGGAGAACATCCTTGCCGAGGTGCCTCCGCCGGCCCCTGCCGGTGTGCCGGCTTTGGAGGAGGCGGGCAGTGCTGCTGAAGGCATGAGTCTGCGAGAGAAGATGGAGTTGCATCGGCGTGATGCAGCCTGTGCGGTGTGTCACAGAATTCTGGACCCTCTGGGACTGGGTTTTGAGAACTTTGATGGGGTGGGGCGGTGGCGGGACGAGGATGCGGGCAAGGTGGTGGATGCATCCGGTGAGCTGCCGGGCGGTGATCGATTTGCGGGACCCGGCGAGTTGCTGGGGATCCTGCGCGGCCGAAAAGATCGTTTTTTTCAGGCATTTACCGAAAAAATGCTGGTGTATTCGCTGGGACGCGGTCTTGAGTACTATGACAGGTGTACGGTTGAGGAGGCCTTGAGACAATTGAAAAGCGGTGGCAATCGGTTTTCTGTGGTGGTTGAAGCGATCGTGACATCCGATGCATTTCTCAGGCGCGCAGGTCGGCGGGAATTGTCATCCGGGTCCGGATCCGGTGGTTGAGGGCTGGCGACGGCTCGACGGATAGCCTATGCTGGGGTCGGTGAGGAATTCCTGTTTGATCAGGCAGCGGGAGAACTGCACATGCGACGGACAACTGCGAATCGACGAACGGTGCTGCGGGCAGCGGGTCTCAGCGTGACCTTGCCGTTTCTGGAATCTCTGCAGTCACGGGCTCGTGCGGCAACAACTTCTGAAACCCGGCCGGTCCGGATGGCCTGCCTGTTCTTTGCCAACGGGGCAATCATGGATAAGTGGCGTCCGACGGGTGACGGCGCCGAGTTTCAGTTTGGTCCGACTCTGGAGCCGTTGGCGGAAGTTCGAGATCAGCTGCTGGTTCTGGAGGGCCTGACTCAGCACCATGCCCGCGCGAACGGCGACGGTCCCGGCGATCATGCCCGGAATGCCGGAGCCTTTCTGACAGGGGCTCAGCCGAAAAAAACGTCCGGGGCTGACATTCGGGTTGGTCAGTCGATTGACCAGGCGGTTGCAGAGCGGATCGGCCACCAGACTCGACTGCCTTCGATTGAGCTGGGCGTCGACCGTGGCCGAAACGCGGGCAGCTGTGATTCCGGGTATGCCTGCAGTTATTCATCGAACATTTCCTGGAAGACTCCGGCCACACCCTGTCTGAAAGAATCGAATCCTCGCGCGGCCTTTGAGCGGCTGTTTGGTTCGCCGCAGCAGGCAGCGGACATGCAGCGGCGGATTCGCAACCGTCGCAGTATTCTGGATTTTGTAGGCGAGGATTCTCGCAGGCTGCAGCCTGCGTTGAGCGGTGCTGATCGGCAGAAGCTGGATGAATACTTCACCAGCCTACGGGATGTTGAGCGGCGTGTTGAACGTGCCGCCGAGCAGCCTCAGCAGATCCCCGAGCTGCAGCTGCCCGATGGTATTCCAGCGGAGCTGACCGAGCACATCAATCTGATGTTTGACATTCTGCTGCTGGCGTTCCAGACCGATTCGACTCGGGTGGCCACCATGATGCTGGCGGATGCAGGCAGCAATCGCACTTATCCGGAAGTGGAGGTGCGGGACGGACATCATGAGCTTTCGCATCATCAGAACGATGCCGCAAAGATGGAAAAGATTGCTCGCATTGACCGGTATCTTGTGGAGCGTCTGGCGCGGTTTCTGGGACGGCTCAAGGCGATTGACGAAGGCGGGCGCAGTCTGCTGGATAACAGTATGATTTTGTACGGAAGTGCGATTTCCGACGGCAATCGACACAATCATGACGACCTGCCGATTCTGCTGGCTGGTGGCGGCGGCGGGACTCTGAAGACCGGTCGATACGTTAAGTACGAGAAAGACACTCCGCTGAACAACCTGTTCCTGTCGATGGCCCACAGAATGGGTGCATCGCTGGATTCGCTGGGCGACAGTCGGGGACTGCTGACAGGTCTGGACTGAGCACTGAGACTGGGGATGTTCGTGTACTTCGCGGGACCTGGCGGGCATGGGAGTAATCCAGTTTCATGTTCAGCGACCTGACCTGCTGGCAAAAGCCGGCAGCTGTTCGATGGTGGACTTCCTGATGTACGACGGCCGGATTGCTCCGGCGGACGTGCTGCTTCAGGGTGACCGCATGATCTGTCGCCGCACGGTCTCGGAGAGTGGTCAGTTCCGCCTGTCGTGGCCTCGTTTCAGTGGTGGCAGTCAGGTAGTTCACAGCACCAGTCTGCGTGAACAGTCTGAGCCCTACGAGCTGGAACTTGAGCTGGCACGTGGTCAGTTGTCGCGCCTGAGGAATCAGTTTTCGATCTGGCATGGTTCGGGGCTGCAGAGTTCATCGCGACTGGACGAATTGATTCGCGAGTCACATCGCTCATTTCGGGCTGCGGCGCTGCGTGCCGAGGTGCCGGAAACCTCTGCGGCGGCGGCGGTACTGTCGATGGAGTTGTCGGCGCAGGCTGCGGACATGCTTTGCGAGCATTACGTCAGTCAGCGCATCGAATTCCGGCGTCAGCGATCACCGCGAATTCCGGTACTGATGGGTTGCCATCTGAACGAGGTACCTCAGCAGGAGTCTGAGTTCCTGCAGACTTTTAACGCTGTGCAGGTGGGTGCTGACTGGCAGTCGCTTGAAAGTCAGGAGGGTCAGCACGACTGGTCCCGTCTGGATGCCCTGCTGGAATGGGCGCAGGAACGGCGATTGTTTGTGATGGGTGGTCCGTTGCTGGACCTGACTCAGGACAGTCTGCCGACCTGGATGCGGAACTGGAGTCGCAGTCGACAGAACCTGCAAAGTTTTGCGGCGGATTTTGTGGAAACCGTACTGGGAAGATATCAGGGACGGATACGGCACTGGGAGGTGATTACCGGTGGCAATCGTGGCGGCGCCTTTGGCATGACCGAGGAAGACCGCATCAGTTTCATTTCTGCTGTGCTGCAGGCGGTCCGCGGGGTGGACGACACTGTGCAGGTGAGTCTGCGAGTGATCCAGCCGTGGGGAGAGTATCTGAGCGAGGTGCCCGGCAGTCTGTCTCCGATTCAGTTCTTCGATACTTTGCGTCGTTGCGGGGTACGCATCGGCGAGGTCAACCTCGATCTGCGACTTTCGCAGTCGCGTTTACGCTGCCTGCGACGTGATCCGCTCAGTCTTTCTCAGCTGATCGATCACTGGTCGCTGTTCCAGATCCCCCTGAATGTGATGATTACGGTGCCTCCGCTGCTGGACAACAGTGGTGTGATTCACCGAGACGACTGGCTGCGCAGTGCCCTGCTGATGTGCCTGTCGAAGGAGCGTGTCACGGGCATCTGGCTGTCCGACTGGCAGGGGGGCACAGAGGGAGCGTCACTGATGGGGGCGGACGGTCAACCGGACAGCAGCCTGAAACTGCTGCAGAAACTGACTCGCGAGCTGCTCTGGTAACCTTCACAACGAGATGGTGGTGGCAGGTGCGATCCCCAGTTTTTTCCATGATTCGATCAGCGCTGCGACTGCTGGTCTGTCTGATGTGGCTGCTGTCGAACTGTGAGGGGGCCGTTCCCGGTCCCGCGCGAGTCGCTGCGGGTGGTGGCAGCATGCGGCATCCGATCTCGATCACGGAAGCCAGCATGTTCGTGACAAAGACCACCGCCAGGACTCGGCTGCAGATGTTTGCTGAGGACCTGGTGTTGTTTCAGGGCCTGGAGCCGGATGCAGCGGATCGGATTTCTGCGGCGGATCTGCGACGTGGACTGGAAGACCACAAAGCATTTCTGCTGGAGAAATTTGTCATCCGGGATGCCCGAGGTGAGCGGCTGACCGGGCGCATCACTGATCTGAAGCCGTTTGAGATCCCTGAGAATGGCATTCCTTCGACAGACATGATGAAACACTCCGCGGTGTATGAGATTGAACATTCCTTCGAGTCACCTCCGGAGTTTCTGACGATTCAGCAGGATATTGCTGACGAGAATTTCATTATCCCCAGTGAGATGAGTCTGCATGTGCATCAGAGCGGAACAGCACTCAACTTTGCGGAGCGACTGCTGCCTGGGGCGTCCACAACAGTCAGGTTTGACTGGGAGGCACCGCTGTCAGAGGACGCATCGGACAGTGAGTGGGAGCTCTGGTTTGAAAAGCAGCGGGAGAAAACGCTGGGGATCACCAGTTACAGCAGCGTGTACTCGTTCGTCTACCTCGAACCCACCGAAGTGCGTCATGAGCTGCTGATTCCGCTGGCGACTCTGGGAACGATGATTCAACTGCGGCACCAGGATCCATCGTTTGTGGAGGTGTCTGAGCAGGAAGCGATTCGGCAGGACGTGGAGAAGTGGCTGGGCGGTCAGAATCCTGTTCTGATCAACGGTCGAGCTGTGGCGCCGAAATTCTCGCGAATTGATTTCTACTCGCTTGATCTGTCGGACTTTGCGACTCAGGCTGAACCTCGCCGCGTCAGTATGGCCAGTGGTCGGGTGGGTGTGATCATGACATATCAGCCCGAGGACGGGATTGTTCGCGATGCATCGCTCACGTGGAATCAGTTCTATTCTTCCATGACGAAAATTCCTGCGGTGGTGATTGCGGGTCCGGAGCGGGTGGAGCGATTTGAGTTTTCTCGATTCAACAAGCCCTCCGAGAATACTCTGACGTGGGCATGTCCACAGGAATTGCTGCCGCAGGTGGTGCGGCCTGTGGCTGTTCAGCTGCCTGAACCGCCACGGCTGCATGTTCCGATTCCGGGTGCGGGATTTTTGATCGTGGCGACCCTCACAGCCTGGCTGCTGCGTGTTCGTACTTACCGCTGGCCGGTTTCGGCACTGTGCGCGGGTATCGGACTGCTGCTGGTCTTTGTCCCGGTGGCCGGGGTGGAGATTGCTGATCCGTGGCGCAAGCCGGAGCTGTCCGGCGAGTCAGCCTCGGAGGTGGCTCGCACGCTGCACCGCGGAATGTATCGGGCGCTGGATTTTGGTTCAGAGGATCGGGTGTTTGATGTTCTGTCAACGACTGTTGACGGTCCTCTGCTGGAGCAGTTGTATGTGCAGTTGATGGACAGTCTGCGGGTGCGTGAGCAGGGTGGCGCTGCCGCTCGCATTCGCAGCGTGGACTACGAGCTGACGGAACTGCAGCCGCGAAGTTCGGCAGGCGACGAGGCTGCGTGGCCCGGCTTTTCGTGCCGGGTTCGCTGGCTGGTCGCCGGAACGGTGGAACACTGGGGTCATGTGCATGAGCGTCAGAATCTGTTTGATGGCAGGCTGACAGTGGAGCCGAGGGATGGTGCGTGGAAGATTACGCGCATGGATATTCTGGGACAGGAACAGAAGTCTGCCCGGACAACGCTGCGAAAGTTTTGAAACTCACTGGGGGTTTTCTTCCGCGGACTCGCCGGCTTCATCATCGCTGGCGATAACGAATTCTTCGCCGTGGACCATGACGGTGTCCCCCGCCCGCAGTTTGCGACCACGTCGGGTCTCGGCCGCGCCGTTGACCTGCACGACGCCCGACTGAATCAGTCGTTTGGCCTCGCCTCCGGAACTGACTACCTGGGCCAGTTTCAAAAACTGATCCAGTTCAATGTAATCGGCCGGGTGACGTCCTTCAGCAGCAGTATTCATGTGTTTCTCGGTTGGATGTTGCGGCGGTTACCACTGAGCGTTGGGGCCTTTGGGCACGGGAATCTCGGCGTCGGTCAGGATGCCGGTGCGATTTCCGTCAACCGGGCCTTCGCTGCGGATCTGGTTTAGCAGTGTCTGCAATTCTGTGATGGTGGAGGCTGACTGAAAATCTCCACGCAGTTTCCGGCGGACTCGCATTCCCTTCAGGTACCAGTGCGCCATCTTCCGAAACAGCACGATGGCTCGTTCGGGACCATGGCGTTCGGCGAGAAACTGGTACTGGCAGAGCATCAGTTCGAGGCGTTCATCGAATGTCCCGGCGGGGGCGTACTGCCCTGTTTCTTCCCACTGAACGAGCTGCCGGAAGATCCATGGATTGGCGAGTGCTGCACGGCCGATGGAAACTGCATGACAGCCGGTTTCGTGCAGCATGCGGGCAGCATCGGCGACGTTTCGGACATCTCCATTTCCGACCACCGGAATTCGCTGCACAGCCTGCACGACTGCGCGGATGCCGGGCAGTGACACGCAGCCACTGAATCCCTGTTCGCGGGTTCGACCGTGGATGGCGACAGCGGCGATACCGACCTGTTCAAATTCGCGGGCAAAGAATGGCGCGGACAGATTTTGAGCATCCCAGCCGAGCCGCATCTTGACGGTCACGGGGACGGGAACAGCTTCAACGACGCGTTGTACAAGACTGACGGTGCTGGCTGTACTGCACATCAGCCCCGCGCCCGCACCGGCTCCGGCGATGCGATTGACCGGGCAGCCCATGTTGATGTCGATTGAGTCGACTCCCAGTTCCAGCAGCAGCTGGGCTGCGTCGGCCATCACGGATGGTTCTGAGCCAAAGATCTGTACGGCGAAAGGGCGGTCTTCCGGATGAGATTCGACCATCTGCATGGTGCGTTCGCTGCGTGAGAGCAGCGCGCGGGCGTTGACCAGATCAGTCGTTGCGAGACCCACGGAACCAATGCGTCGGACTATCCGTCGGAAAGGAAGGGTGGTGAAACCGGCCAGTGGCGACAGCAGATACCGCGACTGCAGGCGCAGACTGCCGTAGTGCACGGGACCGGGAAATTCCGGCCGGGGAATGGCCGAAGGTACCTGCTCTGTGCCGGTGGTATCCGGCTGAAATGCGTCAGAAACGGCGCTGAAAATGGTTGTTTTTCCTGCGCAAATTCGGTGGAGAAGGGTGAACCGGGGATGTTGCGGAGTGTCCGCAGGCGAGACGGCAGTACCCGCTGCCAGCTCGTATTCTGGTTAAAAAGTCACCGTTATCCATCGTTTTTCAGCGGATTCCGGGGATTTCATACGGGATGTCGAAAATTCATCGGATGCATTGGCTTTTCCCGACGTCGGCGAACTATGCTGTGATCAGTCCCGTGCTCACAGTTGGTTGTTGGTGTCGTAGTGCACGATGTGCACAGTCAAAGCATCAGTCAATGTAACAGTCGAAGGGGCAGCAGGCCCCTGCGAACAGGCAGGAGACCGGAATGGCGATGACAGTTCTGCAGCGACCTACGCTGGTTCTGAATCGAAACTGGCAACCGGTGGCGGTGTCGACAGTGGGCCGCGCACTGGTCAAGGTCTGGAATGAGACGGCCCGGATTGTTGATCCGGCCAGTTACCAGCAGTATTCCTGGCAGGACTGGTCGCTGCTCAGGCCGGACGATGGTGACCCCGTCATTACCACTCAGTGGATGACCATGAAGGTTCCCGAGGTCATCACTCTCACGCGATACGATCGTCTGCCCATCAAGATTGTGGCATTCAGTCGTCGGAATGTGTTCAAGCGGGACGGCTACACGTGTCAGTACTGCGGCTGTCGTCCGGGCAGTGAAGAGCTGACCATTGATCACATTCTGCCGCGGTCGCACGGGGGTGTTTCCAGTTGGACCAACTGTGTGCTGGCCTGCATCGACTGCAACACTCGAAAAGCCAATCGCACTCCGGAGCAGGCGGGAATGCCGTTGCGTCAGAAGCCCATTCGACCGCTTTGGAATCCCCTGTATGCTCCGCATGGAGTGCGTATTGAAAGCTGGTCCAGGTTTGTCAGTGAAGCCTACTGGAACGTGGAACTGGACGAGGACTGAGTCTTTTCTGCTGGTTGTAACGATTGCACAGACCTGACGAGCCTCGGCGGTGATCCTCCGAGGCTCCTTTTCGTTTTCACCTCCGGTACGTTTGGCTCTGAAGCTGCAATGTCGGCATCACAGTATGGAAATGCGCTTCCAGCGCAGTAGAATCGCGGTTTCTGCGCCTGACAGTCCGGCGGCTCGGACGGTGCTTTAACTCCCAGTATTCTGAACAGATTTCACATTCATGACGATTACTCGCCCTGACATTCGCGAGCTGCTGACCGAACGGATTCTGGTGATTGACGGATCCATGGGTGCTCTGATCATGTCCACGAATCCGGACGAAGCCTTCTACCGCGGACAGCGGCTGAAGGATCATCCGATTGACGTGAAGAACGCCACCGATCTGCTGGTGCTGACTCAGCCGCAACTGATCAGCAGTATTCATCAGCAGTATCTGGACGCTGGTGCGGACATCATTGAAACGGACACCTTCAACGCCAACATTGTGTCCCTTGAAGAATTTCAGCTTTCGCACCTGACTCGCGAGATCAACCGAGCTGGTGCCGAACTGGCCCGCGCTGCGGCCGACCGTGAAACCCTCAAAAATCCTCTGAAGCCACGGTATGTGGCCGGCAGCATTGGCCCGACGAAGGTGCAGTTGTCGATGAATGCGGACCGCCCGGGAACCCGCCCGGTCACATTCGACCAGCTGGCCCATTCGTACGCCGAGCAGGTGCGGGGGCTGATGGATGGTGGCTGCGATCTGCTGCTGCCGGAAACCAGCTTTGATACTCTGAATATGAAAGCCTGTCTGTTCGCGATCGAGCAGGTTTTTGAGGAGCGTGGGCAGCGACTTCCGGTGATGATTTCCGGCACGGTATTTACTGGCGGAGTCACATTGCTGGGGCAGTCCGTTGAAGCCTTCTTCACCTCCATCGAGCATTTCCCGGCCCTGAGTGTGGGTTTCAACTGCGCGCTTGGTCCTAAGCAGATGAAACCCTATCTCGAAACTCTGTCTGCCATGGCTCCCACGTTCATCAGTTGTTACCCCAACGCGGGGATGCCTGATGGGATGGGGGGCTTTGACAGTTCTGCGGAGGAGTTCGCCGGAATACTGCAGCAGTGTGCTCAGGCCGGCCTGCTGAACATCGTGGGCGGCTGCTGCGGCACGACTCCGGAATACATCCGGCGAGTGGCCGCGGCGGTTGCTGGCATGCCGCCGCGGCGGATTCCGGCACACCGTGGAATCTCGACGTATTCCGGCTTTGACTACGTTGCCCTGACAGCCGACTCCCGCTTCATGAACGTGGGTGAGCGAACCAACGTCACGGGGTCCCGCCGGTTTGCTCGTCTGATTCGTGAAGAGAAGTACGACGAAGCGATCAGCGTGGCGCGGGAGCAGGTCGAGGGTGGTGCCAACATCATCGACGTGAACATGGATGAGGGCCTGCTGGACGGTCCTCGCTGCATGGAGAAATTCCTCTGGCTGCTGCATGACGAGAACATCAAGGTTCCGATCATGATTGACAGTTCCGACTGGAACGTGATCGAAGCCGGGCTGAAGTGCTGTCAGGGGAAGGGGATTGTCAACAGTATCAGCCTCAAGGAGGGCGAAGACAAATTCCTGCAGCAGGCTCGCACCATTCGGCGTTACGGTGCAGCCGTCATTGTGATGGCCTTTGACGAAACGGGGCAGGCTACGAGCTGTGAGGACAAGGTGCGAATCTGTCGGCGGGCTTACGCACTGCTGACGGAGCAGGCCGGGTTTCCTCCCACTGACATCATCTTTGATGCCAACATCCTGACGGTTGGCACGGGGATGGAAGAGCACGCGAATTATGCGGTTGAGTTCATCGAAGCAGTGCGGCGGATCAAGGTGGAGTGTCCGGGGGCGAAAACGTCCGGAGGGGTCAGCAACGTATCGTTCTCATTCCGCGGCAACGAAGTGGTCCGGGAGGCGATGAATGCTGCGTTCCTGTATCACGCGATTCAGGCCGGGCTCGACATGGGGATTGTCAATCCGCAGCAGCTGGAGGTCTACGAAGAGATTGACCGTGAACTGCTGACTTTCATTGAGGATGTGCTGCTGAATCGTCGACCGGACGCAACGGAACGACTGATCGAATACGCCGAGAAGGTGAAGGGGCGTGCCGACGGTGGTCGTCGCCGGGCTGACGAATGGCGCAGTGGCACTGTTGAGGAAAGGCTCAAGCATGCACTGCTGCGGGGACTGACCGATTTCATTGACGAGGATACTGAGGAAGCTCGGCAAAAATACGGACGACCGCTGGACATCATTCAGGGTCCGCTGATGGACGGCATGAATGTCATTGGTGAGCTGTTTGGTGCCGGCAAGATGTTTTTGCCACAGGTGGTGAAGTCTGCTCGCGTGATGAAGAAATCTGTGGCATGGCTGGAACCATTCATGGAAGCCGAAAAGGCAGCGAAGGCACTGGGACAACAGGCCCGCTTCAGCCCATCCGGTCTGTTCTTTGGAAATCGTGACGAAGCCGTGACAATGGCGGCAGCAGCCCAGGCGGCCCCCGGGGCTCAGGCTACCGACAGTGCTCGCGGCACTTTCCTGATTGCCACTGTGAAGGGTGACGTCCATGACATCGGCAAGAACATTGTTGCGGTTGTGCTGCGATGCAACAATTTCCGCGTGATCGATCTTGGGGTGATGGTGCCCTGCGAAAGGATTCTTGAAGAGGCGGTCAGGCATGGCGCGGACATCATCGGCCTGAGTGGCCTGATTACTCCTTCACTCGAAGAAATGATCACCGTAGCTCGCACCATGGAAGAGCAGGGGTTCCGCATTCCACTGCTGATTGGCGGCGCCACGACCAGTGCGCGTCACACCGCCGTGAAAATTGCTCCGGTGTACAGCCAGCCCGTGGTGCATGTCGGCGACGCATCGTTGTCGGTGGCGGTTGTTGAATCGCTGCTGGATCAGGATCGTCGCGGAGAATTTGTGCGGAAGAACCTGCTGGACCAGCAGAGATCGCGGGCATCATTTGAACAGCGACAGCAGCAGACGCTGGTGCCGCTGGCCACGGCCCGTGAACGACGATTTCAGGCCGACTGGCAGACCTCCCCGCCACCGCGACCGGAACGGTCCGGCCTGCGGGTCATCAGCAGTCTGCCACTGGCCGAACTGGTCCCGTGGATTGACTGGTCACCATTCTTCATGTCGTGGCAACTGATCGGCAAGTACCCCAGGATTCTGCAGGATCCGGTTGTTGGTGAGGAGGCACGTCGGCTGTTCGAGGATGCTCAGAAAGAACTGCAGCAGCTGGTAGCGGACAACCGCCTGACAGCGAAGGCTGTGTACGGACTGTGGCCGGCTAATTCCGAGGGTGATGATGTGGTGCTGTGGAAGGACGAGCAGCGAAACGACGAACTGCTGCGGTTTCCAATGCTCAGACAGCAGTGGGAGCGAGTTGGGCAGCGGGATTTCCGCTGCCTCGCAGATTATGTGGCTCCGGCCGGGATCCCGGATTACGTCGGGGCCTTTGCCCTGACGGCAGGTCATGGCTGTGACGAACTGGCGAAGCAGATCGAGGCGGATGGCGACGACTATCGTGCCATCATGATTAAGGCTCTGGCTGACCGACTGGCAGAAGCCTTCGCTGAATACCTGCATGCCCGTGTGCGGCGCGAGTGGGGTTATGGAAATCAGGAACATCTGACGAACGAGCAGCTGATCGATGAACAGTATCAGGGCATCCGACCGGCATTTGGATATCCATCCTGCCCGGACCACCTGCCCAAGGGACCGCTCTGGAGGCTGCTGGATGTTGAGCAGCAGATCGGAATGACGCTGACATCCAGTTATGCCATGTGGCCGGCATCGTCGGTCAGCGGATTGTATTTCAGCCATCCGCAGGCTCGTTACTTCAGCGTGGACCGTGTAACGAAGGAACAGGTCGAGGATTACGCAGCGCGGATGGGGATGAGTCTGACGGATATGGAGCGATGGCTGGCGCCGAATCTTGGGTACACCCCTGGCCAAAGCTGAACAGGAGCTGCTGACAAATGATCGGTCGAAGTCCACGAATGTTCCGTCGTTGTGCCGCGGCTCTGCTGCTGTTCATCCCGGCTCAACTTTCAGCGACAGCGGTTTCCGCGGATGAGCGACAGGGAAAAACTCAGCCTCCGGCGGCCGCAAAGTCGCCTCAACCCACTCCGGACACCGCGGATCCGCAGCAGCCCCCGCGCAAACCGTTAACGCCGTTGCCGGAACTGCTGCAGAAGGAGCTCGCGGGGAAAACAGCACTGAACCCGGAGGGAACTGTTTTCCTGGACAGTGCCGGACGACGACTGCTGCTGAGAACAGAAGTTGCCTGCCCCGACTGCATTCTGGAAATGGCTCTGGTTCCCGAGGGTAATCGGGAGCATGAAACAATACTGCGAATCCGCTCGAAGGCGTTTGTCATTCATGCCGGCCTGCTGGCCCTCGGGATGCAGCCGGGGAAGCCAGCAACCTTTTCCCCGGAGTTCACAGCCCCATCCGGGCCTGTGATCAGCGTCACGGCAGTTTGGCTGGACGACCAGGGCAGGCGTCAGGAGCGGCCGCTGCAGGAGTGGATTCGAAACAATACTCATCGCTATCACGCGGCTGCCATGAGTGGCCCGCCACCGGGTCTCGAACTGCCCTACAAGGCGCTGCGCTGGGACAAGTTCAATAAGGAAATTCTGTGGTATGGCCCGATGTCGGACGAAGACCGTGATGACCTGCTGAGCAAGTGGGATCATGAGCCTTATCAGAAGGCGATCCGCCAGTTCCACGAGGCGGGCCGGTCAAAGCCCATGCAGGCGGAATTTGTATTCGCCGGCAGCTCAATGTTTCGCGATGAAGAGACGGGCCGCGAATACTACCAGGCCGAGGGCGGGCACCTCATTTGTACATCCAACTTTCCTGATGCGCTGCTGGACATCCGCGAGCAAAGTTCAGCGGCGGATGGTGCTCAGAACTACGAGGGCTGGACGGAACGAATACCTGCCGAGGGAACTCCGGTGATTCTGGTACTGAAGGCGGCGGAAGCAGCCAAACCGGCTGCCGCAAAATGACTTGAGCCCGCGGTTTAACGCGGGCTCGCAGGTCATTCTCAACAGACAATCGCAGGCTCAGTAGCGGAATGTGGCTCCGAAGCTGAAACCCTGAGCGAGGAAGAAGTCGTCGAGGATTGTTCGTTCGTGAATGTTTGGAGCGGCCACTCCGCCCAATGCTGCCGTCGTGGAATCCCAGGCAATGTTGTCCTGCGGGCGAGTGACTGAGGTGATGCACAGCACGTCGTAGCCGCCGAACACTGAAAAATGCGGACTCAGATTGAACTCTGCCAGCAGATTCAGTTGCGTCGCCGTGGAGAAATCAATGGAATCGTTCTGAGTCAGGACGGCTGGAATGCTGTTCGGGCTGGAATTGACTGTTGACTGGTAGTCGTTGAGGCCGAACATCACTCGCGGGGTCGCGCTGAGGGTCATGTATTTGCTGGTCAGAGCCAGACGCCCACCGAATTCGGGGCCGTAGATGTTGTTGACCGTCGATGATGTAATGCTGGTGAACCGATTGGGAACGATGGCTGAGACATTGTCATAATCTCCATAGCTGCCGCTCAGGTTGAATCGTTCATCCAGATTCAGGTAGCGGAAGCCTCCCAGCCATTGCCATGACGGACCGGCGCCCCCGGGGGCGTTGCGGGACGTCAGGAAAGCCATCTCGGCTCCCCAGACCTGGCTGCTCATGCTCATCGACAGCGTGTCGTTGAAGACCAGGGCATTGGCACCTGCGAAATCCTGGACGACGCCGTTGGTCGTGAGTGGCACTGCGTAGTTTGGAGCGAATGGCATTCGCCCCGGCAGCAGCGGCACCTGCGACAGTCCCAGTTCAGGATCAATCGTCGGATCAAGCTGTGCCCGACCGATACGCGGTGCAGCAAGATCTCCGAAATCCCGAACTGCAGTTTTCTGTCCGGTGCCAAAGAAGCTCAGTTCCATCTCTCCTTCCTGAAGCGCGACTCCCCAGGTGCCTCGGATGCCCTGCACACCATCGAGATCCAGTCCATCGAAGGTGGGTATCAAAGTAGCTCCGGCAGGCGTGCCACCGGTCAGGTTGTCATTATAGTCCACCGGGACATTTCGCCCGTCGGAGACTCCGGGCAACGGGCCATTATTCAAGCCTGTCACCGGTGCACCGACAAAACCGCTTCCCAGGTCACCGAAGTCCATATACATGAACTCCAGCCGCAGCCAGCTCTGCTGCACTGTCTCGCTGAAAAAACGTTCAATTGGCCGTGACTCATCCCACAGCGAGTAGTCACCGGTAATCTGGTGCTGCAGCTGGGGTGTGGGCGGACACTGAGGTGCGTACATGGTGGACTGCGGTGGCCCGGCCGGTGCATACTGAGCGAGAGCCAGACCGGGAGCCGCCAGCAGAGCCAGAGCTGCAGACAGAAATCGACGCAGGTTCGGACGGATCATTCGAGCCGGACCTTTTTTCAAAAGGCAAAAGTTCGGGGATCGTGCCTGAAACACGATCTGCTGTCGTCGATATCGTCCTTTGCCGACTTTGAACTTTGCTCCAATTGTTCTGATCGGGAGGAATTTGACGGTCACACGGATTGCTCCGAAATTCCCGCGTGCGCAGCGTTTTTTCCTGCAGGAATTGCCGAAATCCGTTACACGAAACTCAGTGAAAATCTCGCGAACGACTGTCCAGATTCTTCAGCAGCTCGCTGAGATCATCCAGTCTTTCGCAGACGACATGAATGATATCGCCTTCCCGCTGCAGTCTGCCGGTCGCCAGCAGGACTCCGGCAAATCGGGCTGCTGGGCGAAACTTCTGCCAGACATTCGGGTACACGACCAGATTGGCAGCCCCGGTTTCGTCTTCCAGAGTGACAAACGTGATGCCGGCTGCCGTCGACGGTCGCTGCCGCATCAGCACCAGTCCTGCGACTTTGATTCGTCGGTCATTTTGCAGAAAGGCCAGTGATTCAGCGGTGACGGCGCGCAGTTCATCAAGCCGCTTCCGCAGGAACGACACCGGGTGCTGCCGCAGTGACAGCCCGGCCGTCGAGTAGTCTGCCACCACCTGATCCTGAGGCGTCAGTCCGGGCAGCTCGGGCAGCATTTCCTGATCATCATATTCCGGGCTGGCTTCCATTAATGGCGCCGATTCACGGGGCGGCAGCGACTTCCAGAGAGCACTGCGGCGATCAATTTTGAGCGACGCCAGAGCATCAGCGCGAGCCAGTACCTGCAGGGCCTGGCGGGGCAGGCCTGTTCTTCTCGCAAAATCCTCAAAGCTGCGGAAGGCCCCACCAGCACGCCGCGCCTGTTCAATCTGTCGAGCATGCTGTTCAGAGAATCCTCGCAGCAGTCTCAAGCCCAGCCGCAGTGCCAGCTTCTCGTCCCGATGCCGAAATGGACCGGTTGGGTCCGCCACCGACTGAGCCTCCAGTGTGCAATCCCAGTCACTGCTGCCAACATCCGCCGGCAGCACCTGAACGCCGTGCAGGCGGGCATCCCGGACCAGCTGTGCGGGGGCATAAAATCCCATGGGCTGGCTGTTGATCAGAGCCGCAGCAAAAACCGCCGGGTGGTGCCGTTTCAGCCAGGCGGACACATACACCAGCAGGGCAAAACTGGCCGCATGCGATTCGGGAAAGCCGTATTCCCCGAATCCGCTGATCTGCCGAAAAACCCGCTCCGCAAACTCCTGCTCATATCCGCGTTCCAGCATCCCGGCGACCAGCTTCTCGTGGAACTTCGCAATCACACCGGTCTTCCGCCACGCACCCATCGCCCGCCGCAACTCATCAGCTTCTCCCGGAGTAAATCCGGCGGCGACAATCGCCAGCCGCATCGCCTGCTCCTGAAAAATCGGGACTCCCAGCGTTTTGTGCAGCACCTGGCGGACGTCGGGATTCGGATAGTCCACCTCCTCCTCGCCCGCACGCCGCCGCAGATAAGGATGCACCATGTCACCCTGAATCGGCCCTGGTCGCACAATCGCCACCTCGATCACCAGATCATAAAAGCAGCGCGGACGCAGCCGCGGCAGCATGCTCATCTGAGCTCGGCTCTCGATCTGAAATACACCCACCGTGTCTGCCCGACTGATCATTTCATAAACTTCCGGATCTTCGGACGGGACATTCGCCAGCGTCAGACGACGGTCATGATGCCGTTCCACCAGATCGAACGCCCTGCGAATGCAGCTGAGCATTCCCAAAGACAGGCAGTCCACTTTCAGCAGCCCGAGTGCATCCAGATCATCCTTGTCCCACTGGATCACAGTCCGGCCCGGCATGGCGGCATTTTCCACCGGCACCAGCTCACTCAGCGGTCCCCGCGACATCACCATGCCACCGGGATGCTGCGACAGATGCCGGGGAAAATTCAGCAGCGATTTCAGCAGATCGAGGATTCTGCGGCCCAGCAAAGATTCCGGATCCAGGCCTCCTTCCTGCAGTCGCACAGGCAACTGCTCTTCGCTGTCCACATGCTCAAGCTGCCCTGCTAGCCGATCCACGGCATCAGCCGACAGCGCCATGGCACGACCAATATCGCGAATCGCCGATCGCGGGCGATAACTGATCACCGCCCCCGTCATCCCCGCTCGGTCTCGACCGTAGCGGTCGAAGATGTACTGCAGCACCTCTTCCCTGCGCTCGTGCTCAAAATCCACGTCGATGTCCGGAGCTTCATTGCGTTCGCGGCTGACAAATCGCTCGAACAGCACATCGATGCGTCCGGGATCCACGGAGGTAATTCCAAGACAGAAGCAGACTACGGAGTTGGCCGCAGAACCGCGTCCCTGACACAGAATTCCCCGATCTCGCGCGAACCTGACAAGGTCATACACCGTCAAAAAGTATGCCTCGTAGTGCAATTCCTCAATCAACGACAGCTCGTGCCGAATCATGCCGCGTATCCGCTCGGGAACCCCCCGCGGATAACGCTCCGACGCGCCACTCCAGGTCAGATTCCGCAGATGCTCAACCGGTTGCAGCCCTGCAGGTACCAGTTCCTCCGGATACTCGTAACGCAGCTCGGACAGCGAAAAACAGCACTGCCCTGCAATCTGCAATGTCCGTTCCAGCAGATCACGACGTCCGCCGAAAACTGCCAGCAGTTCGTCCACGGGCTTGAGATGACGCTCACCATTCGGGAACAGCTCGTGCCCCAGTTCCTGCAGCGAACTGCGATTGCGAATTGCTGTCACCACATCCTGCAGGGCCCGTCTGCGGGGGCTGTGGAAATGCACGTCGTTGGCGGCCGCAACCGGCAGCCCCGCCTGCTGACACTGCTGCAGCCAGCGCTGCAGTCGCTCGCCATCCCGGGGACCACCGTGCAGTTCTGCCAGTGCACTGCAGCGATCGCCGAAAATCGCCCGCACAGTCAACAGTGTGTCTTCCGGCAGGTCTCTGCTGACTCCCGGCAGGCAGCGTCGTTCATAACGCAGACGAGTCTCTGTTGAAAGGGGCAGGCAGCAGTACAGATCCGCAGAATAGTCGGCCACATCCGACATCAGAATGCGACACTGTCCCTTGTCCACTCGCCGACGGCCTGCAGTAATCAGGCTGGACAATCGACCGTAGCCGGCACGATTCACGGGCAGCAGCGCCATTGCCGGACCATCCTCGGGGACAATCTCCGCCCCCACGATCAGCCGCACCCCGGATTCCTTCGCCGCCACACGCGCTCTGACGATCCCGGCGAGTGAATTGCGGTCAGTGATGGCCAGGGCCGAATATCCCAGCAGCTTCGCCTGGGCGAACAATTCGTCCGCGTGCGACGCCCCCTCCAGAAACGAGTAATTCGTGCGGCAATGGAGCTCCGCGTACCCCGGCAGTACCGGGGCCGCGTCCCCCGCGCCGCCGTAGTGCACCGCCGTCAACTGCTGCGGGCTGGCAGCCTGAGTGGCTCGTGTTCTGCGTTTGCCGGGAGGTGGATCGGGCATAATTGAGTCTGTCTTGTTCCCGCGGGATGTTCAATTGTAGACTTCCACTGAGAAAAAAACGGCCTGACAGGGAGGTTCCGGATGATCGTGCTCTGGGGAATCGCCATCGCAGCAACATTGGCAATCTGCTGGATTTACGGCGGATACGGGGTATTCCTGCAACTGCTCTGTACCCTGTCACGCCAGCGAAATTCTCAGCTCGACGCGCCCTCCGAGGAGGAGTGGCCGGACGTCACCATTCTGCTGACAGTCCACAACGAAGCCCGCGTCATTCAGCAGCGACTCAGCAATCTGCTGGCACTGGAATATCCCGCGGATCGCCTGCAGATTGTGGTGGCCTCTGATGGATCCACAGACGCCACCTGCAGTCTGGTGCGGGCACTCAACGAACCTCGCATCCGTCTGCTGGAGTATGCCGGGCTGGGAAAAACTGCGGCTCAGAATGCCGCCATGCAGCACATCAGCTCGGAAATCATGGCTTTCACGGACGCCGACATTCTCTTCAATCCGCTCTGGCTGAAACAGGTGGTGCGGCACTTCCAAGACCCGGAAGTGGGCGCGGTGGATGGCCGACTGTGCTACGGCAGCCCGGCCGTGGCCCAGGTTCAGGCCAGCCAGGGACGGTACTGGCTGTACGAGATGAAGCTGCGACGCCTCGAATCCCGACTCGGAATTCTGGCGGTACTGTCCGGAGCCGGTTTTGCCCTGCGTCGCTCAGCATTTGTGCCGATGGATCCCGCAATCGGTGAAGACTGCATCGTGCCGCTGGATGTGGTCAGTCAGGGCCTGCTGGTGGTCCATGACCCTGAAGCTGTGCATTTTGACGAATTTGAGACGGATACCGGGGTCACGCTGCGGCGACGAGTCCGGATGACGCTGCGCAACTGGCAGGGCACGTGGCAGCGAAGTCGACTGCTGAACCCGCTGCGACATCCGGGCTATGCCTTTGCCCTGTGGTCCCACAAGATCCTGCGCTGGCTGTCGCCGGTATTTTTGCTGGCGGCGACGGCCTCAGCCGCGGGACTGCTGCTGCTGCAGGTCACCGTTCCGCGTCTGCTGCTGGCCGGCCCCTACGCCGCACTGTTTCTCGCTGCAGCGTTTCATCTGCTGTTTGAACGTCGCAGACGCCTGCTGCCGGGGACCGGGGCCGCCTATAGTTTTGTTCTGGCCAATACGGCGTTTATCATTGGCGTTGCAAAAGCCCTCGCCGGCTGGCAGATTCGCGCCTACCGCAACACCTGATGTTCGAGGTTTCCATGATCAGCAAACCCTTTTCGTTTCTGGCTGCCTGTATGACTGCTGCTGCGTTTGTAACCTGTGCCACTGCCGGCGATCTGCCACCGGACAATCCGTTTGCCAGCCCCAGCCCGCTGGTGTTTCAGACGCCGCAGTTTGACCGGATTCGGGACGAACACTTTCGACCGGCATTTCTTGAAGGCATGCGGCTGCAGCTGGCCGAAATGGAGGCGATCACCGCACAGCAGGCAGAGCCCACCTTTGAAAACACGATCACGGCCATCGAGAAATCAGGAGCCCTGCTGACACGCGTCCGCAATGTCTTTTCCAACCTTACATCCTCACACAAAAACGACGCTCTGCAGGCGATTGAAACTGAGCTGGCCCCGCTGCAGGCTGCTCACTCCGACAACATCCTGCTGAATCGCAGCCTGTTCGCCCGCGTCAGCTCCTTGTGGGATCGTCGCGAACAGCTCGGACTGACGACGGAACAGCAGGAGGTTCTGCAGCAGCACTACGAGGGCTTTGTGCGGGCCGGGGCGCAACTGACCGACGAACAGCAGGTCCGAATTCGGGCTCTGAACGAAAAAATCTCGCTGCTGGAGACCAAATTCGAGGAAAACCTGCTGGCCCTGCTGAAAGAACGCTCGGTCGTGGTGGACTCGGTCGCCGAGCTGGACGGAATGTCGGACCTGGACATTTCCGCCGCCGCGGAAATCGCAAAAGCCCGCGGACTCAGCGGCAAATACGTCATCGAGATTTCCAATACGACCCGGGTCCCGATACTGACGTCACTCAACAATCGAGCGCTGCGGCAGCGTGTCTGGGAGGCATCGGCCTTTCGCGGGCTCGGACGTAACGAAGGTCTTGACAACAGGCCACTGGTGCTGGAGCTGGCAAAGCTGCGGGCTGAGCGGGCTCAGCTGCTGGGCTTCGACAGCCATGCGGCCTTCAAGCTGCAGAATCAGATGGCCCAGACACCGGACGCCGCTCGAAAAATGCTGACCGATCTGGCACCGGGAGTGATGGAACGAGTGCGTCAGGAGGCCCGGGATCTTGAACAGATGATGCGGGCCAGCGGAGCGACTCACGAACTGGCGCCGTGGGACTGGGAATACTACGCCGAAAAGCTGCGCAAGGCCCGTTTCGACGTCGATGAGTCTCAGGTCAAACCCTACTTCGAACTCAACTCAGTCCTCGAAAACGGGGTGTTCCACACCATGAATCTGCTGCACGGTGTGCAGTTCCGGGAACGTACCGACCTGCCCATCTTTCACCCGGATGTGCGAGTCTTTGACGTGCTGGAAAAAGACGGCACGCAGATCGGACTGTTCTTCTTCGATCCGTTCCGGCGCGAAACCAAACGCGGCGGTGCCTGGATGAGCTCGTTTGTGGATCAGTCCGGCCTGCTGAAGGAACGTCCGGTGGTGGTCAACACGCTGAACATCCCCAGACCAGGCGCAGGGGAACCGGCACTGGTCAGCTTTGACAATGTGGTCACACTGTTTCATGAAATGGGGCATGGTCTGCACGGCCTGTTTTCAGACGTCACATACCCGTCGGTTGCCGGCACCAATACTCCCCGGGACTTCGTGGAATTCCCGTCGACCTTCCAGGAAGACTGGGCGATTCAACCCGCGATTCTGGCGAATTACGCGCGGCATTACAAAACCGGTGAACGCATTCCTGCGGAGTTGCTGGAGCGAGTGGTGAAAGCCAGTCGCTTCAACCAGGGCTTTGACACACTGGAATATCTTGCGGCAGCTATCCTGGACCTTGAATGGCACAGCCTGACACCCGATCAGGTACCGACGGACGTGGAGGCTTTTGAAGCTGCGACGCTGAAGAAGTACGGCGTGGACCACCCGGCTGTGCCGCCGCGGTATCGGACGCCATATTTCGCGCACATCTGGTCCGGCGGCTACTCGTCCAGTTACTACGCCTACATCTGGAGTGAAGTGCTGGCTGCCGATGCTTTTGCATTCATGCAGAAGCAGGGCGGAGCGACTGCGGCCAACGGCGAAAAGTTTCGTCGTGAAGTGCTGTCGAAAGGCAGCAGCCGGGATCCGATGGAATCGTACAGGGCTTTCCGTGGCGGAGCCCCGACGGTTGAGGGCCTGCTGATTCGGCGTGGATTGAAGTAGTACCGCTTGGCAGACCGGTCCGGCTGAAAAAGCGGCAGCAACAGGCCCGGGGCTCGCACGTCCGGATGAACGCCCAAAAGCATGAACACCCGATCAGGCCATCGACTGAGTCAACATTTACTGGAGCCTTTCGGCAATTTTTCTCCCAATCAACCCCGATTTCTCAGCGGAAAGATTGACAATTTCGAGCGACATCTGCATCCTGCGCAAAGTGTTCAGTGTCTCATGTCCACGTTGCCTGAAATTCGTTGCCTTCAGTCAAAAATCGGGCGGTTTTTCGGTTCCTGAACGTGGTAAAAAAACGATACACGACTCAGTTGTTGGTTTAGGTGTGCATTTGCGCGCTTACTGGCTGACCACTGATGGTTCGATGTCCTGTCTGGTGTTTTGTCCTGTCTGAACAAAAGAATGTGACCTGCCAACCTGCAAAAGTTCCATTCTGTGGTTGATGGGCGATGTTCGTTCTATTTTTCCAGTCTTTTCGTTTCAGGGAGACGTCGTTATGAGGAAATGGAAGCCGAGTCAGCGCGGGTTTACGCTGATCGAGCTGCTGGTGGTGATTGCGATCATCGCCATCCTGGTAGCTCTGCTGCTGCCGGCCGTGCAGCAGGCGCGTGAGGCTGCTCGCCGCACGCAGTGCAAGAACAACCTGCATCAGCTGGGCATCGCGGTACACAACTATCACGACGTGTACAATCAGTTCCCGATCACTGTCTTCGAGACCTGGGGACCGGTTCAGTGGTCAAACGCCAGCCGTGGCTCGCACCTGGTGCGAATCCTGCCATTCATTGAGCAGGACAACCTGTTCAAGGCTCTGAATTTCTCGCTCCGCGGTGCTCCGTGGACGGCTGCAAACTTCGAAGGTCAGGTTGACCCGACCGGCAAGCTGTACCGTCATTACCTGATCCCGGCCTTCCAGTGCCCGACTGACCCGCAGCCCAAGCTGGACGGTCACAGCGCGAAATCCAACTATGCGATGAGCATGGGAAATCAGTCGATGCCAGGTGGTGGTACTCCCTGGGGTACCTGCTCTCAGTACAACTCACCGGGCGACCGTAACGTCTTTGGAATTTATGCTCCGGGTCACGGCAACACCGAGAACGGTTCATACATCTCCGGGATTATTTCCCGTCTGAACTGGGGTGCAACTTTCACTCAGATCAGCGACGGTACTTCAAACACCATTCTGGCCGGTGAAATTCTGGGCCAGTGCGGTGACCACAGCCGTAATGGCTGGTACCATTTCAACTCGATGTGGATTGCCACCACGGCTCCTGTGAACTTCCCGATCGCCTGCGTTCGTGAAAGTCTCCGGGACGTGGCATGGGATGAAGGCGCTGCTCGTAACGGCCTGAACGGCTGTAATCACTGGCAGAACTGGCAGACCAGCCAGGGCTTCAAGTCTCGACACACCGGTGGTGCTCAGTTCGTGCTGTGCGACGGTTCGGCTCGCTTTATCAGCGAAACGATCGACTACCGCACGTATCAGCGTCTCGGTGACCGCCGTGACGGTCAGGTCGTTGGCGAATTCTGATCGCCTGCAGCGGCTGACCGGATAAGTTGACTGGAAAACGCAGAACCGCTGCAGTAACTGCTGCAGCGGTTCTTTTCATAAGCAGGATTGCAGTTGTTTTCAGCCGGAGAACGAACGATGGGAATTACGCGTCGAAGTGCAGTGGTTCTGGGTGTTACCGGACTGGCGGGGATGCTGGTCGGATGTGGCGGAGGAGCGGCTCTGCCGGAGACAATTCCCGTCACCGGAGCTGTGATGTACAAGGGCAAGCCCGTGGAAGGTGCGGAAGTCCAGTTCTGGGGTACAGGGGCTCCCCGTGCCGCCAGCGGAATCACCGATGCTGAGGGCAAGTTCAGTCTGTCCATGTTTGACATCAATGACGGCTGTCTGGCTGGTGAGAACGTGGTGACGATTTCCAAGGTTGACGGGGCTAAGGCTGCCTCGGGACCGACGCCAGAGCAGATGCTGCAGGATCCCATGGCTCTTGCCAAGGCGGCAGCCACACAGGCCGCCAGCAAGGACTCGGGCCCGAAGTCAGCAATTCCTGAAAAGTACGCTGATCGCAAGCTGACTCCGCTGAAGGAAAACATTTCTGCCAGCAACAACAAGATCGTGTTCAATCTGGCCGATTGATCACGCCGCTGCGGAAGATAGGGAGCACATTCGTGCGACGAACCTGGCTTCTGATTGCTGGTGCTTTGATCCTGTCAACCGGGACGGCTGCCGTGCTTTGGCTGCGGCAGCCGTCTTTTTCATTTGATTCCCTGATCGTCGCCGCTGACAGGGGTGACTTCAGCACGGTCGCACCGGCCGTCCGGCATCTGCGTAACACCACTGGGGGCTCGGCACAGGCAGACGTCCTCGAAGCCATCCTGCTGCTCAGGGGTGGGCGAGTTGAAAAGGCGTTGTCCCTGCTGGCCGGTGTGGATCAGGAGGGGCCGCTGAGGCATGTCGTAATGCGGTATGCGGGCGAGTCACTGCACAAGCTGCAGCGGCTTGGCGAAGCGGCTCGTGTCCTGGAAGTGCTGGTCCGCGAACAGCCGGACAACGTGGAAGCCCACCGCTGGCTCGGTGCCACCTGGTATGATCTCGGCGCTTACAACGCCGCCATTGTGGAACTGGAAGCCGTGGTGCGACTGGCTCCGGACGACTATCGCCCGCACCACCTGCTGGGCATTATGTATGCCGACTTTGAACAGCACGCCGAGTCCATCCGTGAATTCACAGCCGCACTGAAAGGGGCTGCCGATCCCGCACTCCGCGATTCCATGCTGCTGGAACTGGCCAAAGCTCATGCGGCACTGCACGAATATCAGCAGGCCACAGCCTGTCTGGACCAGGCTGCGGAATCAGGAACTGCCGCCCGTCTGCGAGCAGTCTGCCTGCTGGCCGCCGGGCAGACCGAAAAAGCCGATGAACAGATTCGCCGTGCCCGGCAACTGGGCGAAGTCTCTCCTGAACTGGCTGTACTGGAATCCGAACTGCTGGAACAGCAGGGTGACGTCAGCAAAGCCGAGGCCGTACTGCAGCAGGCAATTCAGCAGTGGCCTGCGTGGGCCGGTCTGTACTACCGACTCGGGAACGTGCAGAAGCAGATGGGGCAGGATCAGCAGGCTGAGACCACTCTGCAGACATGGCAGAAATATCGTGACCTGGCCACTGAACTGACACAGCTGAACCTGAAGGCGATAGAAGACCCCTTCAATGCCGAGGTTCGTGATCGCCTCGCTGTCATCTGCACAGAACTGCAGAAGCCCGAGCTTGCTGAGATGTGGAAGACGGCAGCAGAAGCCTGTCGCAAAGGTACGGCAGGTCCCACAACTCCGCCCTCACCTCAGGGTTAGTGCCGCTGCCCGCATCTCTTAAGACGATGATCGCGGCAGCAGCGCACGTCCGTTTTCGCTGTGCCTGTCACTGATTCTTCAGGGCCTGAATCTGCTGATCGATCAGGGCCTGCATCGCGGGATCAGGCATTCTCTGTTTCAGTTCCTCCAGTTGCCGGATCAGAATCTGTCCCGGGTCGCCGGTATTGCCGTTTATCGCGCCGTCGTTACCGAAGGCGAAACCGTTACCGAAAACCATCCCGTTGCCGAGGACGTTTGCGTTGCCACCCTTGAACACCCCGTTGGCGGGCATACCGGGAAAGTTGAACCCCACGGGCATTTTGCCCCCGGCGTACTGTTCGTACAGGGCTGCGGCCGCGGGTTGCTTTTTCCTGAGATCATCCAGATTCCTCGCCGTCAGTTCGATCCGCTTTTCGCCGCCCGTGATGGAAACAAAGAGCCTGCCGCCAGCCCGTTCCTGAATGATGGTCTCCCGCCCGCCCTCATTCACGCAAATGGACCGAACTCCGTTCACACTGGACACCGAAACGCTTCGGTTCATCTGACCGCCACCCGCAAACTCATTACCAGGCTTGTCCCAGCCTTCAAACGGCTGAATGCCCTCAGCTTCCCTGCTGTTCAGAGCCAGTTTTGCCCGATCCGCAGTTGAAGGCTGTTCACTCTCACTGAGCATCTGCAGCGTGACTCGAGCTGCATCTTTGGTGTCTTCGTCCTTAGACTGAGCGAGTTTCGCCAGTATGTCAATGGACTTTTCAATCGTCTCGCGCCTGCCCGACAAGGCCGCTTTGGCCAGCGCGGGGATGGCAGCCTTGCCCATGCTCAGCAGCTTCTTCTGCGCCTGCTGACGTTTGGTCAGCCGTTCATGATCAAGCTGCGCCACCAATTCGTCGATTTCGTGTGGCTTCGCTTCAGTGTCCGTCTTCGGTTTGTCATCGTCTGCCTTCCGTTGATCGGCAGCTTCTGTTTCATCACCAGCTGGTTTTTCCTCAGCAGCCTGCGTCGTATCGCTGGCGGGCGCGTCGCTCTTCGCGGGCTTCTCTTTTGGTGAATCCTGAGCCTGAAGGGATGCTTGTGAAAAGAGCGTCAGCAGCGATGCAATGAGTGTCGAGCGGTATCGGTTCATGAGCGAGTCTCCCTGGATATACGAATTTTATTCAAGCCGGCGGAGCGATGCCATCGGGGTTATTCTTCACGCTGATAAATGGGCAACTGTCGTGCGGAAACGGTCAGAGTGAGAACCGTCATGGCCGTGGGGAAACTGGTGTTGTAAGGGAACGTCTGATCAGGGTACGCCCAGCGACCATCCTGCTGCTGGTCCGGAAGGAGAGCTTCGTACATGACCGGAGCAAATTCATTCCAGTACTTGCCTCCCAGTTGAAACATGGCCTGACCGCAGTAGTAAAACGCGTAGTACCGAAAGTGCTCCGGGCGACCGTCTGGCATGGTCATTCCTGGCGGACGGCTGAGGATAAACTCGCCGGCTGCAGCACAGTCTTCGTTGCCATGTTCACCGCAGAGTTCCAGGCACAGCAAGGCGACTCCGGTCATCGAAGCGGTCGGATTCCGCATACCTGGCATGTAGGAGAATCCGCCATTGTCTTCATGACAATTCAGAATATACGACACGGCCATTTCAATATGTTCATCAGGAACTGCGGCACCATTCAATTTGGCGGCACGCAAAGCCATCACAGACCAGCCAGTCAGCGATAAGTCACTGTCGGTGGTGCCGGGAGTGTACCTCCAGCCGCCCGTATTTAGCTCGGACTTTGGTACCTTTTGTGCCTGCAGCAGCACGAGCAGAGCTTTTGAGAGAACCTCGTCAAGCTTACGCTGACGGGCAGCATCAACCATCCCGGAGACTTCGCACAGCAGCAGCGTCGCTATGCTGTGCTCATACATCAGCCCGCTGCTGCGACCCGTCTGCTTACGACAGATCAGCAGGCCATTTTCCAGTTGCTGGCTGAGCACGTAATCGATCCCCAGATCAATCACACTGCCATACTGTCCTCGGCCCGGCAAGTGACCTTTTGCAAGGAAGGCCATCACGGCCAGAGAAGCGATGCCCGTGTTTCCCGGGCTGTTTGGCTCACGGAAAGACCCGACCAGCTCCGGCTGTCCCATCGCAGCAGCTGAATCCGGATCCAGCTGCTGCTTTGCAAGATACTCGAGGCCACGATTGACGGCAGCGTCCAGCCGCGGCTGATAGGTTCTTTGAATCTCATCTGCTTCCTGCGCAATGAGAGTACCGCACAGAACGACAACACTGCACACTGTGTGCAGCAGCCTGGTCAGAAGATAATGCCGCATCACTGATTCTCCGGATCTTTCTCCGCCCCACCTTTGCCCGATGGTGCGGAGACGTTCCTGCCCCTTGTTTCAAAGCGAGACAACTGTTCGAAATAGTCCTCCACAACACCTCGATACTCCTGCGGAACCTTCGTATCGCGATCATCCAGAACGCTGCCGTTCAGCATCCTGCGGGAACGCGTCCAGTTGGATGTCGAGGGCCCTCGAAGCTGTTCGGGCGAATCCAGTTGGTCGCTGGACTGAGCATTGCCGGTCGCACCATCCGGCTGATTTGACTTTCCACCACGTTTCCCATTCGAGGCGTTCTTCGGTGATGACTGCTCCCCAGGTTTGGGCGAGCCGTCATTGCCCGGCTTGCCGTCTTTGTCCGCCTGTTCGCTGTTCGCATCGGACGGCTTCCGGCCTGGGAATTGCGACTTCCTGGCGGCCTGATCGGCCAGTTGATTCAAATCGCGAGACAGTTCTTTGGCTCCCTCCGGGGTTGGTTTTTTTGCAGCCTGAGTCGCCTTTTCAGCGGCCTTCGCCAGTTGTTTCCTGTCACCGTTGTCCCTGGGTGCACCGTCACTCTTCTTCGGTGGACCGCCTTCTTTGGGTTCCCCACCTCCCTTTGGTGCGCCGTCATCCCTTGGCGCACCTTCTTTTCCTTCCGACGCGTTCGATTGTTTGCCTGTTTTGTCTGACTTGCCGCTGGATCCAGCTGAGCTGCCAGGTTTGTTGCACTGAGAACAGTTCTGGCAGGACTGGCAGACATTCTGCAAAGCCTGTGTGGCCTCATCGAGTGCTTTGGCCGCCTTCGTCCGTTCCTGGTTCTTTGGTTCCTGGTCCTGAGGTTGCTGGTTCTGTGGCTGCTGGTTCTGAGGTTGCTGGTTCTGAGGTTGCTGGTTCTGAGGTTGCTGGTTCTGTGGCTGCTGGTTCTGTGGTTGGTGGTTCTTTGGCTGCTGTGGCTCAGTGGCGGCTTTGGTTTGTTCGGCGGCCTGCTGAAGCTTCTCCTGAGCCGCTTTCATGGCTTCTCGGTTTCCTTCATCGTCTGTCGGACGCTGCAGAAGTTCGTCGGCTTTCTGTCGTACCTGTTCGGTGCGTTCGGCGATCTGTTCCTGAAGCTTCGATGCGGCATCTTCAGGACGGTTTTCTCGAACGGCCTGAATCGCATCACGGACTCGTTCCTGCCGCTTTGTCAGAGACTCCATCTTTTCATCCGCTTTGCTGTCGTTGCCAGGTGTCGGTGCTTCTGGCTTTTGGCCAGCGGCCTCGTCAGAAGTGTCTTCCGGTTGCGACTTCTTGAGCGTGTTGGCGGCTTGCTGAGCCTGTTCTTCCGCCTGCGGGGCGTTCTTCTGTCGGAGCTGCTTTGAAGCTTCGTCCATCTGCCGACCAGCTTCTTCCAGGGACTTCGTGGGTTGCTGCGGAGCCGCGGCGGCGCCCGGATTCGGTTCTTCGGCAGCTTCGAGTTTTTCCGCGGCCTGACGATCCTTTTGAGCCTGATCCAGTTCACGAGTTTGCTGAGCGATGGACTCCTGCTCCTTCGCAATCATCTCCATGAGCTGTTCATCGCGATTCTGTTCGGGCTGATCATGTGAATCTTTCAACTGGTTCAGTCGTTCCTGCTGTTCCTGCAGCCGTAGAGTTTCCTCGGCAAGCTTGCTGGCTTCTTCGGCTCGCTTTTGGAACAGTTCGCTGCGAGCATCTTCGTCGCTTGCTGCAAGTTTTTGCAGAGCATCGGCGATGTCCTTCTGCTTCTGCTGCTGTTGGAGGTCTTTGGACGGTTCTTTGCTGGCGGCCGGCTGATCCTGCGAAGGCTGATCTGGTTTGGCTGGCGTTTCCTTCTGAGGCTGAGTCATATTCTGAGCCTCCGGCTGATCTTCTTTCATACGCTGGGCCAGCTTCTCCTGCTGTTTCGCCAGTTCATCAAGTTGCGCGGCAAGCTCCATGTCTTTGCTGCGTTGGGAGATGTCCGACTGAATCTGTTCGAGCTTCTGGATGGCCTGTTCAAGTTCCTTTGCCGTGGCTTCAGCGGCCTTCTGCTTTTGTTGCAGATCGTCTGACAAAGGAATGAGGCTGGATTGCTGTTCGGCCTTCTTCAGTTCCTGCTCCGAAACCTCCCGGGCCTGGTTCATTTCCGGTTGAAACAGAGAAGACGGCTGTTCGTTGGCTCGGTCCTGCATGCGTTGCAGAACCTGTTGAGCCGACTGAATTTGTTCACGAACTTCCGCTGCAGCTTTGTCTGCCAATTCAGATTCCGTCGGGGCGTCAGAATCAGGAGTTGCCGGGGAATTTTCGAGTGGCTCAGACAGTTCTCGTGCCGGTGCCGTTTCTTCGGTCTCGGGAGTGAGCGATTCGGGGGATGGGTTTTCGTCGGGAGCTCTCGTGGGCGCGGGGAGCGATTGGGACAATCGCTCTGCACCGAGTTGAGCGGTTTTGAGGTGGTCGATGGCGGTACGAAGTTCTTTCTGAGCATTTTCGTGTTGCTGCTGGACGGCCTGCTGGCCGACGGGGGCGGCGTCTTCGGCGATTTGCAGAGTGATGACCTTAGAGTCGGATGACTGTGTGCCGCCAAGTGGTTCGATGCGGTTGTCACCGACTTTGAGCCAGACAGAAAGAGCTTCGCCGGGTTTGACGTTCAACGCTGCGATGTCGAGTGTCGTGCTGCCATTCCTCTGGCGCATCGGAACGTCGGCATCTGGTTCGCCTGGCTGGGCTGCAGGGATGATGGCCAGTGAGGGTTCCTGAGCGCTCTTTCGAACGGCGAGTTCGAGTTTCTGAATTCCAAAATCGTCAACTGCGCTGAATGGGATTTCGAGCGACTGGTCCGGCCGAACCGTCAATGTGTCGGCGTTCAGTCCCTGGATCTCCACCGCTGGCGGCAGGTCTCTGGCCACGTGGATTTCGAAGAGAGCGGGTTCGCTGGGCACTTGATGATCGCTGGTCATCGTGATGCTGCAATGCTGTACGAGTGACTGAGCATCCGCAGGGAGCGAATTGATTTCAAACCCCCACGAGTGATGTGAACCTGGCTCAGCGGCTGGCTCGCCGGTCAGCGCATTGGAATCTCGAAGCATCCTGGCGTCACTGATCGGCATGTTGGCGGTCCCCGTCAGCGTCACTCGAGCGCCGGGTAAGGTCATCATCATCGGTACGCTGGCGGCGTCGTTGGGATTGCGAGGAGTCAGCAGATCCACGGTTGCAGGGGGAAGTTGCGTGTAGTCCGGAAACGTCATCGTGGCCTGAAGGCCCGTGATCACGGGAGCCGGATGCACGGTAATTCGAAAGATGCCTGAATAGAGTCCTCCACTGCGCACACGATAGGTCAGCGACTCCTCGACATGCTGCAGAAGGAATGCAGCCCCCCGTTTTTCCGAACCCGTCACCATGGAATGGGATTCGCGAATTCGGTCACGTTCTGAAGTGGCAGCGTCGGCGAGGAGTTCCAGAACGGCACTGCTCTCATCCAGCCCGGTGACCTGCACCTCCAGGTCAGCACCTTCTGCAATCTCAGCGTTGCCAGGAAGAACTTGTGCCGTCAAACGCGGCAGGACTCGATCATGCCACGGCCGCAGTACGTTGGCCAGTGAAGGAATCAGACGCTCCGGAGCTAACAGCAATCCAAGAATAAATGCCGTGATGCCGATCGTCGCCATGATGATTGCGTTGCGAAGGGATCTGCGCGCCGGGCTTTCCTTCGAGCAGTCGGCCATACCGGACTGAGCCTGAGTCGCGATGGCTTCAACGAAGGCAGATGATCGCGCTTCGTCTAGCGCGGCAAGTTGCAGCGTCGACGTAAGGCGTTCTTCGATCTGCGGATGACGCTGTTCCAGTGACCATGCCAGATCCAGCCGGGAACAGTGTTCTCGCAGTGGTCTCCAGAGACTTCTGCGGATCGTCTCCGCACAAAGCAGGAGACCAGCAAGCCACAGAAAAACACGTGCGATTGCAGAATGTGGCTGCACGATGGCATCCACGACAATCAGCGTCAGCAGAACGCCCATCGCAGTGCCGGTGGAGAACAGGATTCCCCTGATCCAGAGCAGGCGGCGGAGCTGCTGGACCATTGAATCCAGTTCCCTGGTGACTTGCACTGTCGCTCGTTCGGAAACGTTGCGTCGATGTGTTTTTTCGATTGGGTTTTCAGCAATTGTGCTCATTTGCTTCCCTCACAGAGAGTTGGAATCCAGCAGTCTTCGAAGCCCCCATTCGAAGCTTAGGCCGCCCAGAAAAATGCAGATGACGGGCCAGAGATTCCACAGAGGCACCGTCCAACGCCTGCGATGAAACGTGGATGTCGGGCCAAGATGTTGTAATACAGCGCTGGAATCGGCAGGCGTGACGACGATGCCGCCGGTGACATCGGCCAGTTGCGTCGCGATGGCAGGATCAGCGACAAGATCCAGGAGTTCGTCATCGGATGTCATGGATTCGATGCCGATCTCCACGCCAACATTCTCACCCTTCTGTGCGTCCTGAGTCAGAAGGCGAGTCACAATGTCGCCCTGCAGTTCGACACGATACTTCCCTGGATCTGCAAGGTCTCGAATGTCCGCCTGGAGAAGTCCGAGCCGATCAGCCTGGGGAGCGAGATCGATCGTTCGCACAGGGACATTATCCTTCAGCACCACCGCCCTCACCGGCTGGTCCGTGACCGGGTTTCTCTGATCATCCAGAAGCCGAGCCTGCACGATGATCGGATCACCGCTGTGATACAGAGTGCGATCGGTTCCCATGCGAACAAGATCGGTGCCCGTCGACAGACGTTCGTTGACCGACCAGCGAATGATCTGGCCCCAGAACTGATGATGCAGACGATCACCAATGCCGTATCTCAGACGCCATGATTCATCAAAGTTCATTTGCAGGACTTTGCCCGCCCCAAATCGGTGCCACGCCATCAACGCAGCACGACGCTGAGTCTCCCGCGATGGTTCTTCGGCGGCCAGGTTATTTTGATTGTCGTTCACGGCTTCATTTTTTAGCTGTCGCGCAGCGTAGGCCAGCACCGTGGCGCCGACACGGGCTTCGCAGTCGGGGTGTCGCCATGACAGTTCCGGAAACTGTTGAAGTGCCGACGCGGAACGACCGTCAGACTGCTGGAGAATCACGTGTGCCTGCCCTTCCGTCGTCGTCCTCAGGAAGCACGACGGTTCCGGACTTTTCGCCGTCGGAAGCTCGGGGCCAGTCAGTTTGACGGGCAAAAGATCAGCGAGAGGACTGTTTCGATACGCGTGAGGCATGAAGTTCTGTCCCGCGATCACAACCAGCGAGCCGCCTTTCTTTCGAACAAACGTCTCCAGAGCCTGCACACCATCCGGCCCCAGTTGCTCCGGGGACACATCACCCAGAACTACGGCGTCAAACTTGAGCCATTCTGCTTCATTGCAAGGCAGTGCAGTGGCGTCGCAGTCATCGAATGCTCGCCCTGCAGACGCATGAACGCCTGGCGGAACTGGCACTCCTGCAAGGCGATCCGGGCGAAGAAGAACGGCCTGCAGAAAGACGGTGCGATCCCGGCCCGCGAACAGATTGCGAAGGTAGCGAAATTCCCAGCGAGGACGATCCTCAATCAAAAGGACTCGAATCTGATCGTTGGACACCCAGACACTGCGAGACGCTGAATTGTTGTCGATCGTTTCTTCGCCATCCAGAGGAGACAATTCCACACGATAACGATGAATCCCTGCGTCTTCGGGTTCGTGCCGAAAGCGGATCGTTTCACGCTGCTGGTCACTGGCGATTTTGATGCTGCGTTCGTGCAGCAGACTTTCGCCGTCATACAGTCGAACCAGCGCTGTCGTGCCTTTCAGCTGATCGGCTCGCAGCGTTGCCTGAAGCGAAACGCTGTCACCATGATAGACCTGCGGCGGCGCGTCGAGCGAGATAATGTCAGCATCGCGAATGGGTTCCTGGCTGCCGATGACCACCGAATTTACGGGAATCTTCTGACGGGCAAAGCTGCGAACCGACTCCTGCACGTCAGTCCGAGAATGATCACGACCGTCCGTCAGCATGATAACGCCGGACAGCTGGTCCGTCGGAGTATCCTCCGTGATTCTTCTTAACGCTGCCGCGACATCCGTCGACTGAGCCCACTGCGACTTTTGCGCAAATGTCTTTGCGTCAGCCTGATCAGTTTTGCGATCATTTGCCTTTGGTGAGGTCTGAGCGGCACCATCGACTGAAAGCTCGCGCGCCGTAGCGCCGAACTCGTAGACCTTCAGAGCATATCCTTCGCGGATGCGAGCGAGCAGTCCGTTCGAAGGATCATCACTCCTGCTCAGAAGATCCGTCGCCACCTCGGAACGCGATCGTTTCGGATCAGGCCCGCTTCGGGTCGGAAGAGTCATCGAGCTGGACGCATCGACCAGAACCGCGATCGTGCGTTCTTCGTTCTTTTCCTCTTCCCGCGACAATACTGGCTCCATCAGCAGGATAGCGATTACGCCAACGAGGGCCAGTCGTAGTCCGCCAAGGGAATGCGGAAGCCACGATCGCATCGTACCAACAGCCGCGTTGACTGGTGGATCGTACGTGTGCAGGATGATCTCCGAAGCGATCGCCGCAGAACCGGCCAGCAGCCAGACGGGCCATGCTCGTGACGTCTCCACAAGGCTTGAAACCAGCAGGAGCAACTGCTGCCAGAAGATCACGGCATTGACTGCACGCAGCGTAAACAGCACGAATCGCAGGCCGGAATTCTTCGCCACATGGACGACGACAATCAAAGTGATCCATGCCACAAACGCGAAGATGCTCGGAGCGATCACTGGTGTCTGCTGAGCCAGCAGGATGTTCCATTCGCTGAGGAGACTCATGAGATGCCTCCTTCGGATTCCAGTGATGAAGCCATCTTCCGTGGCCTCGCAGGCACTCCCCCGCCGAATTGACCCCGATGGTGAACGGACTTCTGCACTACGTCTGAATCCACCTGTCCGTCGATGTGAGTAGTGCGAAGATCGACTTCCACCGGGGTGAACCCGGTCGGGGAGCTGAGTTGGAACGCAGACGGCACCATTCGGCGTTTTCGAATCCACCGAATCACCAGCGATTCGGCCGCCAGAAGCCAGAGAACTGCAAAGGCCGGAATTTTCCAGATTTCGCGTCCGCCATCGGTCGTGATTCCCGGAGCTGTCAGTTCATCAATGTCCTCAAACCACTGGAACGCGGGCTCTGCAGCGAGTTCCGCCAGCTTTGCTTCCGATGCCACAGCGAAATCAGATTCCTTTCGATCGCGAGTCACAGTGAACGACTGAAGTACTGTCTGATCGTTCTTTGACCGAAGTTCATAAACCCCGGGAGTGACTGCGTGGGCGATCGAGACAAACGCGTGACCATCGCTATCGTCCACATCAGCGCTGATCAGTTCCTCGTCAACCTCGCTCAGCGGACGAACGAGTTTCAACTCGGCAATGGCTGGTCCATTTTCATCGTCCACCGGATTGAGCAAACTCCCACTGTGTCCCGGCAATTCGACCGTCAGATTCGATCCAGGTGCAAAGTTCGCTTGCGGAGACTGACCGGCTGTCAGCCACTGCGTCCAGAGGTGCATCAGCACCGGAAAGCTGACTCGTGAAATCAGGTTACTGTCTTTCTGGGTCAGCGAGATCGACTGCAGGAGAACTCGGCCTTTCCCAACGCCATGTTCGACGAACAGCGGATTGTCGCTTGTGAGTTTCAGATGCTGGACAGACGGATCTCTCGGCGCCAGCTTCCAGCAGGACGAGACCGTCAGATCGAACAGATCATGTTCCCCGCGTTCAAACAGTTCCTTCAGCCAGGGTGTCCCGGCAGTTTCAGATGCAATGGACAGTGCCTTGTCCACATCAGCTGCTGCATTGCCGTTCGCTGCATGTTCGTATCGTTCCATCAGCTGACATGGAAGCATGGGTTCATCGGCTTCCTCCGCCTTCCACGCGTTGTAGAACTCCGTATCGGCAGACTGTTCGGGAATGACCCAGAGTCTGCCACCTTCGCTGACATAGCGAGCCAGTTGTGCGGCCGCGGCCATCGGCATTCGAGGAACATCACAGAGCAGGATCACGTGGAATAAATTGGTGTCATCCATCGTTGCCAGTTCAGCCACATCGACCTCCTGAACCTGAACGCCGCGCGAGTTTTCCGGCAACGCGGCAATAGGTTCCCGATTGTCACGACGTTCCTGCAGGCTCAACGGATCCAGCGCGAGCTGCGCGAAGGTGGCCGACTGGTCGGTCTTGTTTGCAAACGAGTTTCCGTTGACCACAAGGATCCTGAGATTCGAAATCACTTCAATCACGGAGAATGCTCGGTTGTCCTCCAGAAGTGGTTCTCGCAGTTCCGCCGGGACAGTCTCCGGCTGTTCAAGTTTCGCCTGAAGGATCTGCGAACCAGCGGAAGTGAACACGGGCAGGACACGAACCGTTCGGCTTGTCCCCGACTCCAGCTGAGCAATGGTCTCAATCGTGGAGGGCTGGCCGTTCAGGAATAGTGTCAGTTTCAGATCTCGAACGGTCTTCGATCCGTGATTGGTAATTTCCAAATCGCAGGGAATCGGCCGGTTGATTGTCGGTACCGGAGATCGCACCGTGATGGAGTCAACCGACAGATTGACTGCATCGACAGGCAGTTTCGCCACGTGAGCTGCATAGCGGACAGGATCAAGGTTGCCATTGCCGCTGGTCAGCGCTGCTTCGTTGTTGTTCGATTCCTGCCTCGCCGGAGTCGATGCGGCATCGAGCGAGTTTCGGGCATCGTCTGCAGCAATGGCTGCATCAGCAACGGACTCCCAGTTGTGCAACTGATTGTCCGTAAAGACGACAATTTGCTTGCGAGGGTTCGCACCTTTGGAAACCGCTGTCGTCGCGAGTTCAATCGCGTGGCTCAGATTGCTTCCGCCGGACGTTGGTTTCAGGTCGGCAATCGACTGTTCGGCAGATCGGAGGTTCTTGAACGGCGATCCATCAACCGTCTGGGGCACCGGGCCCGCCAGAATGATCGACACAGTGGATTGACCGCAAAGTTGTCGGGTGAGAGCGGAGGCCTTTTCGGTTGCCAGCTGGAACTGGCTTTGCGAGTTTTCCAGCAGCATCATCGTCGAAGAGCCATCGATCACGATCGCAACATCCTGATCAGCGCCCCATGTCTCCAGCGGTAGTGAACGGCTTCTGAGCAGACTGGTGGCCACGGCAATCAATAGAGCCGCAACGACGATACCGGATGCTCGCCGAGCCCGAGTCATCTGTCCGACCAGGCTGGCGACCAGTACCACGAGTCCACCGGCAAACAAACCGGCAATGAGGCTCCAGCGCAGGCTCTGTTCGGAAGGAATGACGGGCCGAGCCATCGCGAAAACAAAAAGCAGCACGGTCAGGCATCGCAAAAACAACAGCAGAAACTCTTCCAGTCTCAGGCCACGACGTCGGATCAGGATCGACTGAGAAAGAAACTGCATGGCCGGCCAATCGACAATACGAACCTTTCGATGCCTGCGCAAATGAATGATGATCGGCACGATCAGTGCCGATGACGCGACGAGAGCAAAGCTGTTGAGCAGCGTCATGTCAGCTTCCTGCCCTGACGGCGAGATAGTGACTCAGCTCCGATTCAAACGGCTGTCCCGTACTGAATCGGACATAGTCACACGGAATACGCTGACAGCCACGTTGCAGGTCAGACAAATATTCGCTGAGCTGCTGCAGGTAGGCGCGACGTATGGCGGGCGGATCCACATCCAGCTCATCGACCGATTCTTCCAGATCCCTGAACCTCACGGCATCAGAGAATGGAAACGTCAGTTCGTCTTCGGACAGCACATGAAACAGTATCACATCGTGCAATCGATGTCGCAGGTGATAAACGGACTTCAGGAGCTGCGGCACATCCGTCAGAAAATCGCTGATGACGATCACGATTCCCCGGCGGGGAATTCGCTCTGCCGCTGCATGAAGAACGGCTGCCGTATCCGACGCGGCCTGTGGCTGTGCCTGATTGAGTGTCTGCAGCAGTGTTCTCAGGTGAGCAACGGTTCCCAGAGCCGGCAGGAAAGTACGGATACCCGAGTCGAAGTGAATCAGGCCGGCAGAATCTCCCTGTCGTATGAACATGTAGCTGACCAGCGCTGCCAGTTGTCTGGCATAATTGAATTTCGACATACTGCGATGGGCCGGCGCTCTCTGTGCCGAGCCTGCGTATGCCATCGACGCTGAGGAGTCCAGCAAAATGGTGGCGCGGACATTTGTCTCTTCGACGTATCGCTTTACGCAGTAGCGATCCTGCTTCGCAAAGACTCGCCAGTCCAGACTGCGTGGATCATCGCCCGGCGAATATTCCCTGTGCTGAGCGAACTCCGTTGATGCTCCAAAGGAGGGACTGCGGTAACTTCCGGACCGCGGTCCCTTCACAATCCCCCGGACTGGGAATTCTCTCCGCGCAAAGCGAGCCTGCAGGTCCGGTGGCAGCAGCCGCATGTAATCAGGTGATGTGAGAGTTTTCATGGGACGCCTGCGATGGGATGAGTTTGTGGTAACAGGTGTCGAGGCACTGTGACAATCAGAACACTGGTGTCAGCGACAGATGCACCCCGGCGGGGCGCCTTACTCACGGGGTCTTTTGGGGCGGACTTCCTGCAGGAGTTGCTGTACAACGTCGTCACGGCTGATTCCGGATGCGTCGGCGTTGAACGTTGTGACAACCCGATGTCGCAGCACCGGAGTCGCGACAGCAGCAATGTCACCGGTCATCACGTGCAGGCGTCCCTGTAAAATCGCGCGGGCTTTGGCTGCGATCACCAGGGCGATCCCGGCGCGCGGACCGGCCCCCCACTGAACCATTTCGCGGATGAATTTTGGAGCATCCGCGGAATTTGGTCGCGTCCCCTGGACAAGATCTCGTGCGTACGCAATCACATGGTCGGCAACGGGGACGTTTTGAACTGCATCCTGCAGTTTCAGGATGTGGTCCGCACTGAGGATCTTTTTGAGCTCCGGCCGTTTGCCCGATGCCGCCTGGCGGATAATGCGAAACTCATCAGCAGATCCCGGGTAATCAACGACAATATTGAACAAAAACCGATCGAGCTGAGCTTCGGGCAGTGGGTATGTTCCCTCCTGTTCAATGGGATTGCGGGTGGCCATCACGAAAAACGGGGCGGGAAGTGCCATCGTTTGTCCTGAGACAGTGACATGACGTTCCTGCATCGCCTCCAGCAGAGCGGCCTGTGTCTTCGGGGGGGCACGATTGATTTCATCAGCCAGCACCATGTTGCTGAACACAGGCCCTTCGACAAATTGGAAGTTGCGAGTTCCGTTGGAGCGATCTTCCTGCAGTACCTCGGTCCCCGTGATGTCTGAGGGCATCAGATCCGGCGTAAACTGGATGCGGCGAAACTTCAGATCCAGCACCCTCGAGATGCTGTCGATCAGCAGTGTTTTGGCAAGACCCGGCACACCTGTCAGCAGCACATGACCGCGGCAGAAGATCGAGATCAGCACCTCCTCAATAATGTTCTGCTGCCCGATGATCACGCTGGACAACTGCGCTGTCACCTGTCGACACGCATCGCGAAGGGACTGCACGACAGCCAGATCATCACCGGGAAGATCTGCGGATGAAAGGGTCGAACAATCCGATTCGGATCGCACGGCGGTGCGTTGCTCTTTTTGTTCCGCAGCGATGGAACTTGCCGCGTTGAGCGAGATCAGACTCTGCTCAGTGGCGACGGCGATATTTCCGCACTGGCAGCGGAGCCTGCGGCCGAGATGGTCCCCGCTGACTCGACGGATTCGACCACAGGCTGCGCATTGCATCGCGGCGATAAAGGTGCTGGAGTTGTTCACACAATCTGCCTTTTTGCTTTTCGATTCGAAGTTCAGACGGCAGCAGTTTTGCCAGCCTGTTCAAGACACTTGGTTTCCGCGCAGTGCGGATCGTCACGGGAAAAATGAAAAAGATTCCGCAGAAGTGCGCGGTGAAGCCCCCCGGCATTTGCCTTGAGTCCGCCCCGCCGGAGAATCTCAAAGAATCTGCGTGACACGTCACTGCATCAGGAAACCAAGTATGGCACCGGCTGTTTTGCACGTTTCTTAAGGGAGGCTGATTGCCCACCGATCCGAAATCGGCCGATTCCAATGCGGAAGAGGAAATTCGCCCACCGGCGAATTCATCCTTCGAGGAGATCGTGCGCCTGTATCAGGCGGACGTCCGCATTCTGGCTCGACGACATTTCGCCAGCCCCGCCGAGGCTGACGACGTGGCCCAGGAAGTGTTCGTGCAGGTGTATCGCGGACTCAGTCGCTTTCGTGGCGACTCAAGTTTGCGGACGTGGATCCTTGGAATTGCCCGTAACCAGATTCGAGTACACATACGGAATGAAAGTCGACGACGGCAACGAATCGAGGCGGTTATTCCGCCCGAGCTGCTGGAGTCAGCGGCCACAACGGTGGATCTCGATCCGTTTCACACCAACGATGCAGCAGAAGAACTGGACGCGCTCAGGGACTGTATGACACGACTGAATGAACGACAGCGTTGGTTTGTGGATTCGTTTTATTTCCAGAATCGCTCGGCGGAAGTCATCTCCGGTGAATGCTCACTCACCCCCGGAGCGGTCCGGATGCTGTTAATGCGGATTCGCAGGCAACTGGCAGAATGCATTCGATTCAAAGTGACGAGTGGCAGTGAGGATCAGATATGAAAGACAACCAGAATCAGGAGACAATTGCCGCACGTCAGCTGTGGTCTCGCCTGGTACACGGCGAGGAACTTTCCGCAGACGAACAAGCGACGCTGCAGAATTCCCTTGAGAATGATGCTCGTTTACGGCAGGAATGTGATGCCGATGCAACAGTCCATGCCCTGCTGCGTTCGCTGCATGATGTAAAACAGACGGAAGCTGATTTCGTGAAGGCTGTGATGAGTGCTGTGGCCGACGGAACGTCACTTCCGACAGTCGCCGCAGCACCTGTGGCGGCACGACTGCCGGCCAGGCGGGCTGCCACTCCGCGTCGGAATTCGTCACGTGGCGGGATATTGATCAGCCTGACTGCAGTGCTGTTGGTTGCGATCGGGATCATTGTCAGGTTCGCGCCGCAACCACGTCAGGCTGGAAATCCTTCGCTGCAGGTCAGTGTGCCGGTGATTCCTCCGGCACCGATGCTGCAGGCTCCCGGCGACCAAATTGCTGTCCAGCCAGTTCAGGTTCCGGTCGATCATCCGGCAGCGATGGAGAGCCTGCAGCCCGGCGAACCGGTTGCTGGAGCGGCGTCACTTCCGGGATCCACGTTTGTCACCCTGACGAAGATTGAAGCCCCGGTGTGGGAGCGGTCATGGGCAGAGGGTGATCGCATCGGCGACGTTGTAGTGCGGTTGTTTGGTGGTCGGCTTGAATTAACCTTCGATGGTGGTGCAAAAGTGATTGTGGAAGCCCCGTCAGAATTTCGCCCTATGACTACCGGGCAGCTGCAACTTCGGCGCGGTCGGATGACGGCCTCAGTTCCCCAGGAAGCGATCGGCTTCACCGTCTCGACGCCCACGTCGCAGGTTGTGGACCTTGGGACCGAGTTTGAAGTTTCGGTCAAAGACACTGGTGCCTCAGATGTGCTCGTCAGCAAAGGCGAGATCGAAGTCATGCCGGCGGTCGCCAAAGACGCAACTCCGCGAAAGTGGCGACTTGTCCCGAACGGATTCCACAGGGCGACGTTTTTTGAACGAATGAAAGCAACGGAAATCGGTCCGGTCTGCGTGGCTATTCGCGGGACGAACGGCGAATTTCAGGGATTGATCTCAATCAATGAAGAGGCTGCAGAGTTCGCGTCTGCGGAGGCCTTTGAGGACGTTCGCGAACGTGTGCAGCAGCGGTTTGAAACATCGCAGCAGGAAACCGTGCAGCAATGGACCGAGTTTGTGGAATCGATCGGCAAAAATGTCCGGGGAACCATGCAGTTGAATGGTGCCGAAGTGCAGTTCAGGAATTTTGAAGAGGTCCTGAAGCTTCAGCAGCAGATGCTGGAACGCGTGCGGGTTCCGGGCGGAACTCCTGTCGATGTGCCGGAGGCAGACTTTAATGGCTCGATCAACATCAATGGAAAAGTCATCTCGTTCAGGACTCGCGAAGAATACGAGTCTGCTCGTCGTGCCGCTTTCGGTGCCGCCGCCAATTTTGGTGCCGGTGACTTTTTTGACCGCCGGCAATCACCGCGTGGAAACAACTCAGAACGTCAGCGTCCGTGACGATCACCGATCTTACCGGCTGTCCAGCTGCTGCCGCAGCCGAAACAGCTCCTGCAGTG
>VFQT010000785.1_pt1 | contig 42756 bp, 28 predicted proteins | sample 3512381 | NCBI WGS metagenome assembly VFQT01 (sample SAMN10412376, study PRJNA504923) | tailings metagenome | isolation source: Relicate 2 Philex TSF3 active mining site | place: Philippines: Tuba, Benguet | collected 2017-08-29 | reverse complement strand
TTGATCCATCGTCGCTGTCGCGTGATCTCGGCGTGCCGGTCATCGAGGCCAGCGGACGGACCGGCATCGGGCTGGCGGCGCTCGCGACCGCCGCCCACGACATCGCTACGCGCCAGGCGCCGCCCATGCCGGCCGTGCCCTGCCCCGCGGCGGAACCCGGCACGGCGGCGTGCGCGGATTGGGCCGCGGGCGTCTTCGAGCGCGCGGGCGGCCGCACGGTGCGCGCCGCTGCGGATCCACTCACGGAACGGCTGGATCGCGCGTTCACGCATCCCGTGGGCGGCATCGCGGCCTTTGCGCTGACGATGGGGCTGCTGTTCACGTCGATCTTCTGGCTCGCGAGCTATCCAATGGACGCGCTCGACGCGGTCTTCGGCTGGCTGGCTGCGCTCGTGCACGAACTCATGCCCGCCGGGCTCGTCGCGGACCTCCTGGCCGATGGCATCGTCGGCGGCATCGGCGCCACAGTCGTCTTCCTGCCGCAGATCGCACTGCTCTTCTTCCTGCTGGCGCTGCTGGAAGACACCGGCTACCTGGCGCGCGCAGCGCTCTCGCTCGATCGCACCATGCGACGCTTCGGCCTGCCCGGTCAGGCCTTCCTGCCGCTGCTCTCGAGCCATGCCTGCGCGCTGCCGGGCATCATGAGCACGCGGCTGATCCCGGGGCGGCGTGACCGGCTCGCCACGATCCTCTGCGCACCCTTCATGAGCTGCACGGCACGCATTCCCGTGTACGTGCTCTTGTGCGGCCTGCTCTTCTCAGGCGAGCCATGGAAGGCAGGCCTGGCCTTCGTGGGCTGCTACGCGCTGGGCATCGTGGCCGGGCTCGGTACCGCGTGGCTCCTGCGACGCACGATCCTCGCCGGCGACGGCCGCGCGATGGTCATGGAACTGCCGCCCTATCGACGCCCGAGCCTGAGCACGGCGTTCCATGTCGCACGAGATCGATCGCAGCTCTTCCTTCGCAATGCCGCCACGGTGATCCTGGCGATCAGCGTCGTGATGTGGTGGCTCAGCGCGTTTCCCAAGGTCGATCCATCGCGTGAATCGGTTGCGCTGCGGCAGGTCGCTGAAGCATCGATGGCCGCTGGCGATGAGGCCCGCGCCACGGAACTCGTCGCTGCCGCCGATGCGATGGATGCACGGACCCAGGCTCGCGGCAGCTTCGCAGCCCGCGTGGGTGATCTGGTGCAGCCAGCGTTCGAGCCGCTGGGTCTGGATCGCCAGCTCACGATGGCCGTGCTCACGAGCTTCCTGGCCCGCGAGGTGTTCGTGAATACCGTCGCGATCCAGGTCCAGTCGGGTGATGACGTCGCCGACCCCGGCACGATGGAGTCCATGCGCGCAGCCATGCGCGACGACGGATCGCCGCTCTTCACGCCACGCACCTGCGCCGCGCTCCTGGTCTTCTACGTGCTCGCGATGCAGTGCCTGCCCACGCTCGTGCTGACCGCGCGCGAAGCCGGTGGCTGGCGCTGGGCGCTGCTGCAATTGGGCTGGATGAGCTCGCTCGCCTGGGTGGCCGGGGCCATCGCGTTCCGACTGGTGGCGGCGTGATGGGCTTTCCCGTCGACGATTGGCAGTTCTGGCTCGTCACCGCCTGCGCCCTCGCAGGCGCATGGTTCGTGGTGAAGCCCTTCCTCCCCAAGGCCTGGAAACCCAAGGCCAAGGCACGGCCGACCCGCGCACGCCTGACGATCGGCGGCAAGCCGCCCGAGCAGCCGCTGCCGTGAGCAGCCGAAAGCCACCCGGTCAGCACGTGGCCTGAGCAGCCAGCAGCCACTTGATCAGCCGCTGCTGAGTTCGCGCACGCGGCGGCTCAGAACCCAAAGATCGGCCGATCCCCGGGGAGTCGTGCGCCGAGCATGAGCTTCGCAAGCGCGAGGTCAGCCTGGGTCGTGATCTTGATGTTACGAGGGTCCCCCTGCACCACGAGCACCGGCTCGCCCAGGCGCTCCACCAGCGAGGCGTCGTCGGTGGCGCCGTCGAGCGAGCCTTGCGCGTACGCGCGCTCGAACAGCGAGCGCTCGAAGACCTGCGGGGTCTGGATCGCCATCATGCGTTCGCGCGAGACGGTCTCCACCACGCGGCGGCCCTTTGCGCCGTCGCTGATTGGCTCACCGTCGCCGCCGCCAAGGATCGAATCCACGATCGCGTCGTCTGCACTGGCATCGAACGTTTCCTCGCTCACGCGCTTGAGCGTGGCCGAAACCGGCTCGCCGGGAATCGCCGCGCCGGCGACGCCAGCAGCCGCGAACACCCGATCGATCAGTTCCTGATTGACGAGCGGTCGAGCGGCATCGTGCACCGCCACGTGCGTGCACGCTCCCGGCACCTCGGCGAGCGCGTTGCGCACGCTCTCCCAGCGCTCACGACCGCCAGCCACGACCTTCACCCCGTGGAACGACAGCTGCACGCCGTAGCGGTCGCGAAACTCATCCAATCCGTCGGCGGGCGCAGCCACGATGACCAGCGCGACATCATCGCGCTTGGCAAAGGCCTCGACGCTGCGCAGGAGCACCGGACGGCCCCCAAGGTCCTGGCCGAGCTTGTCACCGAGCCCGAACCGAACGCTCTTGCCCGCCGCAGGCAGGATCACCGCAACCTTCATGGCTGCACCGTTCCCTTCGCGCCGCGATCCATCGACTGCAAGCTCTGCACGATCGCGGCCTCGTGCAGGCGCATGCTTGCGCGGTCCAGCGCATCCTTGGCTTGGTGGAACGCTTCGGCATCGACCTGGCCGGGCGAGCGCTCGGCCAGCGCGATGAAGCCCTTGAGCTTCGTCAGGTGCCCCTCAAGGTCCTCCAGGTACGCGCCATCGAGCAGCGCACCCGCACGGGCCCGCGCATCCTCGATCCACGTGATGTCCAGTCGGGCGTTCACGACCAGATCGATCACGCGGTGCGCGTGCATGTCCTCGCGTGCATGGGCCAACGAGTCGGCTTCCATGCGATCGACCTCCTCGGCGGTGAGCCCGTAGGCCGGCACCACCTGCACCTGTGCGCGCCGGCCGCTGCGGCGTTCCACCGCGTGCACGGCGAGCACGCCGTTGGCGTCGACCATGAAGTCGACCTGCACCTGCGGGATCCCCGCCGGCATCGGCGGCAGACCACGGAGCTCGAACGTGGCCAGGCTGCGGCAATCCTTGACCAGTTCACGCTCGCCCTGAACCACATGGACCTTGACGGCCGTCTGACCATCGACGCCGGTCGAGAACATTTCGGTTGCGCGTGCGGGCATGGCGCTGTTGCGCACGATCATCTTGGCGACCGCACCCCCGGCCGTCTCGATGCCCAGCGACAGCGGCACCACATCCATGAGGAGCAGGTCCGTGCGCCCGCCCGACAGCACCTGGGCCTGCAGCGCCGCTCCGAGCGCCACGACCACGTCAGGATCGAGCGCCGTGTACGGCTCGACCCCGAACAGTCGGCCAGCCAGCGCGCGCACGGCCGGCACGCGCGTGCTTCCGCCCACCAGCACCACGCGATCGATCGTGGGCGATCCCGCATCGGCCAGCGCACGCCGACAGCAGGCGGCCATGCGATCCAAGAGCGGCACGGCGAGCGACTCGAGCGTGGACCGATCGAGCGAGAGCTCCCACGCGCCGTGCGCGTGCTCGATGCGCTCAGTGACCTGCTCAGCGGTGGAGAGCGCACACTTGGCTCGTTCTGCAGCGGCGCGCAGCAGTTCCATGCCGTGCGGCGTGGCCGGAGCGCCCAGCCAAGCCTCGTAGCGCGCCAACGAGTCGTTCACGATGGCGGCATCCAGGTCATCGCCGCCGAGCGTCGTGTCGCCCGCCGTGGCAAGCACCTGCAGGAACTCCCCATCCAGACCGGTGCCATCGCCGGGGATCACCGACAGGATGCTGAGGTCGAAGGTTCCGCCACCAAGGTCAAAGACCGCCACGGTCTCGGCAGCGCGGTGACCGCGACCGATGCCATAGGCGAGCGCGGCGGCGGTCGGCTCATTCACGATGCGCACCGCCTCGAGCCCGGCGAGCCGCGCTGCATCGCGCGTGGCCTGGCGCTGGCCATCATCGAAGTAGGCCGGCACCGTGATCACCGCGCGCCGCACGGCGACACCGAGTTCCGCCGAGGCGATCCGCGCGAGTTCTCGAAGGACGTGCGCCGACAATTCCTGCGGCAAGAGCGTGCGATCCGCAAGTCCGACTGCGGCCAAACCACGCGGACCATCGACCACCCGCAAGCCGTGCGGCGCACCCGCATCGCGGACCTCCGCGGCAGAACGACCGATGAGCCGCTTCACGCTCGCCGCCGTCGTATGCGGCTGCTGCGCACGCTCCACCTTCGCCCGCTCGCCGACCACCACCCCCGCCGCATCGACCCGGATCACGCTGGGCACTAGCCCACGTCCGGGCCCGAGCACGCGCGGCCCGCGCGCATCGGCAAACGCCACGAGCGAATTCGTGGTGCCCAGGTCGATGCCGACGATCGGGTCCGTCATGGAAGGATGAGTCTAGGGCGGACCTTCCGGCCAAGGCACCCTTGGCAACGCAGCGCGGACAGGGCTCGAGCCGTGGCAGCTGAACCCTCGCCAGCATGGTCGCTTCTAGCCGACCGCCACGGCCATGCGCTCCCTCACGCGACGCAAGCCTCGGACCCGAAGGTTCGTGACCTCGTGCTCAGAGGAACCCAGTGCGCAGGCGGCCTCGCGATAGGTCATGCCCTGGCAGATGAGCATGCGGAACACCTCGATCTCGCGCGGATCGACCGCGCCCAACGCCTGGGCCAGCGACTCGCGCTGGACATCGTCGCCGGCCAGGCACGCGTGCACCGCCTCGATGGCGTCGTCGACGGACCACTCGGTCGCTGCATGGGCCTCGAGCCGGTCCAGTCGCCGCTGCTCGACGCGGATGCGCCGGCGCACCGCGCGGTTGGCCGCGCGCCAGAGGTATCGGTCGGTGAGTTGTTCGGGATCTCCGAAGCCGATGCGCGCCAGCCGCAGGAAAAGGTCCTGCACGGCATCCTCGACCACGGCGAGGGGGTACAGCCTGGACAGGCTGCCGACGAGACGGTCGCGGTGATGCTCATACGCCCCGGCCACCGCGTGCCACCGAATGGACTGCTCCATGGGCACGCTCCTTGTTGTGCAACACGCGTTGCATCGGCACGGTAGCCCTTCGGGGGCGCTCGCCAAGACAACCGCAAGAAGTTCGTTCAAGTTGCCTGGTCAGCCGACAGCGCCATCTGCACCGAAATCCCTGCGGGAACCCTTGACACCCCAAGGCAACCAGTCAGTCGCGCGTCTGGTCGAATCGCTGCCCTGCCTTGGGCAGTTCATCAAGCGTGCCCTCGAGCCGTCGCGCCGCGATCGCCATCAGTGCCTTGCGCAGGCTGGCGATCGCCGCGTCATCCGCCTGCACTCGCACCCGGTGCTCGTCGGGCCTTCCAGTCACGATCACCATGTAGGCACGATCTTCGCCCACGCTTTCTTGCCTGGCCGCAAGCGCCGCCCAGTCGATGTCGTCGAGTTCCGACGCCACCTGCGCACAGTCCTCGGCCGACAGCGTCATGCCCCAGGTCGTGCGTCGATCGAACGCATCGATGCCGCCGCCCCAGCCGAAGTCGCCGCGATCAAGGCGCACGTACTCAAATCGCGCCTTCGGTGGATCAGCCCACCAGAAGTCGATCGAGGCCTCGCACCCGTCGATACCCCGCGGCGCTTGCACGCCCGGCGCCGTCGCGCAGGACGCCAGCGACAGGGCAAGCGATGCCATGATGGTCGGTGGACGACGCCAGGCCAGCACGAGCACGCATGGCGTCGATCCACGCGCGCGTGCCTCGGGACGCGCGTCACTCATGGCGTCGTCAGCGCGGCGTTCCCGCGCATGGTCGCGTAGGGATCGGCGCCGAAGTCGTAGCGCATCGGCAGGTCGCGATCGGCCGGAAGATCATCCATCCAGCACGCCGACGCCAACGTGCGCACGAGCGAGGCCACCTCGTTGGGCTGCTGTCGGGCCGCGGCATCGAGCCTGGTCACCGACCACGTGCCTCGTTGGTCGTGCGTCATCCAGACGATGATCGTCACGTCACCCGGGGTCGGCCGCACCGACGTGATCCACGGCATGTCGCTGCCCGGTGCACCGGGCGGGAACGGCGGCTGCGCATCCATCACGGCCTCGAAACGATCCCAGATGGGCTTGAGCTGCGTCGGTGAAAGCACACGCACGCGCGGCGGGCGGTCCCGGATCGTCAGCCCGCCACCAGCCTGGCCGTGCAGCGAACCATCGGGAAAGAGGGTGTATCGCGCCGGCTGGAATTGCGCACGATCATCGCCCTTCACGCCTTCGTCCACGAGCACCGTGATGTCGATGGTGGGCTCGGACTGGTCCTTGACCTGGTCGCTCGATGCGCATGCCCCGAGCATGGTCGCCAGAAGCAGCACGGCCGATCGACGGAGGACGAGCATGCGCGGGAAGGTAGCACGGCGATCGCGCCCCCGCCGCCATCCGACCCTTGCGCTACCTTGCGGCCCATGCGCACGAGCGTCCGCTGGCTCAACGATTACCTCGACCGACCGGTGACTCCTGACGAGGCCGCCGACGCGTTCACCCGGGTCGGATTTCCCGTCGAGCACCGCGAATCGACCGACGATGGTGACGTGGTGCTTGAAGTCGAGTTGACCAGCAACCGCGGCGACTGCCTGAGCCACCTCAACCTGGCGCGTGAGCTGGCCGCCATGACCGGTCGGTCCGTGAAGGAACCAACCTTCGTCCGCATCCCCGATGGCTCGGGCCCCGTGCCCATCGCCAACCACGACCACGAGGCCTGTCCGCTCTACACCGCCCGCGTCATCCGCGGCGTGAGCGTGCGACCGAGCCCCGAGTGGATGCAGCAGCGCCTGCGCGCGATCGGCCAGATTCCCCGCAACATCCTGGTCGATGCCACCAACTACGTGCTGTTCGAGTACGGGCAGCCCACGCACGTCTTCGACCTGTCGAAGCTCGCCGGACCCGCGATCCAGGTGCGCCCCGCCAAAGACGGCGAATCGCTTCTTCCCATCGGCGAAGGCGCCAAGCCGCTTGCCCTGCGCGCGGGTGACTTGGTCATCGCCGATGCGTCCGTCCCAGCCGCCATCGCCGGCGTCAAGGGCGGCGCACCGAGCGCCGTCAGCGAGCGCACGACGGACGTCCTCATCGAGGCCGCAACCTTCGCGCAGAAGTCAGTGCGTTCATCAAGCCGCGGCCTCAAGGTGGCCAGCGACAGTTCGTACCGCTTCGAGCGCGGCGTGGCCCCCGCCGATGTCGATGCGGCCGCCGACCGGCTCGTGGCACTCATCCTTGAGCACGCCGGCGGCCGGCTCGACGGCGGCCGCGTGGCCGCTGGTCCCTCGCTGCCGGCGCCACGCTCGGTGCAGGTTCGCGTCGAACGCGCGCAACGCGTGCTGGGGTACGCGCTTCCAGCCGACGAGATGCTCGTCACGCTGCGCACGCTGGGATTCTCGCCCGCGCTCACGGGCGGCACGATCACCTGCACCGTCCCACCCCGGCGCCTGGACATTGAGCGCGAGATCGACCTGATCGAGGAACTCGCGCGGTTGCACGGCATGGACCGCGTGCCGATGCTCGACACGATCCACGTGCGCGTCGCGCCGCCGCAGCCGCAGGTCGAAGGCATGCGCGAGGCCCGACGAACGCTGGTTGGGCTGGGGTTCGTCGAAACGGTCACGCACACGCTCGTCTCGGAGCGCGCCGCGCAGCCCTTCACGCAAGCTGGCACCACGCCGCTGCGGGTCAGCGATGAGCGCGCCGGCGATCCGATCCTGCGCCCCTCGCTCCTGTCGAGCCTGATGGCCACGGCGCGCCTGAACGCCGACCGCGGAACGCCGTCGATCAGGCTCATGGAAGCCGCCAACGTCTTCGACCTGCAGGGCGCCGAACTCCGCGAACGATCGTCGCTGGGCCTCCTCATCACCGACACACCCGATGCCGATGCCGCCATGCGCACCATGCGAGGGTGCGTCGAACGGCTTCTGCGGGCGGTGCTGGGTGCACACACACCCGTCGACGTTGTCCCGCTCCAGACCGCCGCCGGCCTGTCGCCTGCAGCGCTCATCCGCGCGCGCGGCCACGACGTGGGCACGATCGGCCTGCTCTCGACCGATGCCCTGAAGGCCTTTGGCCTCGATGGCCCCATCGCCGGCGCGGAACTCTTCATCAAGCCGCTGCTCACCCAGTGGCCACCCGACACCACCGTGCGCGCCCTGCCGAGCTTCCCCTCGATCGATCGTGATGTGAGCGCGATCGTCGCCGACGGCGTGGCGTGGTCCTCGATCGAGGGGCTCGTGCGCGACCTGGCGCTCGAGCACTTCGAGTCGATCGCGTTCGTGGGGACCTACCGCGGCAAGCAGGTTGGCGAGGGCCGCAAGAGCGTGACCATGCGACTCACCTTCCGCAGCGGCGCCGGCACGCTGCGCCGCGAGGATGCCGACCCTCAGGTCGCGCGCGTGATCAGTGCGTTGCAGAGCGGCGTGGGCGCCGAGGTTCGGTCGTGAGCTCGTCGCGCGCCCCCCTGGCCTCGCTCACGCTCGGCGGCTACCTGCACGACCTTGCCGCCAAGCAGCCGGTCCCCGGCGGCGGCGCCGCGTCCGCCGTGGCGCTTGCACACGGCGCTGCGCTCGGCTCGATGGTGCTGCACTACACGCTGGGCAAGCCCAAGTTCGCCCAGTGGGAGCACGACAACGCATCGATGCTCGTGCACCTTGACCACGCGCGCACCGAAGCGCTGGCGCTGGCGGACCTTGATGCCGCGGCCTATGCGGAGCTCAACGCGCTCTGGTCGCTCACGCCCGCGGAGCGCCTGGTCGATCCGCGCTGGATGCCCGCGGTCGAAGCGGCCACCAGCGCGCCGGCGGCCATCGGCGATCTTGCGCTCGCGGTCCTCGCCATGCTCGATCGCATGCCGGGCCGGACCAGCACGATCATCCGCAGCGATCTGGCCATCGCGGCCGAGTTCGCCGCGCTCGCCGTGCACGGTGCGATCTGGAACGTACGGGCGAACCTGCCGCTGCAGGCACCCGAGGCCCAGTCGACGTGGTCGACCTGGTGCGACCACGCCGCGGCCAACGCCTCGTCCATGCGCGACCGCATCGTCGCCGCGTGCCGATCATGATCCCGTTGGTCCCGCTCGCTGCGGTCGCCGCAGCGACCATCACGACCACGTACACGGTGGCCATCGCACGCGAAGCGAAGCGGCCACGGCGTGCGACCTACGCCTGGGCCTTGGCGCACAGCATCGCACCGAGCCCCGCCGAAGTTGCCGGTGTCACGCAGTGGCACGAAGGCTGCACCACGATCGACCCAAGCCGCGACCGTGCGGCCCGCACCGCGGCGACCTCGGCTGCTGCACGGCCCGACGCAGCAGCACACCACGCCGTCGTGGCCGACCGCGCTCGTCCACCGTCCGCACGCTCCCTCGTGCTGCCATGGTGGCTGGTGCGGGGACACGGTGCCGGCGACATGATGATCATCCACGGCTGGGGGCGATCACGCTGGGATTCCCTGCGCCGGCTGCCATGGCTGCTTGGGCACGCTGGGTCGATCGTGCTGCCTGACCTGCGCGGGCACGGGGAAGCACCGGGCACGACCAGCATCGGTCACGCTGACCATGCCGATCTGGACCAGGTCGCCATCGATGCCCTGCATCGGGCCGCCGCTTCGTCCGCGACAAGCTCGGCACACGACATCATGGGATCGCATGCGAGCACCGCGACGGGCGATCCCCGCGAGCTCACCCTGGTTGGACACTCCATGGGGGCCATGGTGGCCGCACGGTTCGCCGCCATGCTCGCCGAACGCGGCACGCCCGCTCGGCGCTTGGTGCTCATGGCTCCGTACGACTCGTTGATCGTGCCGATGGCCAATCGGCTGCGCGTGCGCGGGCTGCCCGCAGGTCCCTTTTCGGCCACAGCCGCGTGGTGGCTGGCTCGCGGCCAGGAACCCCTTCACCGCACGCTGGCCCGGGTGCAGTGCCCCGTGCTCGCGCTTGGCGGCGAACTCGATGCCGTGACCACGCCGGCTGACGTGCGCCGAGCGGCCGCACCGCACGAGACCCTCATCGAGTCGGGCATTGACCACGCCAACGTCGGCGTCGAGGGCTTAGCATCACGCCTGGCACTCGACGCCTTCCTGGCGCGGACCTGACGTCGCCGACGGGGCACGACGTGATGCACGCGCCCCCGCGCGCGAGATGGCTCGGGGCGTTCGCCCGTGAACTCACGGCATCATCAGCCGGCCGCGGAACGAGAAGCCCTTGTCGGCCGGCGTGATCCACCACACCGATGGCCCGAGGTACTTCTTCATCAGCTCGGCGTCGAACTTGCCCATCATCTCCTGCACGTTCTTCATCGCCTCGTCGGTGACGATGTCATCGATCGGATTGCCGGCATCGTCGACGAAGCCGTCCATGCCGTCCTGCATCGCTCCGAGTCGCTCGAAGGCCGACTTCTGCGCTTCGAGCTGCGCGGCCGTGTCCGTGAAGCCCCATGCCGACACGGCACCCTTGGCGACCGCACCCGCACAACGCTTGTAGATCGGCAGTTCGGCGATGCCCTTCGTGTCCTGATCGCTCGCTGCGCGCAGCGCCTGCTCCACGCCCGACGATTCGCCCATGAGCATCTGGCCGGAACCAAGACCGACCGCAAACGGCACCAGGTCGCCGCTGAAGATCGTGGCGCCCTGGAAGTCGCGCGGCATCAGACCGACCGACGGCGCGAACATCTGCAGCATCGGCATGCCAGCCTTTTCGTCGCTGCAGGCGATCGCCGTCACGCCACCCATGCCGGTCTCGGCGTTCGCATCGGCCCACTGCACGCCGTGGATGCTCGGGCCCATCACGGCGAGCGCCTTCGTCATGATCGGCTCATAGGCCGTCAGCGTGGGCGCGAGCTGCTCGGCCTGCATCTCGGGCAGGCTGGCGACCGCGGCCTCGACCGTCTTCCACAGGTCGGCAAAGCCCACGTTCGCGCACGAGTAGGACACGCACTCGTTGCCCAGGAGCTTCGGCGGAGCGCCGATCGGCTGGCCCTTGGCCAGCAGCGACACCAAGCCATCCTTCTTGCCCGGGATGAACGCGGCGCCCGACATCTCGATGATGCCGTCCTTGGGCTGCAGATCGAAGCCCATCGACCAGGTGCGGATGTCGCCGAAGAGCGACGCGATCGCCGGCTGCACCATGGCCATCGGGCCCATCATCATCGGCCCGAGCATGTCCTGCAGCGGGCCGGTCAGCAGCGTCACGCTCACGTCGGTCGAACCCAGCAGCGCGGCGTTGCCGCGCCAGTCATCGCTCGAACCCAGGGTCTTGCCCTTGCCCTTGCCTTGCGTGCCGAGCAGCGCTTCCTCAAGGCTCGCCATGCTGCTGGCCAGCAGCATGTGTTCGCCGTCGCGCATGAAGTACATGGTGTCTGGTCCGGAGCCGAAGGCGCCCATGTCCATGCCCATGCCGTCGAACTCATCGTCGGCACCGACATCCTCGGCCTCGTCCTTGCCCATCGGAATGACCCAGACTTCCTTGCCATCGAGTTCAGCCTTCTCGATCTTCACGTCGGCTTCCTTGGCGCCCTTCTCGAACGAAGCCATCAGCATGCGCGCGCCGCTGTCGGCGCGATCGTCGAAGTCCGCGACCACGATGAACGCCATGGTCATCGCGTCGAGTTCTTCGTCGCGCTCACCGAAGACGGCAACGCCCATGCGGCCCGGCAGCACCAAGTCCTTGCGCTCGATGCCCAGTCCCTTGGCCGCCTCGTCGAGCGCCTTCTCGAGTTCCTTCGAGTCGTCGCCGATCAGGTCCTTGAGCTTGGGGTCGTCGTAGAGCTTGCCGAGCTGGCCGGCCCGGATCGCCTGCCACGAGGCATGAAGATCCTTGGCGCTCACCGCCAGGAACGTGCCCTGCGGGGCGATCGCTTCGATGGGCGGAAGGTCGGCGGCGGCGGCGATGGACGCGGTCAGGATGAAGGTCGAGAGCATGGGGGGTCTTCCGGTAGGTGGTTCGGTGCGTGCGGTTCGTGACGGATGGATCGTTGGTGCGCGGGTCGGTCCGGTGCGGTTCGTTCGAAGCGCGGGGTTCACCGCGAATCGGTGCGGTCGTCCAACTGCGGCGGCGGCGTGAAGTCGGTGCGCGCCGGAGGCTGGTGGTAGTTGTGCCCCGAGTTGGGGTTGTTCTTGTCGTAGCCGAAGGCTTCGCGGTTGCGGATGAAGTCCTTCACGTAACGGGCCGGGATCGCGAAACCCAGCGCTTCGCCCCCGCGGATCCCCATGTTGGTGATCCCGATGACCTCGCCCTTGGTGTTGAAGAGCGGGCCGCCCGAGTTGCCCGGGTTGATCGGCGTGTCGGTCTGGATGTAGGTCAGGCCGTCGAAGTTGCGCTGCGTCGTGCTGATCACGCCCTGCGTGAGCGTGCGCTCGAGCCCGAGCGGATTGCCGATCGCGAAGACCGGCTGGCCGATGTCGAACTTTTCCTTGTCGACGATCGCCGCGAAGTCGAAGTCCTTGCCGTCAGGGTGCTTGATCTTGACGAGCGCCAGATCCACGTGGTTGTTGACCGCGATCAGCTCCACGTCCTCGATCTCGGTGCGCTTGAGCGTGCCGTCGGCCTGCGGGAACCACACGGTCACGCGCAGGTTCGTCTCGCCCTGCACGACGTGCGCGTTGGTCACGGCGTACCCGCTCTTGTCGATGATCACCCCGCTGCCCAGGCCGCCCGGCGTGCTCACCTTGATGACGGCCGGTCCGATGCGCTTGGCATGCTCCTTGGGCGAGAGCGTGGGCGGGTTGCTCGCGTGCGAGTAGAGCTCGTCCTGCACGGTCTGCATGTCGGCTGCAGCCTCGGCCTGCTTGACCTCGGCCACGTCCTCCATGTCGAAGACCAGGACGTCGGGTCCGACGTCGAGCCACACCTTGCGATCGTTGCGCTTGATGATCGTTCCCTCGAGCCGGCTGCCGCTCTTCATGACGAGCGTGTCGGCGGGCGCAAGGACGCTGGCGGCAAGGACGACGGCGAGCAACGCGTGCATCATCGAAGGCTACCATGGCCCCGCCGCCGTTTCGGCGGTCCGACCAACCATGACCACCCTGCCTTTCGTTGCCCTCCTCCTCTCGCTCCCGCAGCAGGACCTGAGCCAGCACTTCGGCTTCGATCCGCTTGAAGTCGTGAAGGTCGGCCCCAACGCCGGCCCGGTGCTTGCCGTCGACGTGAATGGCGATGGGCTGGGCGACCTGGTGGTCGCCAACAACCACGACAGCCGCATCGAGGTGCACCTGCAGAAGAAGGGCGCCACCCCCGCCGACGCGGTCGCGCCGACCCGTGTGAACGAGATTCCCGAGCACTGGCGCTTCCGGCGCATCGAGGTGCCGGCGGGCGAGGCCATCGGCGGCCTGCTCACCCACGATGCCAATGGCGACGGACGCCTTGACCTGATCGCCGTGGGCACGCCCAACCGCGTCGTCTTCTACCTGCAGCAGCCCGACGGCACCTTCAAGGCCGACCGCAAGCACACCGTGAAGAACCTCGCGGTCGGCAAGGATGCGATCGCCATCGCCGACGTGATGGGCGATGCCGCCCCTGAACTCCTCGTGATCGCCGGTCAGAACATCAGCGTCTACCCGATGAAGGGCACCGAACTCGGCGCGCCGGTCGATCTCATGCCGGGTGCGGGCGGCCTCGCCGGCGTCATGGCGGGCGACCTCGATGCCAACGGCTGCAACGACATCGTCGCCGTGCTGCCCGACGATGCCCAGCCCATCCGCATCTGGTACGGCACCAAGCGCGATGGCCTGACGCAGATGGGCCCGCAGGTTCGCTACGACATGCCCGTCCTTCGCGAGGCGGCACTCGTCAAGATCAACGGCAAGCCCGGCTCAAGCCTGGCCACGATCGAGAAGAAGACCAAGCGCACGGTGGTGCACACCGCCCAACCCGCCAAGGCCGCCAGCGAAGGTGGCAAGGGCGAACTCGTCACCTGGTCGTTCGAGGATCCCTCCAACCGCAAGCGCGATTTCGCGGTCGCCGACGTCGATGGCGATGGCCTGCCCGACCTCGTTGCCACCAACACCGAGTCCAACGCCGTGAGCGTCTACCGCCAGCAGAAGGGCGTGGGCTTCGGCAACGCCGAGGAATGCCCGAGCTACGCCGAGCTCGACTTCATCGCCGCGCGTGACGTGGATGGCGACGGCAAGGCCGAGATCTTCGTGAGCAGCGAGAAGGAAGGCGTCGTCGGCCGCAGCGCGTGGAAGGACGGCACGGTCGGCTTTCCGCAGGCCGCCGAACTGGCCAAGGGGCTCACCCCCGTCGCCATGAATGTGGTCACGCTGCAGGGCGTGCCCACGCTGGCTGTGATCGCGAAGGAAAACCGCAACTACCGGCTCGAGCTCATCGATGCCAAGGGCGGCGCCACCAGCTCGATCGACCTGGGCGCGCTCAGCCGTGCGCCGGACACGATCCTCTCGATCGATGCCGACCAGGACGGCAAGGATGACCTGCTGCTCTTCACCCCCGAGAAGCCCATGACCATGGTGCGCTGGGATGGCAAGGACCCGGCCAAGCCGTACGTGCTGCTGGAGTCGAAGGACATGTCGCAGTTCGGTCTTGCGCAGGCGGCGAATGCGCAGAACACCGAGATCGCCGATGCCAACGGCGACGGCAAGGCAGAACTCCTGGTCGCTGACCGCAACTTCATCCGCGCCCTGCGCTACGACACCGCCAAGGGTTGGCAGGTGGTGGAGCAGGTCAATGCCGCCCGCGGCGACAGCAAGCTCGTGGCGCTCGCCCTGCGCGGCAACCGTTTGGTCGCCGGCGACAAGGAGAACGGCAAGATCCTGGTCTTCGAGCGCAAGGATGGCGCGTGGAAGGAGACCGAGGCGCTTGACGCCAGCGGCTTCAAGTTCACGGCACTCGCGACTGGCCCCTTCGCCGGCGGCGAGGATGCCGTGCTGCTCATCGGCGACGAGGGCTTCGGCGTCCTGCGTGACGCAGGACCGCGCATGGAGCTGGCCGAAAGCGGTTCGTTCCGCAGCGACAGCCCCCGCCGCGTCGAGCACGAGATCGGCGCCGGCGACGTGAACAGCGACGGCCGTACCGACCTGCTGCTCCTGGATGCCGGCGAGCAGAACCTTGAGATCCTCACCTTCTCCGATGCGGGCAAGCTCCTGTACGCCACGGGCTTCGAGGTCTTCGAGACCAAGATGTTCTCCGGCGGCGAGCCCAAGGAGTTCCAGCCCAGCCAGGTGGTGGTGATGGACGTGACCGGCGACGGCGCCGACGACGTGGTCCTGCTCTGCCACGACCGCGTGCTCGTGTACCCCCAGATGACCAAGGACGGCGCCAAGCGCTGAGCGCGCATGCAGGACCTGGGCGCCTTCCATGATCCGCAGGCCCTGCGCAAGCTGCTGGAGCTCTCGCGCCACCTTGGCGAGTGCGCCGATCTTGACCAGGTCCTGAGCACGGTCATCGATGCGCTGCGGGATTTCCTGCGCAGCGACCGCGCCACGGTCTTCGTGCATGATGCCAAGGGCGCGTCGCTGGTCACGCGCGTGGCGCACGGCTTGGGCACGAGCACGATCCGCATTCCTGACTCGAAGGGCATCGCAGGCGCCTGCGCGCAATCACGCGCCGTCGTGAACATCAAGGATGCCTACGAGGACGACCGATTCGACCGATCGTTCGATGCCAAGACCGGCTACCGCACGCGCACGATCCTGGCGATCCCCCTGCTTGACGACGAAGGCGGACTGGTCGGCGTGGCGCAAGTGCTCAACCGCGCCGAGGGCACCTTCACCGAGCAGGATGAACTCATCGCGCGATCGCTGGCCGCCCACGCCGCGGTCGCCGTGCGCCGCGCCACGCTGATCGAGGACCGCATCGAGCGCCTGCGCCTGCAGGAAGAGATCGACGTCGCGCGCTCGATCCAGCAGCAGGCCTTCCCGCAGGGCGTGCCGTCGATCGCCGGGTACGACCTCTTCGGTCGCAGCACGCCCAGCCAGGAGTGCGGCGGCGATGCGTTCGACCTGGTGCCGCTCGATGCGCACGGCATCGCCGCGGTCGATGCCCCTGCGGACCGCGCCATGCTGCTCGTGGCCGACGCGACCGGCCACGGCGTCGGCCCCGCGCTGAGCTCGATGCAGACCCGCGGCATGATGCGCCTGGCGCTGCGCCTGGGGCAGCCGCTCTCGCTGCTGGCGCAGCAGGTCAACCAGCAGCTGCTCGAGGACCTGCCCAGTGGCCGGTTCGTCACGGCCTGGTTTGGCCTGCTCGATGCGCGCGAGCACACCGTGCAGTCCTTCAGCGCTGGCCAAGGCCCGCTCTTTGTCTACCGCTGCGCCACCGACACCTTCGAGCCCGTGGACACGGATGCGCCCCCCATGGGCATCATGGACTTCGACGAGTCGATGTGCGCCACGCAGACCGTGCGGCTGGAGCCGGGCGACCTCCTGGTCGTCATCACCGACGGCTACTACGAGGCCCCCGAGGCCGGTGGTGGCGCGGGCCAGTTCGGCGAGGAGCGCGTGTTCGCAATCGTGCGCGCCATGCGCGCCGAACCGCTCGAGGCGATCGTGGCCGAGCTCGACCGCGCGGTGCTCGCCTACCACGGCGCCGACTTCACTCCCGACGACCGGACGGCGATCCTGGTGCGGCGGTCGTGAGCGCTTGGTTCATGTGTAGTTCTTGTGATTGACTCGGCCAACCGCGAATCGGTAGCCTGATTGGCTTCCAGGAGTGCACATGACCAAGTCGATCATCGCCGGGGCGCTTGGCGCCATCAGTCTGTCCGTGGCCGCCAACGCGGGGTTCACGGGGTTTACCACTCAACGCACGGTGCTGAGCAACGGCAACATTCAGTACAAGGTCTTTGCGAACTTCGACGCTGTCGGCCTTCCCGCCGGCCAGTCGTGGGTGTTCCTGAACGCCTACAGCCACTCGACCGTCAGCGGCACCATGGGCGCCGTGCACCAGGACTTCTTCACCGCTGACGGTGAAGTCGGCACCTGGCAGGCCGGTTCGTCGGTCTCGGCCGCTGATCGCGACTTTGACAGCTGGGTCACCTCCAGCGGCCTGGCCACCAGCTCGGGCTGGGGCACCGCTCTGGACCCCGGCTTCAGCAACGGCGGCACCGTCGGTGACGTCAACAACGGCGCTGGCTGGTACGACGCCACCCCCGGCACCGCCAACACCGTGACCGGTGGCCAGATGCTGATCATGCAGGTCGTTCGCACCGCGGCCGCCGATGCATCCGCCTACGTGGCCAACCTGTCCATCACCTACAAGGTGAGCGGCTCCAGCACCCCGATCCAGCCGGGTGCATTTCTGTACACGCTCAGCATTGGCGACCCCTGCGCAGGTGGACTCGACTGCAACCAGAATGGCTGCAACGATTCCCGTGACATCGCCATTGGCGCTAGCGCCGACGTGAACTCAAACACGGTCCCCGACGAGTGTGAACCCGATTGCAATATCAACGACACGCCTGATACCTATGACATTGTCCAAGGCACCTCGCTCGATGTCAACATCAATGGCATTCCTGACGAGTGCGAGGTCGACTGCAATGCCAACGGAGTGTCGGACCTGCTTGAGATTGCTCAGGGTGTAATCACTGACTGCAACAACGACCAGATTCCTGATGACTGCCAAGGCGCCAAGCGCGTTGCCTTGACCAGCCCCGATCTTGGCTCTCCGTCGGGTACCGAAGCTCGCATGGCCGTGTTCAGCAACCTGCTGCCGGCCGAGTCGCCCGTCACGGTGACCGTGCGCGCCGTTGGCGACCTGAGCTCGACCTCGGAGTACATCGATCCATCGTTCAACGGCGTGCCCGGAGCGCGAATCTTCGCGCAGGGCGCCAATGACTGCCCCGCCACCCCCGATGTAGCCATCCTCTCGCTGCAACCCGGCCAGTTCAACGACCTCATCGCCGAGACCGGCACGCTGATGATTCGGCTTGCCTGCCCCATCACCGTCGACGGCACGGAATGCAAGGGTGCCGGCAGCCTCACCGTGGTACTTGACTACACCGGCATCGATATCAATGGAGACTGCAACACCAACGAACGACTCGATGTTTGCGAAATTGCACAGGGGACAGTGTTTGATTGCAATCAGAATCTCATCCCGGACTCCTGCGAGAGTCCGGTGGAGCCGGATTGCAACGCTAATGGCGTTCCAGACCTGTGTGAAATCGCTGCTGGAACAACACCAGACTGCAACACCAACGGCGTGCCCGACTCCTGCGACGTGGCGGCCGGCACCAGCCCCGACATCGACAGCAACCTCAAGCCCGACGAGTGCCAGACCGTGCAGGTGCCCGGCCAGATCGCGACCATCCAGGGCGCCATCGATGCTGCACCCGCCGACGAAATGCGCATCGTGCTGGTGGCCCCCGGCACCTACGCTGGCCCCATCACGCTGCGCGGCAAGCCGATCCGACTGGTCGGCACTGGCGGCCCTGCGGCCACCACGATCTCGGGAACCGGCGGCGCCAACGAATCCGTCATCCGCGCCGTCAACAACGAGCCGGCCATCAGCCTCATCAAGGGCTTCACCATCAAGGGTGGCCTGACCGGCAGCCCCCTGCCCGGCAGCCCGTCGGTATTCGCCGGTGGCGGCGTGCTGATGGCCTTCTGCGCGACCTCGATGGCTGACTGCATCCTCGAAGCCAACGGCTCGCCCTTCGGTGCCGGCGCCTACCTGCGCTCGCATACCGGCGCCGTGACCAACTGCACCTTCCGCAACAACGTGTCGCAGGCGTATGGCGGCGGCATGCAGCTCTTTGCGTCGACCACCGTGGTCACGGACTGCAGCTTCACCGGCAACACGGCCGTCACGGCCGGCGGCGGCATGCACATGGTCAACAGCCAGCCCAACTTGGTGAACTGCTCGTTCGGTGGCAACACGTGCAACGAACAAGGTGGCGGCCTGTCGTGGGATCCTGTCGACAACGGCTCGCTGCTCACCCTCACGGGCTGCACGATCTCGGGGAACACCGCCAGCACCATCGGTGGTGGCATCTATGTCTATCCCACGGGCATCGCCAGCGAGACCCAGCTCTTCTCGACCGTCGTGTGCGGCAATGCAATCCGAAACATCGTTGGTGCGTACCAAGCCGACTCGTCCAGCCAAGTCTGCGATTGCCGAGCTGACCTCAGCGGCGATGGTGTCGTCAACGGGATCGACCTGGCTTTCGTCCTGAGCAACTGGGGCACCTCTGGTGGCTCGACCGACATCACCGGCGACGGCACCGTCAACGGCGCCGACCTCGGCATCATCCTCGCCGCGTGGGGCAACTGCCCGAGCAACTGAGCACGATGAGCCGACCACACACCCTCTACCGCACGACCATGCGGTAGAGGGTTCCATCGGCGCCGGCGGCCCACAGCGTGCCATCGGCGGTCCAGCACAGGTCAAACACTTGGGCGGCCAGCGGCGTCAGGGCCTCGCGCATCGAGTCCGTCTCCCACACGCGCACCGTGCCATCATTCGAGGCGCTGGCGAGCCGGCTGCCATCCTCGATCCATGCCAACGCCGTGATCGGCGAGCGATGCCCCGGGCACCGATGCAGCACACGCAGGGTCGCAGCATCGAGCACGGCCACCTCGGCGCCCTGATCCATGCTGCCGATGGCGATCAGGGTGCCATCCGGCGAGCGTGCGCCCCGCATGGGATGCTCGATCTCGAAGGGCGCGGGTGATTCGCCACCGGCCGCCAGGTCCAGCAGGGTCGTCGATCCGTGCGACCCTCGGAAGATGATCGCACGGCCATGATGGGCATCGATGAGCGCAGCCCGTGAACCGCGCCATGATCCCTCGGTCCGGTGGACTGGGGCTGGCTCACCGCAGCGCAGGATCCACTGCACGCCATCGGTCCAGAGCACCGCCGTCCAGCCATCCTGCATCGACAGATCGGCCACGCGCACGTCGCCATCACGCTGCTCGAGGTCGACGCGGGCACCATCGGACATGATCCAGTGCACCCGAGCATCTCGAGCCACGCAGAGCGTGCCATCGGCCGTCCGCGCCACGATCTGGGCCGAATTCGCTACCTCCGTGGCGAACGGCTCGCGGGCCGACAGCTCAACGACCTTGCCCGACATCGTCGAGGCGAGCACGCGGTCGCTCCCCATCGGCACCACGCTGCGCACGGCTGCCTGGTCCACCGACAACCGGGACACGCGGAGCTGGCCATCCATCGGGAATCGCTGCACGACGGCGCGAAGGCACCCCGTTGCGATGCTCGTGCCCAACGGCTCGGGCGCGATCGACCAGACCTGCGAGTACGCGCCTGCGATCAGCGCCTCGAGCGTGGCATCCTCGACCCTCAGCCGCTCGATGACTTCGGTCCAGCCCCCCACCAGCAGACTGCGGCCATCAGGCGTGAAGCACGCCGCGCGGGCGCCGTTGCGACCGCTCGTGCTCACCCACCGCGTCGCACCATCGAGCGACGAGAGCAAGGCGACCGACTGGCCGCCGACCGCCGCCACCATCGATCCATCGGGCGAGAAGCACGTGCCGATGACCTCGGGCGCCCCCGGCACGCGCACGGTCCAACGCACGCTGCCCTGTCGGTCCATCACGCTCACGTGACCCGCCATGTCACCGAGCGCCACGAGCGATCCGTCGGGTGAGATCGACAGATCACGCGCCACGGCGGGAAGCTTGGGCGAGAGCCGCGCTGACTCAGCCAGCGTGATGCAGTCCAGCTCCTGCACGTACTCCTCGCGCAGCACGAACACGCTGCGCCGATCGGCTAGCGGCGCCAGGTCGTGCGCACCATCGATCGCCAGCCGGGCGCGCTCCGCACCCGAGGCGTCGTACGAGACGATGGCCGTCGTGTGCAGCACCCCCACGGCGCCGCCATCAGCTGAGCCCGCCACGCGCCAGGCCACGCCATCAGGCGTGGCTGCACGCCAGCGCTCACGTCCGGTGGTTGGATCCATGCACTGGAACCCGGAACTTGAAGCGGCGAGCACCCGGCCATCGGGGGTCCAGTCCACGCCGTACACCTGACCGGGCGCCGGCGTGGTCCACGTCGACTGGTCGCACCGCGCGGCAAGATGCCGCCACTCCCAGCCACGGCGCCCGGGCTCAGCGCCCTCGAGCATGTCATGCGCGGCGCTTGCATCAGCACGCTCAAGCATGCCCCACGCCGCCCAGATCGCATTGGCGTAGGCCGCGCGGCTGGCGCGCTCAAGCGCAATCGATGTGAGCACGAGTGCCGTGATGCCGAACCCTGCCACCGACGCCGCCGTCACCGCAAGGACCCGGTGACGACGCACGAAGCGAGCCGCCGCCCGCCACGTGGAATCAGGCCGGGCGCGGATCGCTTCACCCGCAAGCAAGCGACGCACATCGTCTGCAAATTCACGCGCACTCGCGTACCGCTCGGCAGGATCCGTCGCCAAGGCCTTTGCCGCCACGTCGTCGATGCCAGTCGGGAAGGTGCGCACGAAGTCCGCTCCACGAGCCACAGCGGCCTCGCTCACAGGAATCGGCCGATCGTGCAGCAGACGCTCGACATGGTCCGCCAGCGCGCGCCCCTCGACGGCGAAGGGCGGCTGTCCGCAGAGCACATCGTGCAGGAGTGCACCGAGCCCCCACACATCGCTACGGGTATCGACCGCACCGCCGCGCGCTTGCTCGGGGCTCATGTAGGCAAGCGTGCCCATCGGGGCGTCGGTGGCCGCCGTCACCGATGGATCCGTCACCGCCGCAATCCCGAAGTCGATGACGCGCGGCACGCCATCCGCACCAACGATCACATTGCCGGGCTTGAGATCACGATGGATCACGCCCGCGCGGTGTGCATGGTCGATCGCATCGGCAACCATGGCCACCAGCTCGATCCGGGCCCGTGCATCAAGTCCTTCACGATCGCACCAACGCGTGAGCGGCAGTGCTCCGTCCACGAGTTCCATGACGATGTACGGGGACTCGTGCTCGGCATCCACCGACAGTCGCTCAGACCCGGCGGCGTAGACCCGTGCAATGCTCGGGTGTTCAAGTCGCGCCAGAGCCTCAGCCTCCACGCGAAGCCGGCGCCGCGCCGAGTGGCCCAGTCGCTCGCGGCGCACGATCTTGAGCGCCACGCGCCGGCGTGGGAAGTCCTGCACGGCGGCGTACACCGCGCTCATGCCGCCATACCCGATCAGCCGCTCGACCGTGCAACCGGCGACGAATGCACCGACCAGGCTGCTCGGGATCGATCCAGTGGGTTCATCCAACCCCATGAAGCCGGTCCGGCCATGGTGCTGGAGCAGGCTCTCCACCTCGTCCACGATGTCGGGCTGCTCGCTGCGCAGCCGCTCAAGCCAGGCGCGGCGGCTCAGCGCATCGAGCTCAGCGGCGTGCGCGAAGGCATCCTGGATCCGATCGCCGCGTGACGGCACATGGCCACCCGGTTGCACCACGGATCAACCGCCTCGCTCGATCCAACGGCGCAGCCAGGCCCGCGCGAACGCCAGGTCCTTCTCGACCGTGCTCAGGCTCACGCCGACGATCTCGCTGATCAGGGCGACATCGCAGGACTCCACGTAGCGCAGGCGTGAAACCTCAGCAACGCGCGGGTACTCACGCGACAGCGCCGAGAGCGCCCCTGACAGGTCCAATCGCTCATCGCTCGATGCCGCCTGCGCCGAGCGATCGGGCAGCGAGCGCGCTACGAACGTCAGGGGCACGGGTGCCTCGCCGCCGCCGCGCTTGAGCGCCTTGCGCACACGCGCCAGATCGATGAGCTGTTGCCGGCAGGCGTGGCTCACGGCTCCGAAGAAATGCTTGCGGCTGTCCCAGCGAATCGGCGGCGATCGCCCGATTCGCATGAAGACCTCGCTGACAAGACCGGTTGGGTGCAGATCCCCCAGCGCGGACTGCGCGGTCGACTCACCACGCAGGGCCGACGCGGCGATCTCACGCACCCGCGGATAGACAACAGACCACGCCCGGGCGGCTGCTGCATCGTTACCCGCCAAGGACTCGTTCAGGAGCTGCGTTAGGGGTGCTTCCATCGCAGGGCGATGGTAAGGATGCCGCAGCAGCGCTGCCGAAGCCGCCACGAACTTCCGGATTCTTCCGGAATCCGGTACGGGTCAGGACACGGCCGTCGCTTCTTCCGGGGCGGGCAGTGCGCTGCCGCGCCATGCATTCCCGTCCAGACCCACTTGCTCGACCGCATTCACCCCGGAGAATCACCATGCTGTCACGCTGCCTGTCGTTCGTCGCTGCCTTGGCTGTTGTTGGGCAGGTACAGGGTGGGTTCACAGGGTTTACGACTGAGCGCGTGACGTTGAGCAATGGGAATCGTCAGTACAAGGTGTACGCCAACTTCGACAACGTCGGCCTTCCCGCCGGTCAATCGTGGGTGCTCCTGAACACCTACAGCCACTCGACCGTCAGCGGCACCATGAACGCCGTACACCAGGACTTCTTCACCGCTGACGGTGAAGTCGGCACCTGGCAGGCCGGTTCGTCGGTCTCGGCCGCTGATCGCGACTTTGACAGCTGGGTCACCTCCAGCGGCCTGGCCACCAGCTCGGGCTGGGGCACCGCTCTGGACCCCGGCTTCAGCAACGGCGGCACCGTCGGTGACGTCAACAACGGCGCTGGTTGGTACGACGCCACCCCCGGCACCGCGAACACCGTTAACGGTGGCCGAATATTGATCATGCAAGTCGTCCGAACGGTAGCGAGCGATGCCTCGCTTTACAAGGCCAACCTGTCGATCACCTACAAGGTGAGCGGCTCCAGCACCCCGATCCAGCCTGGCGCGTTCCAGTACACGATTGGCTTGGCCGATCCCCTCTGCATCGGCGGCCCCGACTGCAATGGCAACGCCTGCAACGATGCTCGCGACATTGCAACGGGATTCAGCACCGACATCAACGGTAACGGCATCCCCGATGAGTGCGATCCTGATTGCAACAACAACGACATCCCCGACCGCTACGAGATCGCCCAGGGCTCGGTGCCGGATTGCAACGGCGATGGCACTCCCGACGACTGCCAGGGCGGCGTGCGCTTCAATCTGTCGAGCCCAAACCTTGGGCCACCGTCCGGTGCGCAGGTCGCGCAGCACACGTTCACCGGCCTTCGCCCCGCTGAGTCGAGCGTGACCATCACGGTCCGCGCCAGCGGCGACTTGAGCGGCAGCACTGAGTACATCGACCCCTTCCTCAACGGCGTTCCTGCCGTGCGGCTCTTTGGCCCAACGGGAACCGACTGCCCGGCCACACCTGAAGTGGCCACGATCACCCTCACCCGGCAGGAGTTCAACGCGGTGCTCGGTTCGGGCTCCACCCTCAACGTCACGCTGCAATCCTCGGCAGCCGTGGACCCCAGCGAGTGCAAGGGCAACGGCAGCACCGTGGTTGAACTCAAGTACTTCGGCATCCAGCCCACAGGCGATTGCAACGGCAATCAACGGCTCGATGTCTGCGAGATCGCGCAGGGCATTTCGCCGGACTGCAACGGCAACAAGAAGCCCGACTCCTGCGACATTTCCAGCGGCTTCAGCCAGGATTGCAACGCCAATGGCGTGCCTGACTCGTGCGACATCGCCACCGGCGCTGAGCCCGACTGCAACAACAACGCCCGTCCCGACTCGTGTGATGTGGCAGCCGGCACCAGCCCCGACATCGATGCCAACAACAAGCCCGACGAGTGCCAGACCGTAGCCGTCGCGAGCGGCGGCAGCATCCAAGCTGCCATCAACGCTGCACCCACGAACGAGATGCGCATCATCAACGTCGCCCCCGGCACCTACGCCGGACCCATCAACCTGAGCGGCAAGCCGATCCGGCTCATCGGCACCGGTGGCGCGGCCGTGACCACGATCAGCGGCACCGCCGGCCAGTCGCAGTCGGTCATCCGTGCGATTTCGGGTGAGCCCGCCATCAGCCTCATCAAGGGCTTCACGATCCGTGGCGGCCCGACCGGCACCCCACTGCCGTCGCTGCCGAGCGCCAGTTGCGGGGGCGGCTTGCTTGTCTTCAATGCTCAGACCAGCATCGAGAACTGCGTGTTCACCGCCAACGAGGCTCCCTTCGGCGGCGGCGCCTACCTCCTGGGCCACGGCGGATCGATCACCAACTGCACCTTCAACGCCAACATCTCCCAGGGCTACGGCGGTGGCCTGCAGCTCTTTGACTCTTCCACCACCATCACCGGCTGCACATTCACCGGCAACATCGCCGTCACCGCGGGCGCTGGCCTGCACATGGTGAGCAACACCCCGCGGCTGGTGAACTGCATGATCACCAGCAATGACTGCAACGATCAGGGTGGCGGCATCTCGTGGGATCCCGTCAACCCGGGCTCACAGCTGCTGCTTCAACAGACATCGATCACCGGCAACATCGCCGATGTGATCGGTGGCGGGATCTACGTGTATCCCAGCGGGGTGGCCAGCGAAACGCAACTGGTCGGCACGACCGTGTGCAGCAACGCCGTACGCAACATCAGCGGGCCGTACCAAGCGGATACGGCCAGCCAAATCTGCGACTGCCGAGCTGACCTCAGCGGTGACTCGATCGTCAATGGCGTGGACCTGGCCATCATCCTCAGCAACTGGGGCACCGCCAGCGCTTCGGCAGATCTCACCGGCGACGGCACGGTTGGTGGATCTGACCTGGCCATCATCCTCGCCGCCTGGGGCAACTGCCCGAGCAACTAAGGCAGGCTGCCGCTCACTTCGCCCGAAGTCTGAGCACGCCGTCGGCATCGCCGGCGTCGAGCGCGGCCAGGAACGGTTGCGCCAGGCGCTCCGCGGCCGCCGTGCCGGCAGCGCGCGTCCAGGCCTCGCGCGCCGTCGACCCCTGCTGCCCTGCAGCAAACGCCTCGACCGCCGCCACGACCTGCGCACGCTCCGACTCCGGCAACCCCGGCACCGAGGTCCACAGTTCGACCGGCACCGACTGCCCCACCACGACCACGCGGCCCAACCGCAGCATGCCGGGCAGGCCCGTCGACTGTGCCCCCTCGGCGATGGTCGAGTCCATGAGCACGCCAGTGCCAAACTGCTTGTTCGCGCTTTCAAGCCGTGCCGCCAGATTCACGACATCGCCGATCGCGGTGTAGTCGTTGAGCCGTGGCGGCGCACCGCAGTCACCCACGATCGCCTTCCCCATCGACAGGCCGATGCGAAGCGAAAGTCCCTCCATGCCCGGCTGGCGTCGGATCTCCTCCATGCGCTCTTGGCAGCGCACCGCAGCCCTGGCGGCGCGCTCGGCTTGGTCCGGCTGCGGCTCGAACGCGCTCCAGAACGCCATCAGGCCATCGCCCAGGAACTTGTTCACGTAGCCGCCGGTCGCGATGACCTCGTCGGTCATGGCCCCCATGACTTGGTTCAGGGTCGAGACCGCGCCGGCACCACCGAGGCGCTCGGCAATCGTGGTGAATCCCGCAAGGTCGCAGAACATCACCGCGATCACGCGCTCCTGACCGCCCATGCTCAGGGATTGCGGATCCTTGGTCAGTCGCTCGACCAGTTCTGGCGACACGCGCGCGCCGAACTGCCGCTGGATCCGTGCACGATCGCGCGCCGAGAGGAATGCACTCACCACGGTGCCGGCAACCCAGGCGCCCACGGGCGCGTTCACCGGCACGAAGATCGGGATGATCGCATGCGCCTGGTCAAACGCCACGATGCCGGCCGCCCACAGCCACAGGCCGACCATCGCCACGACGGATGCTGCGGCAACGAGTGCGCCCGTGCTTGCAACGAGCCACGCGGCCACCAGCGCCAGGACCAAGCCAACGGCAAGACCCGTCCACGCGGGCCAGGTCACGCGCGACCGACCCTGCAGGACCATGTCCGCCACCACCGCATGGGTGAAGACGCCCGGCGTGCGCGCTCCGTAGATCGTGGGCAGCACATCGGCCAGCTGCCCGGTGGCGTTCCACCCCACGAACACCAGCTTGCCCTTGAGTTGCGGCGCCACCTCGGAGCGGATGCGCTCAAGCCCAAGCGTCGCCTGCTCGCGCTCGGGAAGCAGCGCGGCCAACTCGCGCAGCCGGGCGTCGGGCGCATCGGTGAGCATGAACTCCTCCTCGATGGCCGTAGCGAAGGCTGCCACCTCGGCATCCGTGGCCAAGGGCACGCCGGGACCGGCGAGTTCACGCAGTCGCGCATCGATCCGCTCCCGTGCCTGCCTGATCCGCGCTGCCTCGGCGAAACCCGCCAGGCTCAGTTGCACGCAGCCTTGGCCATCCTGCGCACCCGACAGTGTCGTGGCCCCGCTGAACGTGCTCGTCGGCCAGTCCATGCGCAACAGGCCATGCTCGAGCGGAAGTGATGCTGCATCGATGACCAATGCATCGTCCTGGACGTGCACGCGCCCCGGCGGCACACCGAGCAGGATCGCTGCCCCCGTCAGCCCCAGCGAAAGCATGTGCCCGCCATGGGCTTCGAACCGAAGCTGCGCACGACGCTTCATCTCGTCGGCATCGGTCTGGCCAGCGGTCACCGATCCGCAGTAGCGCCCCGCCTCGGCCAGCATCAAGAGCGGTGGCCGATCCGTGAAGGAACCTCGCCCATTGGCGCTGCTGCGATCCCGGAGCACAAGCAGGTCCCACGCCGCGCGTTCAGCCAGCGCGGCCGCCATGCCCTGTCGCACCGCCGGGTCCACGCGCCCCTGCGCCATGGCATCGGCCACAGGCTTGGCACGCTCGGGCACGATCATGGCCAGGAACTCCTCGGGCGCGGTGGCCGGGGGAATCGGCCGCGTGCCCAGCACGGCTCCGAGCGCCGCCCACGTCACCGCCCGCATGGATGCTTCGGGGCTCTGCAGTCCCGCCTTCATGAGGGAAGGATCGATGCCCTTCACGGAATCGCCCGCATCCAACGCGAATGGGGACGAATCTGGCGCATCAGCCACACGGCGCAGCAGCGCCAGCGATGCCTGCGGGTCACGAGCCCAGCGCGCCGCAGTCTCCTCGGCCGCACCACCGATCTCGGCCGCGAGCACGAACTGCGTGCCTGCGGCGCGCGCTTCTTCAATCACCGCAGCCAGCCGCGCATCGCCATCGGTGCCGCGTTCGGGATTGCTTTGGAAGACATCGAGCGCAATGACCTTCGGTCCACACAGGGCGATCTCGCGGAAGGCTGCGGCCATGTCGCCACGCGACCATGGCCAGCGCGCATAGTCATTGGCCTTGTCATCGATCGCCACCAGCGCGATGCGGTCACTCATGGGCTCCGCCGTCGAACGTGCGTTGCGGTAGCGCCAGTCGATCGTCTGGTCCTCGAGCGATGAGAACGCACCAAGCGCACCCAAACCAACCACGAGCGCGGCGCCCGCCGCGGCGGCAAGGAAGGTCACTCTCGAGAAGGCCATCAGCGCATTGTGACCGCAAGCTGCCAGCGTGTCATGGCGCCGTGCCCGGGCGAGCCGTCAGGGTTCGGGATCGCCGGGCGGAACGGCCGCGGTGGCGGCGTCGTTGGCTGCCTGCTGCGCTTGGGCGGCTGCTTCGCTGGCTTGTTGCGCTGCTTCGGCGGCCGATCCCGCGTTCGAGAGAGCCTGGGCAATCCCGAGTTGGATGTTGTCAATGGCGATGCGGGTCGCCCACGTCTGCGCGTACGCCTGAAGCTGCGTGTACTGGGCCGACGCGGCCTCCAGATTCTCGATGGCATCCTGGATCTGCCCAGCCAGCACGTCGAGCGCGTTGTTGGGCTCAAGCACATCGCCACCCGAGAGCCCGTATGCCCCCACAGCATCGATGGCCTGCGCCTGGGCGGACTGTGCATCGGCGAGCGCTGCCGTGGCTTGATCGATCGACACCCCGGCCGAGCCAAGCACGCCCTCGCCATCGGGATCGTTCTCGGTGGGCACGCTGCCGGCGGCAGCGCGCGCCGCCGCGGCATCGGCCTCGTAGGCGGCAAGACCCTCCGGTGTGTTCAGGGCTGTCAGCACTGCACCACCGGCGCCAGCGGCCGCGAGTGCAGCGGCGTTGGCATCGACGGCAGCCTGCTGGGCGCCCGCTGCGGCCGCACCGGCGTTGGCCGCAAAGCCAGCCGTTTGAAGCGACTCTTGATAGGCGGCCTCCCAAGCCTGCTGCGCTGCCAGTCCGAGCACCGTTTCGTAGCTCGCTTGGGCCTGATCACGGTTGAAGACCGCCGTATCACGGAATCCCTCAGCAGCGATGCGGCTTGACTCGGCCGAGGCCACGTTGTCCTGCCACGAGATGTAGTTTCGCGCGACATCAACCGCCAGCGCATGGTTCGAGAAGAGCGTGCCGATCGCGCCCTGCGCCTGGACAGCGGCGCTGCGCGAGGCAACGGCATTGGCCCGCGACAGCACCATGGCATCGATGGCCTCGTCGAGATGGACGAACGCCTGCTGAGCCAGAGTGCTTTCAGCCACCAGGTCCCCTGCGGCGGCGAGCAAGAGCTGCATCTGCGCGTCGGCATCGATGGCCTGCTGCTGGAGCTCGATCGCCCGGCCAATGGCCAGGCGCTCCGCGTAGGACTGCGAGGTCGCGAGCTGTTCCTCGGCCTGCTCAAGGAACTCGGCGCTCTGTGCGGCACGCTCCGCGATGGCTGCCAGCTCGATGAGCGTTTCACCCAGCGTCGAGTTGATCTCGGCCGTTGGCGTAGTGGCGTACAGCGCTTGCACGGCGGCGAGCGCCGCCTGCGCGATCTGCTGGTACTGGCCGATCGTCGTGTCGCCCGCCGCCATCTCGGGCACCAGCGATTCCAGCAGTGTGAGGGCGCCAGCGAAGCTGCCCTCCGCCGCCTGCGCCGCCGCAAACGCGGCGTCGGCATCGCTGCGCCCCTGCCCAACCAGCTCGCCCAGCTCCACCAGGCGTGCGGCACGATCACCGAAGAGATCGGTCGAGGACTCGACGGCGGCCACGAGCGCCGACAACTGCTCCTCCGTCAGGTCATCCTGGAAGCCGACGAACGCGGCGTCACGATCCGCCAGCATGTCCGTCCGCGACGCGATGACCTCCGTCGACACGGTCGCACCTTCGGCCGCACCATCGACCGCGCGGTCGCGCGCATCCTCAAGCAGGGCCATCGCCGCCTCGGACTGCTCGACGGTCTCGAACTCGGCCGAGCACTGGTCGAAGCGCTGGCTGATGTCAGCCAACTCCAGCTGCGTCAGCAGCGACTGCTCGAGCGCGATGTAATACTGCTGCCGAGCGCTCGATGCATCGCCGCGCCCTGATTGCGTGGCGTTGGCCGTCTGCTGCGCCTGCAGCGAATCCGGGCTGTTGCCGACCGTGCCGGTCTGCTGCTGGGTCAGCGTTTGCTCGCGTTCGGCCTCGGTCTGGCCACCACCCAAGGGCGGCGGGCCAATCGCGGTGAGCAGCGCATGCTTCACCGGATTCTGCATGGCCAGGCTCGACCGTGCCTGCCCGGACAGGAAGTAGGTCATGTTGCCCAGCGCGTAGCGAAGTTCGATCGCCCGCATGGCGTTGGTGCGCGAACCCGTGATCTCGGCGCCCTTGAGCGCGCCATAGTTCACCGCAAAGCCCGTGCCGCGTACCGCCAGCACGCTCGAGGGCGTGGCCACCTTGAAGTCAGCGCCAAGACCAGTGTTCTCGACTTTGAAGTCAGCGCGGCCGCTCTTGAGCCCCGCGAGCGTGCGCAACTGGTCGCCATCCTTCACGCTCATGGGAATGGAGAAGACCGATCCGGAGTCGATCAACACCGTGGCGTTCAGTCCGACCCGCAGCGTGGTGCGGCTGCCATTCAGACCCGTGCGCACTTCGCCGCCGACCGGCAACCGATCGTCGACCTTCGCATCCTGCCACGCAGCCTGGGCATTGGCGCGCCACTTGACCTTGCCCTTCACATCGATGAACAGCGCGTAGACCTCGCCATCGGGCGCGGCCTGGGCAGCAGCCTTCACGTGATCGGGTGCCTCGTCCGCGTGCACGGCACAAGCCATGCCGAGCGCAAGCATCGGGATCGCAAGGAGGGTCAGGATCCTCATGGCAGCTCTCCTTAGCCGCCACGCTCGGGCGTGGGCGGCAACGGCATCGTGGTGTCGGGCCCGCCCTCTTGCTTGGTCGGGTCCGCAAACCGTGGACGCTGTGAGAGTAGGTTCTGGTCCAGCCGATTCAAGAAATCCCTGAACTCGGGGCCCGAAAGGGACTGATAGTCGGTCCGTGTCGGCATGATCCCCCGCGATTCCAGCTCCCGCAGGCAGTAGCGACCGCTGGGGCCGAAGACCCGCATGGTCAGGCCGCCCTCGATCCCACCGAGCCGGCACCCGGCCATGGCGAGGTCACCCGACGAGGCACTGTCGTTGGCCGGCTTGTCCCAGTCCTTGGGGACCCACCCCTTCTGCCGGGCCAAGAGCACGCGTTCCTCGTAGTCCCGAGCCGGGTCGACCCCGTTCGAAACCAGCAGCAGCGCATGCAGCATGTCGTTGTTCGTGACCGCGCTCATGGACTCGACCTTCTCCATGAACTCGATGTCCTGGTCAGCGCCGGGGAACTGATCGACCGCGCTCGACTCGGCTGCTTGGCGCGAGGCGCACCCGCCAAGCGCGACGACCCCCACCACCAGAGCGGCGCCCACTCGCACACGCTCGACCCACGCGCGACATCCCGTTCGCTCAGAACGCATAGGTCACGCCTCCGTAGATGAACTGGCGCAGGTCTTCCTGGTTGTCAGGGAAGATCTCCTCGTTGGGGAAGAACGCGCCGTAGAGGAACTGCAGGTTCACGTCGCTCAGGATCCGCCAGTCGATCGAGGCGTCGATTTCCCATCCGACCCAGCTTGAGCCGCCCTTGTCGACGAACGCCGTGATGGGCGCTTCCGAATCGAGACGCATGTACGTGAACCCTGTCACGCCAAGGCGCATGTCGCGGAACGCACGCCACTGGCTCAACCAGTTGCCGCTGAGCCCCAGGCTGTTGGTCCACAGGTTCGCCGGCGAGGGCGCGAAGACGTAGCCGGTGTAAAGGAACCCGTTGCTGTTGTATTCCTTGTCAACCTGCCCGGGCTGCGGGCCGCCGAAGGTGTTGCCGGAATCGAGTCGGCCGGCATCGCCTGAACCCAGGATCGCCTGCAGATCGAAGCGCGTCTGCGCGCGGTCATCGAACGAGCGCTGCAGACCCACCACCCCTGCCCACGCGCTGATGTCGTCCTCGACCTGCGGCAGCACGGTGCCGGTGGGGCTGATCGAGCTGCTCAACGTGGTGCCGGTCTCGTACACGCCCTCGGCGCGCCACTGCCAGTTGCGGCCGAGCGAGCCCGTCGCACCGAGGCCGTAGTACTGGCTTTCGTAGTCGAATTCGGTCGGGTAGCCGCCGCCGCCGGGCGCAAACCCATCGAGCAGCACATCGGTCTGCCCTGCATTGCCATCCTGCTGCAGCAGCGCAAAGCAGTAGGGCACCAGGTCCTGCCCGCGGCGCCACTCGGCCTTGAGCCCGTAGTACGCGCGGTCGGTATCGGTGTCGTAGCCGGGCCGCGAGGTGTCAAAGTCGATCGTGTCGTTGCCGCTGGTCACGCCGGCCAAGCCTTGGATGTTCAGCTGACCGATGTTCCAATCGAAGGTGCCCGCATACATGTAGGTGGAGAGCGTGAGCCCCTGCCCCCACACGATGTACTGGCGCCCGCCGCGCAGCTTCAGGTCCAGGTCGCTGCGCTTGCCGCCGCCGTTGACCATGGCCCCGCCCAGGTCGAGTTCATACCAGTAGAGCTCGCCGATCGGCACGGTCCATCCATCTTCGTTCGGCGGTGCGGGCACGTTGTTCGAGTCCCACTCGTTGTACCAGAGCCGGATGCGGCCATAGAACCGGTGGACACCGTCAAGCTCGGCGCGCGCGTACCAGCGCGAGTCGTACTGCTGGAGCTGCGACGTGTTGCCGAAGGTGTCGTCGATGTAATTGAAGCCGAACCGGAACGAACCGCCCACATCCAGCAGCACCCGCTCGGAAATCGGCGTGCCCGCCAGGAACTCCTGCCGTTGGATCGCATCCTGCTGGTTGAAGAGTTCGACCAGCGCCTGGGTGGGCTCGGGGCGCGACGCGGGCGGCAACTGCGCGAACGCCCCGCTGGCCACGACGGCGCTCAGGGGGGCGAAGGCGAGGATGGCGGTGCGAGGGTGCATCAGCGTTCCGTCCACATGCAATCGGGCAATCGGACCACCCACTTCCGCTTTTGTCTACTCTTGCGCTTATGAGCCTTCGGATCCTGCCACTCGGCGTGGGCAGCGCCTTCTCGAGCCGCTACTACGGCTGCTCCTGCGTGATCCAGGGGCCGGGCGGGAACATCCTGCTCGATTGCCCGGACCCGATCCGCAAGGTGATCCACGAAGCGACCGACCGCAGCGGCTGGACCGTGCGCGCCGAGGACCTGAGCGAGGTCATCGTCACCCACCTGCATGGCGACCACAGCAACGGTCTCGAAGTGCTTGGCTTCCTGCACTGGCTGCAGCGCCAGCAGCATGGCACGCCGCTGCCCCGCATCCACTGCGGCAAGGAGGTCGCCGAACGACTCTGGCCCAAGCTTGCACCGGCGATGGACCAGGACGGCCGAGCCGGCCTGGGCGACTACCTCGATGTCTGCCCGCTGCCTGAGTCAGGCCATCGCATCATCGCGGGCGTCACCATCGAGTGGCGCCGCACCACCCACATGATCCCGACGTGGGCGTTCCGTTTCCGCGTCAAGGGGGCGAGCTTTGGGTGGTCGAGCGACACCGGCTTCGATCGCACGCTGATCGACTGGCTGGCCGAGTGCGACGCGTTCGCCCACGAGACCACACCACCGCCCTACCACACGGCCCTGACGGAACTGAACGCCCTGCCCGATGACATTCGCCGCAAGATGGTGCTCATGCACCTTCCCGACACCTTCGATCCATCGATGACCGACATCCGCGTGATGCAGGAAGGCGTGGCGATGGAGATCAGCGGTGGCAAGCTCGAGTTCATGCCCAGCCTGAACAGATGAGCGAGACGGCGGCGCGCACTCGCGCGCGTCGTGCCGCTTCAGGACGTCACGGATCCGATCCCGCGATCACTCAGCGGCGCTCGGCCATCGGCACGTACGGCACGCCGTGGGGCCCGATGTGGTCGGCCATCGGACTGATCAGGCGGTTGCCCTTCAGCTGTTCGATGCAGTGCCCGCACCAGCCGCTGTTGCGGCTGAGCGCGAACATGCAGGTGAACAGGTCCAGATCCAGCCCGAGCGAGTAGTACGTCGTGGCGCTGTAGAAGTCGACGTTGGGGAAGATGCCCTTCGCCGCCACGGCCTTGTCCATGATCTCCTCGATGCGACGGCTCATCTCATACAGGTTCAGGTTGCCAGTGTCGGCCGCGACCTGCTTGGCGAAGGTCTTCAGGTAGGTCGCGCGCGGGTCGTACGCCTTGTACACGCGGTGGCCAAAGCCCATGATGAGCTCCTTGCGCTCGAGCTTGCCCGCCATGTAGGCATCGACCTTGTCGATCGTGCCGATCTCGTTGAGCATGTGCATCACTTCCTCGTTGGCGCCGCCGTGGAGCGGTCCCTTGAGGGTGCCGACGGCCGTCGTGATCGCGCTGTACATGTCGCTCAGCGTGGCGATCGTGACGCGCGCGGCGAAGGTGCTGGCGTTCAGACCGTGGTCGGCGTGCAGGATCAGGCAGACATCGAGCGCCTTGGCCATGGCGTCGGTCGGCAGCTCGCCGTTGAGCATGAGCAGGAAGTTCTGCGCGATGGTCAGGTCAGGCTGCGGATCGACGAAGGGCTTGCCCTTGCGGTGGCGATCGAAGCGTGCGATGAGCGCTGGGGTCTTCGCCACGATGCGCATCGCCTTGCGGCGGTTGGCCTCGGGGGTGTTGACGTCGGCCTCGTGGTCAAACATCGCCAGCGAGCTGATCATCGTGCGCAGCGCGTGCATCGGCGGCGTGGAGCGCGGGAACTGGCGGATCAGCGCGTCCATCTCGGCCGGCAGCATGTATTCCGCGCGCAGCTCGCGGCAGAAGGCCTCGAGCTCGGCCTTGGTCGGCAGCTTGAGGTTCCACAGCAGGTACACCGTCTCCTCGAAGGTGCTGTTGCGCGCCAGCGAGTCGATGTCGATGCCCACGTACTCGAGCACGCCCTTGCCGCCGTCGATGAACGACATCTGCGTCTCGGCGGCGACGGTGTTGGCGAGGCCCTTGTCGAAGGTCGGTGCGGTGGCGGTGGCCATGGTTCAGTCTCCCAATGCGGTTCGTTGATGCGAGTCCCGGACTATAGTGCGCCCGGGTCCCGATTCGCCCTGCAAGCGGGCCCATCCCCATGATTCCGCTCGGCACTGACCGCCCCTCTGCCGTCGTCCCGCGCGTGACCGTCGGGATCCTGGCCATCAACACGCTGGTGTGGATCGCGTGCATCCGCTCCCCGTGGGCTGACGGGATTTATCGCTCCCTTGCACTCTCCGGGTTCGACCCGCACTGGTGGCAGTACGCCACCTACCAGTTCGTGCACGATCGCGGCAGCATCTGGCATCTTCTTGGCAATGCGATCTTCTTCTGGGCCTTTGGGTCGGCCCTCGAGCGGCGACTCGGCTCCCTGCTCTTCGCCACGGTCTATCTGGCGCTGGGCACCGCGGTCGGTGCGCTCTACCCCATGATCGCCGGCCCGTTCGGCATGCTGGTGGGCGCCAGCGGCACGGTCTGCGCGTGCGCGGCGGCGTTCGCCGTCTTCTACCCGCGGGCCCGTGTGCTCCTGCTGTTCTGGGGGTTCTGGCGGGTGCCGGCACTGTGGTTTGTCGCGATCTTCGCGGCACTCGACTTCATCGGCTTCACGCGCAGTCGCGGCGACGGCGTGGCGTACGAGGCTCACCTGCTGGGCTTTGCGCTCGGCGGACTCTCGGCGTTCATCATGCTCTGGCTCAGACTGCTGCCGCGGGATGACTTCGACCTCTTCTTCATCCTCCGCCAGTGGAAGCGTCGCGCCGAGATGCGCGCTGCCCTGGCCGATCGCCCGGGCGGAGCGTTCGAGAGCGCCAGTCGCGACACGGCCGAGCGATTCGCAGCGTCCGCCAAGTCCACCGATGACCGCATCCCGCACGCACGGGCCGCGCTGGGTGCTGCCATGCGTGCCGGCGATTGGTCGAAGGTGGTCGATGGCGTGCATGCGCTCACGGCACTCACGCCGCAGTGGTCGCTTGCCGAACCTGCGCAGCTGCAGCTGGCCAATGGCCTGCACGAGCACGGCCAGCACGGCCTTGCTGCCGACGCCTACGCGAACCTGCTGCGCGTGCACCCCAAGTCTGCGCAGCGCGAGGCCGTGCAGCTCATGCTGGCCACGATCTGCGTGCGCTACCTGCGCGACCTTGACCGCGCACGGGCCACGATCGCCCTGCTGCGCGCCAGTCCGCTGTCGGTGCCGGCGGCCGAGGTGTTGGCGCAGCTGGAACGGGAACTCAGCGCGTGAGCGGCTGCAAGGTCAAGATCTGCGGCGTGCGCGATGCGGCCACGGCACTGGCCTGCGCGCGAGCAGGCGCTGATTTCGTGGGTGTGGTCTTCGCGGCGGCGAGCCCGCGCACCGTCGATGAAGCCGTGGCACGATCGATCGTCGCGGCGCTCGAGACCAGCGCGCCAGCGTGCACGCCGGTGGCGCTCTTCGTGGATCAACCGCGTCATCCGGCGCTCGGCTGGTGGCCGGGCATCGTGCAACTGCATGGCGGCGAGCGGCTCGACGAGGTGCGGTCGCTCACCGAACGTGGACTGCGGACATGGAAGGCCATCCCCTGGGATGAAGAGCGCGTTCGGCTCTGGTCCGGCGCTACCGAACCCGAGGCGATCGTCGTGGATGGCCCCAAGGCCGGCAGTGGCATCAGCTTCGACCATGAAGCGCTCGCGCTCATGCGCGGTCTCATCGCGCCGCACTTGGTGCTCGCGGGCGGACTCACCCCGGCAAGCGTGGGCAGCGCGATCCGGACCGTGCGCCCATGGTGCGTCGATGTCTCCAGCGGCGTCGAGCGCGAGCGCGGCGTGAAGGACATCCACCTCATCGAGGCGTTCATCGCCGCCGCGCGCCAAGCGGCTCGCCCCTAGACTGCGCCCCCGCACGGCCAACCCGTGCCGCGCCAACGGCGGCGCGCCCCATCCCGGAGACACGACGCATGGCGCTTCCCCAGCTGAACGACGAGCAGGTCCGCACGATGTCCCGCGAGGAGAAGGACCGCTGGTGGCTGGAGAACGTCTACCGCGGCAACATGCCGCAGCTCACGCTGCGCGCGGCCCTGACGGGCTTCCTGCTCGGGGGCGTCCTGAGCGCCACCAACCTGTACGTCGGTGCCAAGACGGGCTGGACCCTCGGCGTGGGCGTGACGAGCGTCATCCTGAGTTTCGTCATCTTCCGCACCTTCGCGCGCATCGGCTTCAAGGACCTGACGATCCTCGAAAACAACGCCGTGCAGTCGATCGCGACGGCAGCCGGCTACATGACCGGGCCGCTCATCAGTGCGTTGATGGCCTACATGTTCATCGAGAACAAGGCCATGCCCGCCTTCCAGATGATGGTCTGGAACATCCTGGCGAGCATCCTTGGCGTGCTGGTCGCGTTCCCGATGAAGCGGCGCTTCATCAACGATGAGCAGCAGCCCTTCCCCGAAGGCCGGGCTGCAGCAGTCGTGATGGATTCGCTCTATCCCGATGCGCCCGCAGGCGGTACCAAGAACATGGTCGACGACATGCCCGTGGCCCGGGCGGCAAGCGCCGCCGACAGCGAGGGCACGCGCGCCGGCATGTTCAAGGCGAAGGCTCTCGCGATCGCTGCCGGCCTGGCCGCCCTGATCCACTCCATGGTCGCCACGGGCATCATGGGCTTGCTGCAGATCAAGTCCGGCATCGCCCGCCACATGGGCGAGGTCTGGCACCTGCCCGAGCACCTCACCACGACCTTCTTTGCGTGGATGGCCGCGCGCGGAAGCGACATCATGCCGCGGCTGGGTGGAATCCCCGCCGAGCAGCTGGGCCTGCGCCTGGGACTTGAGCTCACCATGTTCGGCGCCGGCGGCCTGATGGGCATGCGCCTGACCAACAGCCTGATGGTCGGCATGGCCTTGGGCTTCGGTGTGCTCGCCCCCGTGATGATCGGTGCCGGCGAGATCAACCCCAAGAACTACAAGGCGATCGTCGATGCCGCCGGTGCGTTCGACCCGTCGAAGGCGATCTACGACGAGCGCCACATCATGAACAACTGGACGCTCTGGCTGGGCGTTTCCATGATGGTCACCGCCAGCATGGTCGGGCTCTTCGCCAAGCCGAAGATGCTCATCAGCGCCTTCACCGGCATGTTCTCCAAGCGCTCGGCCGGCAACGACTGCCTGCGCGACGTCGAGTTCCCCCTGTGGATCACGCTCGTCGGCGTGCCGATCATGGTCGGCATCACCGTCTGGATGAACTGGGCATGGTTCGGGGTCGACCCGTGGCTGGGCGTGCTGTCGATCCCGCTGATCATCATTCTCACGCTGATCGCGGCCAACGCCACGGCGCTCACGAGCATCACGCCCACGGGCTCGCTCTCGAAGATCACGCAGTTCACCTTCGGCGCCGCGAACCCAACGCACGCCGGCACCAACCTGATCACCGCTGGCATGACGACCGAGGTCGCCAGCAACGCCAGCAACCTGCTCATGGACATCAAGCCCGGCTACATGCTGGGTGCGAAGCCGCGGCAGCAAGCCTGGGGACACATCATCGGCATCATCGCCGGTGCGCTGGCGAGCACGCCGCTCTTCTTCATCCTGTTCCTGAGCAAGTGGAACCCCGAGAGCGGCCAGACGCTGCGCGAAGCCGCCACCGAGAAGTTCGCGATGATCGGCGCGGTGCAGTGGTCGGCGATCGCGGAAGTGATCCGCGGCATGGCCAGCGAGGGCGAGACGATCCAGCGCGTCCAGGGCATCGACAAGCTCTGGGGCGTCATGCCGGTCAGCGCCGCGTGGGGCATGATGTGGGGCGCGATCGCGGCGCTCGTCATCGAAGTCACGCGCATCGCGACCAAGGGCAAGTTCCCGCTCAGCGGCGTGGGCATCGGCCTGGGCATCGTGCTGCCGCCCGAGTACACGATCATGATGTGGATCGGCTCGGCGTTCTTCACCTTCATGGAAGGCCGCTATCACGAGCGCATCGGGTCGTTCGGCCACAAGCTCTGGGTCGACGGCAAGGAAGCCGTCTGCGCGGGGATCATCGCAGGCTGGGCGCTCTTGGGCGTCTTCAACGGCGTGATCGAGGCGTTCTCAACGCTGCCGGCCAATGAAGAGCAAGCCGCGGCGATGGAAGCCGAGGCCCTGAAGGAAGCCCAGGGCGAACGCGACACGATCCTGGGTCCCGACGGTGCGCCGGTGAAGTGACGTGATCGTCACACCCCTGCGGCGCCAGCCATCGCGGCTGCGCGCGGTGCACCCGCCCGCGCGATCCACTCGCGCATGGCGTTGCTCGTGGCGGACCAGCGTCGGCCCAGGCGCTCCTCCAGGAACGCGCGGTACATCGCCACCAGCGTGCGATCGAAGGTCAGCATGCTGTCCACGCGGCGCTCGATCGCAGCGCGTTCGTGTTCATCCGGCTCCTCGGGCTGCGGGATCACGAGCCCGCTGACGGCCAGCGACTCGCCTTGCAGCGAGAGCATCCACTGCTGCCCGCTCGCGACGACGACCAGCCCGCAGCGGCGCGGCCACTTCCCCGCCTGCAGCGCCTTGCGCGCCTCGGCGCTTGATGCGGGTCCATCGCCGCGCAGGTTCTGGCTGCCGCCGATCCCCCACGCGCAGGTCATGTCGAGCACGCGGTCGATCATCACGTGCACGGTCTCGCCCGGGGTCTCGATCTCGCCGCGGTGCTCGCTTGAGCGCCACCACAGCCAGAGCAGGAAGAGATTGCCCAGGAAATCCAACGGCTCATGCGCGCACCACGGCACCTCGGGGCGGCCATCGCCCATGGGCTTCTCGCCCTCGCCGTCATCACGCGCCTGGCCGCTCGGACGCGCCGTGAACGCATCGGGCCGGATGTCCTCGAGCTCGCCGCCGCGGCCTTCGGCATCAAGGAGCTTGGCGGCCAGCCCTGCAGCACCGAGCCGGTCGATCCGCACCTCGAAGGCCGCCTCGCAGAGCGAGCGCAGTTCCTTCGAGAGCGCATCGCTCGAGGCTGGCGCAAAGAGCGTGCCGCCGGGAATGTCCCAGAGCACCGGCACCTGCTTCACCCGGCGCCACATGCCGGCCGAGATCTCATCCATGCACCGACGCTCGGCGTGTTCCTTCGCCTGCAGGCGCTCGTTGCGCGAGAGCCGGCGCTGCTCGCCGTCGGCCGTCGCGGGACCGCGGGCCTCGTCCTCGGCCATCGCGCGATACGCGCGGCGGATGTCGGCTGGCACCTTGGCCGTGTCCACGCGCATGGCTGCAGCCAGACTCATGCCGAAGCCGCACGACCCGTAGTTGAACTCGGTGTCGAACACATGGCGGCCGGTGATCCAGCCGCTCACGCACTCCGTGCCGTTGCCGGCGCCATCGGGACGGATGCGATGATCATGCAGCGACTCGTAGAGCCCCCCATCGGCCACGCTCGGCGCGGAACCACTGACGGCGAAGCGGGAATAGGCGATGGAACCCTGGCGAAAACCCATGCCGGGAGTCTGCAACCGCAGCGCGCCGGACGCGCCGCCCGGACAGGTTGTCCACATGGGCCGCCGCCCATCGCCTTACGCTGTGTGCCGCCATGCGAGCCACCCGAACTCCATGGCGACGATTCAATCCTTCCACGTGCCGCCGTAGGCTTGTTGCCCAGATGATCACGACGAGTGACCAAGGCCCACCGTCTTTGCATTCGGCCACGCTTCCAGCGATTTGGCGCGCCATCGTCGCGGCGCTCATTGTGCTGTGTTCCACCGCCGCCGTACGCGCCGAGAAGGCACCACTCTCGATGGATGAGCTGCAGCAGTCCGACCTGTGCGTGGTCGGCGTTGTCACCGCGCGCACGGAATCCACCAGCGGCATCCCGCTCGTGGGTGAGCGCACCACGGCCATCGCGCTCACCGTGCTGGTCGAGCAGGTCCAGTTCGATCGCATGGCTTCGGGCGCGAAGCCCGGTGCCCCGATCACGATCGGCGCGTGGACTCGCAGCATGGGCGTGCTCGGCGGCACGGGTGCATCGGGCCACTTCGTCGTTCCACCGATCGGCCAGCGCGTGCGTGTCTTCGCCAGCGCGCAGACCGGCAGCAACGGCGCATCGGGCCAGGCGATCGAGGCTGAGTTTCCCAACGGTTTCCAACCACTCCTCAACGCGAGCATCGTGAGCGGTGATGATGAGTACCGCAGCGAGATCACGATGCCGCTTCTGGCCGATGCCGTGCGCGCCGCGGTGCGCGGCGCCACGCTGGCGGCCCCCGCCACGCCACAGCCTGCGGGCACGGCAAGCGGTTCGCGCCAGGCTGCGACGCCGTTCGATCCGCGGATCGTGCACTGGGACATCCCAAAGCGCGTGCCGGATCCATCGTGCCCGACGGCGTTCGCGGATCGTGCGCTTGGGTCAAGCGATTGCCTGGCGCTCTTCCTGCGATGGCGCGAGGCCGATGCGCGCGGGCTCGACACGCTCGAGTCGGCGCTGCGCAGCGGCCTGCCGATCGTGGGTTTCCGTACGAGCACGCACGCATTCGCCGTGCCCGAAGCCATGCGGCGGGCGTGGTGGAACAACGACTTTCCGAAGCAGGTCTTCGGCCAGCAGTGGATCAGCCACCACGGCCACACGAGCACCACGCGAGTGCTTCCGCCCGATGGCGCAGCCAAGGATCACCCCATCCTGCGCGGCGTGAAGGGCGGGCAGATCGTGCCGAGTTGGCTCTACCACGTTGAGCCGCTGCCAGCCGATGCCACGGTGCTCCTGTGGGGCGAGGCGATCGGCAGTGAGCAGCCCGAGGGCGCGCCACGGCGCCAGCCGATCCTGTGGGTGCGCGAGCATGCTGGGCCCACGACTGAAGAGGCTCGTCGCGCGCGCTACGCCGCCCTTCGCGCGGCGGGCGACGCTGCCGGCCGCGACGGCGAGCGCCCGTGCGCGCCGGATCAACTCATGCCGCGACGGATGGCCTTCACCACGCTCGGTCATCCGAGCGACTTCGCCGATCCTGAGATGCGCCGCATCGCGCTGCAGATGGTGCTGTGGGCCGGCGGCCTCGAGTCGGCGATCCCCGCTGCGGGCATCACGCCCGAGTGGCCCGCGGACTGGACCCCGCCGCCGACGCGGTGAGGCTTACAACATCGGTTCAGCGCCCAATCCTCGCAAGTTCGCTAGGGGTTACGAACTACCCGAAAGCCGATGTCGTTCGCCCTTAAATCCGGCTCGCGGTAGTAGCGGTCCGACGATCTGCAGCGTCCCGCGGCATCGCGGAAGCAACCTCCACGTATCACGCGCGCACTGCCCGAAACTGGTCCAACCGGGTCGACGTTCCCAGCGGAGGCGTAGTACGAGCTCGAGTACCAGTCAGCCAACCACTCGCAGACATTGCCTGACATGTCATAGAGACCAAAACCATTTGCGTACTTCCCACCAACGGTACGCGTCTGCCCACCAGAGTTCGCGCCGAACCACGCGATCTCTGAGAGTAGCGAGTCATCATTTGTTCCAAGTGGCCTCAGTGCGTGACCGTGATAAGCGGTGGTTGTTGCCGAGCGCGCCGCCCACTCCCATTCTGCCTCAGTTGGTAGTCGCATTCCTGTCTGGCCCAGAAATAGTTGCACGGAGGTCCAAAAGACATCCTCAACCGGCCGACTCGAAGCATCCGGGTATGAACTCCCTTGGTGGTAACTCGGATTTGACCCCATCCGCGCAGTCCACTGCGCCTGCGTGACCTCG
>VFQT010000784.1_pt1 | contig 42813 bp, 40 predicted proteins | sample 3512381 | NCBI WGS metagenome assembly VFQT01 (sample SAMN10412376, study PRJNA504923) | tailings metagenome | isolation source: Relicate 2 Philex TSF3 active mining site | place: Philippines: Tuba, Benguet | collected 2017-08-29 | reverse complement strand
GACCATTATATTTTATTGGTGACAGTTTTTATTTGTAAGTATATGATTTTATTTGTAAATTAAAATTTCAGTGAAAACCAGATTTTCTGGCGCAATTCGCCTATCGAGTAAGCCTGTCGTAAGTCATGCGCGTTAATGTGTCACCGTGCAGTGACCCGTACAGCTTGGCGCGAGTCGTTGACGCAACGTTCAAAAAGGCAAAGGCGAGAGCAGATGGGCAGAGGGCGCATCAAGGCAGAACCGGTGGATCCCAGTCAATCCATTGCGTCCCGCATCCGGACTGCAATGACTGCCTGCGGCATGAAGTCCGTTGCCGAACTGGGTCGCCGCATCAATCTGCCGCGGCAGACGGTGCATCGCTGGATCAACGGCGACACCAAAAACATGACCCACGAGAACCTCTACAAGGTCGCCGACGCACTGCAGGTGCGTGCGCGCTGGCTGGCGGTCGGTGATGCGGCGCCTGCGCAGGTCGATCTGGCTGAAGGGGATGTGGTCGGGCTGATCAGGACATACGAATCGATGCCGGCCGCAGCCCGCGAGCAGTGGCTGGCGATCGGCCGCACGCTGCTGGCGATGCACACCGCCGGCAAGGGTACCGTGGTGGATCCCTATCCGAATCTTGCACCGCTGCCGCCCCTCGACGGCAATTCCCAGGTCATTGCCTCGACGGCAGTTCCTGCACCCACGGAACGGCGCTGATCGCCTGATCCCGCAGTTTCGGTGTTGGCGTCCTGCCGCGCCGGCTTGGTAATCTTGCGGTTCAATTACAACACCCGGGTCGACATCGCGGATGCGCGATGTCACGATCCTGCCTGATGATTCCCGTTCCGGTTCTCCCCGCAGTTTTCGTGCTGCTGTCCTGGACCTGGCTTGTTGCGCCGCCAGTCCAAGCCGCTGCTGCCGCGCCGCGCATCGAATATGGCGCGGAGGTTCGCGCCTTTGTGCAGGACATGGCGGATCGGCACGGTTTCACGCGGCCAGTCCTTGAGAAAGCCCTGCGCGACGCGCGCTACCTGTCCTCGATCATCCGGGCGATGGACGCGCCGGCCACGGCGCTGCCATGGCATGAATTCCGTACCCGCCACATCACCGACAGCCGGATCCGGGGCGGGCTGCAGTTCTGGGCGGACAACGAAACCGCGATCGGTCGCGCCGCGGCCGACTACGGCGTGCCCCCCGAACTCATCGTCGCAACCATCGGCGTCGAGACCTGGTACGGACGCCTGACCGGCAATGTCGCCGTGTTCGACGCGCTGGCCACGCTCGCGTTCGGGTATCCGCGGCGTGCGGATTTCTTCCGCGGCGAACTCGAGCAGTTTCTGCTGCTGGCGCGCGAGGAGGGGCTGCCGATGCGCGTGCTCAAGGGTTCCTATGCCGGGGCCATCGGCATTCCGCAATTCATGCCGAGCAGCTACCGCCAGTACGCCGTCGATTTCGACGGAGACGGCCTGCGCGACCTGCGTCGCGTCGCCGACGCCGTCGGCAGCGTGGCCAACTATTACCGCCAGTTCGGCTGGCGCGCCGGCGGGACGGTCAGCGTTGCCGCCGATATCGGCGAGATTGCTCCGGAACCGCTGCTGGAGGCCGGCATACTGCCGCACATGACGATCGCGGAATTCCGCAAGCGGGGCGTGGCGCCCCTGGAGCCCGTCGCGGAAGATGCGATGGCGGCATTGTTCCGGGTGCAGACCGCCGAGGGCATGCAGTACCGGTTCGGCCTCAACAACTTCTACGTGATCACCCGCTACAACCGCAGCATCAACTATGCGATGGCGGTCAGCGAACTGGCGCAGGCGCTGAAGCAGCGTCGCGCCGAACCGGCGCCGGTGCCCTGATTGCGGCGGGCTCAGGCCCGCGCAGTCGCAGCGTCCGGATTGCGCGGATAAGCGACCAGGTGGTCGAGTTCGAGCCGGATGCCGATTTTCTCGCCGATCGCGTGGTTGTGGTGACTGGGCACCAGCGAGTAGACCTCGCCGCCCTGCGGAAGGCGCAGGGTGTAGAGGAATTCGGCGCCGCGGAAGGCCTTGTGCAACACGGTGGCCTGCATCGGGCTGGCATCGTCATGCAGGACATCGTCGGGCCTGAGCAGTACATCCACTGCAGTGCCTTCCGGCCACTTCGGCCTTATATCGGGCGTGAATTCACCGATTTCGGTGCGGATGCCGCCATTGCCGAGCACGGTGCCGGACAGGAACAGACCCTGGCCGATGAACTCCGCGGCGTAACGCGTGCGCGGCTCGTGATAGAGCTGGTAAGGCGTGTCCCATTGCTCGATGCGGCCGTTGCGCATGATGCCGATCATGTCTGCGATGTTGAAGGCTTCGTTCTGGTCGTGCGTCACCAGAACGGCCGTGATCTGCTCGCGCTTCAGGATGTCGCGGACCTCCACGCTCAGACGCTCGCGCATTTCGACATCGAGGTTGGAGAAGGGCTCGTCAAGCAGCAGCAGCTGCGGACGCGGCGCCAGCGCGCGCGCAAGGGCGACGCGCTGTTGCTGGCCGCCGGACAGCTCATGGGTGTACTTGTCACCCATCGCATCCAGTCCGACCATGTCCAGCAGTTCGCGCACGCGCGCATCGCGTTCGGCAGCGCCAGCCGAGCGCAGCCCGAAGGCGATGTTGCCGGCCACTGTCAGGTGCGGAAACAGCGCGTAGTCCTGGAACACGACGCCGATGCGGCGCTGCTCGGGCGGCAGTGACACGCCGGGCGCGCTGATGGTATGGCCGTCCAGCGCCACGGTGCCGTCCAGCACCGGCTCGAACCCGGCAATGCAGCGCAGTATGGTGGTCTTGCCGCAACCGCTGGCGCCGAGCAGGCAGGCGATTTCACCGGGCTCGACATGGAAGCTCACGCCCTGCAGCACAGGGGTGTCCGCATAGGCTTGGGAAACATTGCTGAAATCGAGTCGTGCGGGCATGTGCGGATTATACCGTTTTGCCGCTGATAATGATTCTTGTTAGAATGAATTCCCTTTGAATTTCCGTAACTTACATCAAGGACGGCGTTCGTCCGCCGCGTGCCAGTGTCCACTGTTCCGATGCCACGGTCGTTCAGTACGGCGTTCTCCCCGCTGCGTCGCTGGCCGCGCTTCCTGACCCTGTTTGCGGTGGGGCTTGCCACCACGCTGGCCCTGCCGGTCATCGTGGTGCTGCTGAATCTGGCGTCGCCGGCAACGGATACCTGGCGGCACCTCGCGTCGACGGTGCTGCCTGATTACATCGGCAATTCGCTGCTGCTGATGGCGGGCGTGGCCTTCGGCGTCATCGTCGGCGGTGTCACCACCGCGTGGATCACCACGATGTGCCGTTTTCCCGGCCATCGCGTGTTCGAATGGGCGTTGTTGCTGCCGATGGCCGTGCCGGCTTACGTGATGGCCTATGCCTACACCGACCTGCTGCAGTTCGCCGGCCCGGTGCAGGGCCTGCTGCGTGAACTCACCGGATGGGGGGTGCACGACTACTGGTTCCCGGACGTGCGCTCGCTCGGCGGCGCCATCATCATGCTGTCGCTGGTTCTGTATCCCTATGTCTACCTGCTGGCGCGCGCGGCATTCCTCGAGCAGTCCGACAGCATGCTCGAGGTGGCGCGGGTGTCCGGCTACGGTCCCTGGGGCACTTTCCGCAGGGTTGCGCTGCCTCTGGCACGCCCCGGCATCGTCGCCGGCACCGCGCTGGCGCTGATGGAGGCGCTTGCGGATTACGGCACCGTGTCGTATTTCGGCGTGCAGACCTTCACCACCGGGATTTTCCGCGCCTGGTTCTCGCTGGGCGACCATGTCGCTGCGGCCCAGCTGTCTGCGATCCTGCTTGGTTTCGTGTTCCTGCTGCTGCTGGTCGAACGCCTGAGCCGCAGCCGTGCCGGCTTTCACAACGCCTCGCACCGCAAGCGCCTGCGCAACGTCTACCGGCTGCGCGGCTGGCGCGCAGCGGTCGCGGTGTGGTTCTGCGTGCTGCCGCTGGTGTTCGGATTCCTGCTGCCTGCCGGCATCATGCTGCACATGGCGCTGACCTCGGGGGATGCGCAGTTCGGCGCGCGCTACATCACGCTGACGCGCAATACGGTGACGCTGGCCGCGGTCACCGCGTCGCTGGCCGTGCTGCTGGCGCTGGTGGTGGGGTATGCCGGCAGGGCCTCGAATGCGCCCGTGGTGCGCGCGGCCAACCGCGTCGCCGGTCTCGGTTACGCGGTGCCCGGCGCGGTGATCGCCGTCGGCGTGCTGATTCCGGTGACGCGCCTCGACCAGTTGCTGGCCGGCTGGATGCAGGCGCTGACCGGCGTCAACCCGGGCCTGATCCTCACCGGCGGCATCGCCGCGCTGGTGTATGCCTATCTCGCGCGCTTCTTTGCGGTGTCGCTGCAGGCGGTGGATGCCGGGCTGGCCAAGATCACGCCATCGATGAACGATGCTGCGCGTTCCCTCGGCTGCGGCCCGGTGGCGACGCTGCGGCGGGTGCATGCACCGCTGCTGTGGCGCAGCGCGCTGTCGGCGGGGCTGCTGGTGTTTGTCGACGTGATGAAGGAACTGCCGGCAACATTCGTGATGCGGCCCTTCAATTTCGACACGCTGGCGGTGCAGGCCTACAACCTGGCGTCGGACGAACGGCTTGCAGAAGCGTCAACGGCAGCGCTCACCATCGTGCTGGTGGGGCTGCTGCCGCTGATCGTGTTGTCGCGGATGATGCTCAGGCCGGAGGCCGGGCGCCATCCGGACTGAGGAGCCGCCGGGGCGGGATTACTTGTAGCCGACCCGGTCGAAGATTTTCTGCGCGGCCGGCTGGTTCTTGCCGAGTGCGCCGATGTTCAGCGTGTCCATCCTGAAATTGCCCAGCGAGGCAAGGGCGCTGTTGTCCATCGGCGCGCCCTTGACCACAGGCCATTCGTTGTTGCCGTTGGCAAAGTAGCCCTGCGCCTCGTTGCTGGTCAGATATTCCAGGTATTTGATCGCGGCGGCCTTGTTCGGCGCGGTCTTGATCACGCCGGCGCCGGAGACATTCATGTGGGTGCCGAAGCTTTTCTGGTTGGGCCAGATCAGTCCGGTGGTCTTGATAATCTGGCGGTCTTCCGGCTTCTCCGACTTCATCAGCCGCACGTAGTAGTAGCTGTTGCTGATCGCCACCGCGCATTCGCCCGCGGCCACGGCCTTGATCTGGTCGGTGTCGCCGCCCTTGGGGGCACGCGCGAAATTGCTGACCACGCCCTTGGCCCACTCCTCGGCCTTGGCTTCGCCCAGATGTTCGATCAGCGCGCTCATCAGCGACAGGTTGTAGATGTGGCCGCCGGAGCGCGTGCAGACCTTGCCCTTCAGTTTCGGGTTGGCGAGGTCTTCGTAGTTCTGCACTTCGGACGGGTTGATGGCGGCCTTGTTATAGATGATGACCCGGGCGCGTGCCGAGAATCCGAACCACTGGTTGCCCGCGGCGCGCATGTGCGCGGGCAGGCGCTCGTTCAGCACCCTGGATTCGACTGGCTGGAACAGGCCCATCTGCTCGGCGCGCCACAGGCGGCCGGCATCCACCGTCACCAGCACGTCGGCCGGGGAGGCCGCGCCTTCATTGCGGATGCGCTGGATCAGCGGATCCTCGCCGGCCTCGATCCGGTTCAGCTTGATGCCGGTGGCCTTGGTGAAATTGGCATACAGCGCCTCGTCGGTCTGGTAATGGCGGGAGGAATACAGATTCAGCTGGGTGTCCTGGGCTTGGGCGGCGGTGCCCAGAGCAGTGGTGAGCAAGAGGGCAAGTGGTGCGAGGCGCATTTAAAAATATCCTTTAAAAACAATAATTTGAATAAAAAAATTGGTCAGCGGGGCTGTTTTGACGAGAATAATAACAAGAATAATTCTCAATATCAATGGTAATGGGAATTGTTGCCATTACCGAAACGAGCACAGGCTATCGCCGTTGCAGCGGGCGCAGCTTGATCAAGCGCAAGGTCGGGCCGGTTTTACGCAGATCGCCGGAAACAGGCGGGCGGAGCGGTCAGATCGACAGGCGGCGGGCGCCGTTGTAACGGCTTTTCCAGTAACGGGTGTTCATGTCGACGATTTCAACATGGCCGCCCCGGCTCGGTGCGTGGACGAACCGCGATTCGCCGAGATAGATGCCGACATGGGAGAACGGCCTGCGCAGCGTGTTGAAGAACACCAGATCGCCGGGTTGCAGGTCGGAGGCATCGACCGTCTCGCCGACGCGGCTGATTTCGCGGGCGTTGCCCGGCAGCGTGCGGCCGGTGACTTGGTTGTAGACATAGCGGATCAGGCCGCTGCAGTCGAACCCGCTGTCGGGGGTGTCGCCGCCCCATTTGTAGCGCACGCCGATGAAGCTCATGGCGCGCAGGACCAGTTCCTGGGCTTGCCCGAACATGTCCGGACTGGTGGCGGCCGTCTGCGTGAACGCCGGCGGTTCGCCGGCCTCGTCCGCGATCGCGGAACAGGGCAGGAGCAGCAGGGCCATGCTCAAAATAGTCAGGCGGCTTCGTCGCATGCGCGCAATGTAATCAACAAGGGCATGATTGTAAAGGATAAATTTCATTTTCCCGGTGCCTGCCCGCGACGTACACTGAACACCTTGAGCCCCGTTAACGGAACATGGACATGCCGCATCTCCCGTCCCGCCCACTGTTGAGCCGGGCAGACCGCATCCGCCGAAGCCTGCGCCGGGCTGTTTCCAGACTGGCCATTTCTTTCCTCTTGTTCACCGCCGTCGCCGCGGCGCAGACCACGGTTGAAGTCATCCCTCTGCGTTACCGGCAGGCCGACCAGGTGATTCCGGTGATCCAGCCGCTGCTTGGTCCCGGCGCCAGCGTCAGCAATTTCCAGAACCAGTTGGTGATCCGAGCCAGCGCGGCCGAACTGGCGCAGGTAAAAGGCGTGCTGGCGAGCATCGACACGCCGCCGCGCCGGCTGCTGATCACCGTGCGCCAGGATGCCGACGTCACGCGCGAGCGGCGCGAGGCGGAGCTCTCGGGCAGCATCGGCGGCGACCAGGCCAGGGTCGTCGTTCCGGGCAGCGGCTCGCGTGAAGGCGGCAATGTGGTGCTTGGCGACGGCGATGACCGCCTACGGGGACGGATCGTCGATTCCCGACAGGCCGGCGGCGAGCGCACGGCACAGACGGTGCAGGTGCTTGAAGGTTACAGCGCGTACATCCGCGTCGGCGAATCGCGCCCGCAGCGCAGCCGCCAGGTCGTGCGCACCATGGTCAACGGGCAGTGGGTCGATCGCGTGGTCGAGACTACCGATTACCGCGACGCCACCACCGGCTTCAACGTGCGCCCGCGCCTGCAGGGCGACCGGGTCACGCTCGACATCGATCCGCAACGCGAAAGTTTCGACGAGCAGCGCCGCGGCGCGGTCAACGTGCAGCGCGTGGTGACCACGGTGTCGGGCCGCCTCGGCGAATGGATCGACCTCGGCGGCATCAGTGAGGACCGCAGCGACGATCGCAGCCGCATCCTCGGCACCGGCGCCGCGCGCTCCAGCGACCGGCGCGGCGTGCAGGTGAAGGTCGAGGCGCTGCCCTAGCGCAAAACGCGCCGCCTAGAACGACGAGCCTGGCTGTTCCAGGAACGCGGCTTCCTCCGGCGTCGAATCGCGGCCGAGCACGCGGTTGCGGTGCGGAAACCGCCCGAAACGCGCGATCACGTCGCGATGGCGCTGCGCGTAGTCCAGGTAGCCGAGGAAGGTGTCGCGGTCGGCCTCCGGCACACCGGCTGCCAGCGCGGTGAACAGCGCCACGCTGCGTTCCTGCATGTCCGGAGATTCGGCATGCTCCAGCGGCAGGTAGAAGAACACCCGCTCGATCGGGCGCAAGGCCTGGTCGGCACGGATTTCGAGGCCGTCGACCGTGAGCCGCAGCGCCCTCGCATCGTGGGCGAAGGCCTGCGGCGTGTCGCGGTAGATGTTGCGCGGGAACTGGTCGGACAGGATGATCAGCGCCAGCCGTCCCCGCGGCGTTTCCAGCCATGCGTCATGGTGTCCGGTGGCGGCTTCCACGGTCAGCCGGCCGAAGCGCTCGCGGATGTCCGCATCGGTCGAGGCATCCTTGCCCCACCACAGGCGGCGCTGCGCGCGCGCGGCATCGGCGTCGCCGGCGGCATCGCCGAACCAGAAGGCGAGCACGCTGGCTGCAGCGGGCGGGAGGGCATTGGACATGGCCGCCAACTTAACAGGGCGGCAGGCGCAATGCCAGCAGCTGCCGCGGAAGGCCGTGGACATCGGCGCGGCATCCGGCAAGAATGCGGTCTCTTCGCGGAGGAGCGGCATCCATGATCAGGCGCGGTTTAGATTCCATTGTCGCCACCTGGCTCGCGGGCCTGGTGGTGTTCCTGCCGCTGGCGCTGACGCTGGCCGCGCTGGGCTGGCTGATCGGCGTGCTCAACCATTACCTCGGGCCCGACAGCGAGGTCGGGAGGTTCTTCTCGGCGCTCGGCTACACGGTGATTGCCGACTCGCCGGTGCCGTACCTGGTGGGCACGCTGATGCTGATGGTGGCGATCTACCTGCTGGGCCTTGCGCTGCGGCTGGGGCTGCGCAGGCCGCTGGCGCAGTTCCTCAACGTGACCATCAAGCGCATCCCGCTGGTCGGCTCGCTGTACGACTTCACCCACCGCTTCGTCGGCATGCTTGATCCGAAGCAGGGCGATATCGGCGCGATGAGTGCGGTCTGGTGTTTTTTCGGCGGCGGCGACGGCGTTGCGGTGCTGGCGCTTGCGCCCAATGCCGAGCCGGTGCAGATCGAAGGGCGGAGCTATTTCGCGGTGCTGGTGCCGACCGCGCCGGTGCCGATCGGCGGCGGATTGCTTTACGTGCCGGTCGACTGGGTCAAGCCCGCGGACATCGGCATCGACAGGCTGACCGAAATCTACGTGTCGATGGGGCTGACTCCGCCGCCCGCAACGGGCGGCTCCAAGGCGGTTGCCCCGCCGGCGCCGTGATAGCCGGGTGCCTGTGCCGGCGACCGGCCTGCGGTTCAGTCCGCGCCGCCGCCCTGCAGCGCGCCGGCAGGGTGCGCCATCACGATGTTCTTGCCGCCGCGTTTGGCGGCATACAGCGCCTGATCGGAGTGGCGGATCAGGACATCCAGCGGCGTTTCGTCGGCATGGCTGATCTCGGCGGCGCCGATGCTGACGGTGAAGCCGATGCTGCGGCCGCAGGCTTCCACGGCGGCATTGAGCGCTGCGGCGCGGATCTTGCCGGCGAGATGCATGGCCCCGTCGATGCCGGTGTCGGGCAGCAGGATGGCGAATTCCTCGCCGCCGATGCGCCCGACAATGTCGCTCTTGCGCGCGCATTCCTTCAGCGTCCCCCCGAACGAGCGCAGCACGCTGTCGCCGGCGGCATGGCCGTGGCTGTCGTTGATGCGCTTGAAATCGTCGATGTCGATGGTGATCACCGAGAGTGCCGTGCGGTTGCGCGTGGCGATGCGGTGCGCGGTCCCGGCGGCTGAATAGAAGGCGTGCCGCGTCATCACCCCGGTGACCATGTCGTAGGTGGCCACGCGGCGGATTTCCTCTTCGAGGTGGTGCACGCGGAACAGCACGTCGACCACGCCCCAGCTCACCGTCGAGGCCACCGCCAGCGGCACCAGCACCGAAATCAGCAGCGACATGAAATCGAGCGGCTGGCCGAGCGCCGTCATCAGCAGCATGGTCACGACCAGTGAAAACCCGGCCGAGACCGCGGTGATGGCGGCCACCGTGCCGGCCTTGCCCAGGCGGATGATCAGCCGCCGCAGTTGTTCACGCATGGCGGTGGTCCGGCTCAGGGCAGCTTCCAGCCCAGCCACTCGCAGACACCGCGGCCGAGCACCCATGCCTTGTCGGCTTCTTTGAGCCACGGCGCATCCTTCAGCCACATGTCGACATGCTGCCGGTACGGCACCGGCGAACGTGACCAGTCGCTGCCCCAGAACAGCCGCTGCGGGCCGAAGGCCTCATAGGCGCGTTTCGCGTAGCCCTGCATTTTTTTGAACGGATAGTCTTCCTTCAGGTAGGAGGGCAGCGCGCTCGCCTTGCAGGCGACGTTGGGCCGCTTCGCGATCGGCAGCAGCTTGTCGAAATCGCGGAAGGTTTCGTCCTCCGGCTTGCCGCTGGAAAGCGACATGTGGTCCATGATGATCTTCAGGCCGGGGTGGCGCGCGGCGACGCCGTCGATCACCTGCACCAGATTCTGCGGCACCAGGATCATCAGCCGGATGTCGAACTTCTCGGCTTCGGCCCACACCCAGTCGAACTTGCCGTTGATCAGCGGTTCCTGCAGCACGGGGATGTGGAAGGAGAAGCGCATGCCGAGCATGCCCGGCTGCTGCTTCCAGGTCTTGATCGCCGTCTTCGCATCCGGTGCCTCCGGGTTGAAGCGGCCCATGATGGCGAAACGGTCGGGGTGCTGCTGCACGGCTTTGATCGCCAGATCGTTGCGGTCGCCCTCCCAGGACGGCGGCACGATCACCACGCGGTCGATGCCGGCCTCGTCCATGTCCTGCAGCAGCTGCTCGTGGCCGAGCGGGATCTCGCGCTGCGCATGCGCACGCGCGGGCCACGGCCGCTCCGGCGTGTTGGCGCCCCAGATGTGTACCTGTGAATCGACGATCAGCATTGCTTCTCCGGATTGATGATGGATTTGTTGATGCTGTTGCTGGTTTATTGGGTTGCCGTTTCAGCCCAGGGCCTGATTTTCGCCAGCATGCGGCCTAGGATGCGTTCGGCGACTTCGGTGTCATGGGCTGCCTGGGCGCGCAGCCAGTAGCCGTTCGACAATCCGAAGAAGCGGCACAGCCGCAGATCGGTGTCCGCCGTGATCGTGCGCCGTCCGGCCACGATTTCACCGATGCGCTGTGCCGGAACACCGATTTCCTTGGCGAGGCGGTACTGGCTGATGCCCATGGGTTTCAGGAACTCCTCCAGCAGGAGTTCGCCAGGGGTTACCGGTTTGAGTTTACTCATATGCTTGCCTCTCAGTGGTAGTCCACGATTTCCACGTCTTCAGCGCCTGAAGCAGTCCAGCGAAAGCACAGGCGCCACTGGTCGTTGATGCGAATGCTGTGCTGGCCGGCACGATTGCCTTTCAGTGCTTCCAGCCGGTTGCCGGGTGGTATGCGAAGGTCATCCAGTCGCCCTGCGATGTCCAGTTGCCGGAGTTTGCGGCGGGCCACATCGGAGAAATTGGCAAAGCGCTTGACGCGATAACCTCCGGCCAGCGCGCGGGTATCGGCGCATCTGAACGACTTGATCATGTCATATAGTAACGCGTCACGTGATTATTGTAAAACCGTGCCGGATTTGTGCTGCGGGAGGTATGGCGGGCAAGGCGCGGCTGGTCGCAGGGAAGTGGGGCGGCTACACTGCATCGGTGATGCGGCGCAGCCTGCGCTCAATAACAACAATAACTATTTGATTAAAAGGATATATTATGAACGGCGCAGAAAGCCTCGTGCGCACGCTGTTGAACGGCGATGTCAATGTCTGCTTCGCCAATCCCGGCACTTCCGAAATGCATTTTGTCTCCGCGCTCGATCGCGTCGAGGGCGTGCGCTGCATTCTCGGCCTGTTCGAAGGTGTCGTCACCGGTGCGGCCGACGGCTATTACCGCATGGCGGGCAAACCGGCGGCGACGCTGCTGCATCTCGGGCCGGGGCTCGGCAACGGATTGGCGAATCTGCACAACGCGAAGAAGGCGCGCTCGGGCATGGTCAACATCGTCGGCGAGCATGCGAGTTACCACATCAAGCACGATGCACCGCTGACTGCCGACATCGAAGGCGTGGCGCGGCCGATGTCGGACTGGGTGCTGACCTCGCGCTCCGCCAAGGAAGTCGCCGCCGACGGCGCGAAGGCGGTCGAGGCCGCGCGCACCGCACCTGGGCAGATCGCCACGCTGATCCTGCCTGCCGACACCGCCTGGGGCGAGGCCGACGGCCCCGCGCAGGTGGCGCTACCTGCGCCGCGCGCGCGTGTCGACGGCAGCGCCATCGACGCCGGTGCGCAGGCACTGCGTTCCGGCAAGCCGGCGGCGATCCTGCTCGGCGGCGCCGCGCTGCGCGGCAAGGCCCTCGAATGGGCCGCGCGCATCGCCGCAAAGACCGGCTGCGAACTGCTCTGCGAATACAACAACGCGCGCATGGAGCGCGGCGCAGGCAGGGCGAAGGTGAAGCAGTTGCCGTTTGCGGTCGATGCCGCGCTGGCGATGCTGAAGGACGTGCAGGAACTGGTGCTCGTCGGCGCGAAGACGCCGGTGTCCTTTTTCGCCTACCCCGGCAAGCCCAGCGTGCAGGTGCCCGAAGGCTGCACGGTGACCAAGGTCTCCGGCGCCGAAGCCGACCTCGAACAGGCGCTGGAAGCGCTGGCCGATGCGCTGGGCGCGCGCAACACCGCGGCGCTGCTCAACACGCCGTCGCACGACAGCGCGCTGCCCACCGGTGCGGTCACCCTCGACGGTCTTGGCGTGCTGTTCAACGCGCTGCTGCCGGAGGACGCCATAGTCATCGACGAGGCGGTCACCAGCGGCCGCGCCTTCACCGGCGCGATGATGGGCGCGCGGCCGCATGACTGGTTGAACATCATGGGCGGCTCGATCGGCTGGGGTCCGGCCGCGGCCACCGGTGTCGCCATCGCGGCGCCGGGGCGCAAGGTCGTCGCCTTTGAAGGCGACGGCAGCGCGCAGTACACGCTGCAGGCGCTGTGGACCATGGCGCGCGAGGGGCTGGACGTGACGATGGTGATCTTCGCCAACCGCGCCTACAGGATCCTGCTCGGCGAACTGAACAATGTCGGTGCTGCCGCCCCCGGCGCGAATGCGCTGTCCATGCTGACGCTGGACCGGCCCGACCTCGACTGGGTCGCGCTGGCGAAGGGTTACGGCGTGGAGGCGGGACGGGCGGCGTCGCTGGAGGAACTGGCGGTGCAGTTCAGGCGCGGGCTGGCGGTGGCGGGGCCTTATCTGGTTGAGGTGGTGATGTAGCGTCCTTGCTTTTGCAGGTCAGGGAATGGCCAGAGGCAAGAAATTCTGTTCAACCGTCCCGCTGGTTTCAAGGCGCTGCCTGCTAAACTCGACCCGTGTCCGATCTCGCTTCCGTCTTCTCCGCCACCGGCGCGCTTGCGCAGGTCGTGCCCGGTTTCCGTGCCCGCGCGGGGCAGCTGGAAATGGCCGAGGCCATTAAAAAAGTAATTGAAAATCAAAAAGTTATCGTTGCCGAGGCAGGCACCGGCACAGGCAAGACCTTTGCCTACCTGGTGCCGGCGCTGCTGTCGGGCGGCAAGGTCATCATCTCGACCGGCACCAAGACGCTGCAGGACCAACTGTTCAATCGCGACATCCCGACGGTGCGCGATGCGTTGAAGGTGCCGGTGACGGTGGCGTTGCTGAAGGGGCGCGCCAACTACGTCTGCCATCACCACCTCGGCCGTGCCAAATTCGACGGTCGGCTGCCATCGCGCGACGACGTAATGCACCTCGCGCGCATCGACAGTTTTGCGCGCATTTCCACCACCGGTGACCGTGCCGACTGTGCCGAGGTGCCGGAAAATGCTTCGGTGTGGCCGCTGGTGACTTCCACCCGCGACAACTGCCTCGGCTCGCAGTGCGAGCATTACGACGCCTGTTTCGTGATGAAGGCGCGCAAGCAGGCGCTGGAAGCGGACGTGGTGGTGGTCAACCATCACCTGTTCTTCGCCGACCTGGTGCTGCGCGAGGAAAGCGTCGCCGAGCTGCTGCCGGCCTGCAACACGGTGATCTTCGACGAGGCGCACCAGCTGCCGGAAACGGCGAGCCTGTTTTTCGGGGAATCGGTGTCGACAACGCAGCTGGTGGAGCTGGCGCGCGACACCCGCATCGAGGGCGCAACCTCGGCGAAGGATTTTGCCGCGTTGCCGGAAGCGGCGAACGCGGTGGAGAAGGCGGCACGCGACCTGCGGCTGGCCTTCGATGAAAGCGGGCTGCGCATGCAGGCCTCGGCGATCCGGCCGCGGCGCGCGGTCGACGAGGCGCTGGGCGAGGCCGCCGGCAGACTGGAGGCGCTGGCCGAAACCCTGCACAGCCAGGCCGGCCGCAGCGAGGGCCTGCAGAAATGTTTCGAGCGCGCCGATGCGCTGCGCGCACAACTCGCGGGCTGGCGCGAGGACAGCGACATTTCGCTGGTGCGCTGGGTCGAAGTGTTCCAGCAGTCGGTGCAGTTCAATGCCACGCCACTGTCGATCGCCGAGATTTTCCGCAAGCAGGTCGAGGCGCAGGCGCGGGCCTGGGTGTTTACCTCGGCGACGCTGTCGGTCAACGGCGATTTTTCGCATTACCTCAACGAACTCGGCCTCACCGACGCGCAGACCGCGAGCTGGCCCAGTCCCTTCGAGTTCGAGAAACAGGGCCTGCTCTATGTGCCACAGGGTCTGCCCGAACCCAACACGCCCGATTACACCCGCGCCGTGGTCGGGGCCGCGCTGCCGGCGCTGGAGGCGAGCCGCGGCCGGGCGTTCCTGCTGTTCACCAGCCTCCGCGCGATGCGCGAGGCGCGTGAGCTGCTGGTGGAGGCGTTCAAGAAGCGCGGCTGGGATTACCCGCTGCTGGTGCAGGGCGACGGCTCGCGCAGCGAACTGCTGGAGCGCTTCCGCGGACTCGGCAATGCGGTGCTGGTCGGCAGCCAGTCGTTCTGGGAAGGGGTGGACGTGCGCGGCGAGGCGCTGTCGCTGGTGGTGATCGACAAGCTGCCCTTCGCGCCGCCGGATGACCCGGTGCTGGCCGCACGCATCGAGAAAATCAACGCCGAGGGCCGCAATGCCTTCATGGAATACCAGCTGCCGCGCGCGGTGATTTCGCTGAAGCAGGGCGCCGGGCGGCTGATCCGCGACGAAACCGACCGCGGCGTGCTGATGATCTGCGACCCGCGGCTGATCACCAAGTCCTACGGCAAGCGCATCTGGCGCAGCCTGCCGCCAATGAAGCGCTCGCGCGATGCCGCCGATGTTGCGGCGTTTTTTGCCGCGGAGCCGGCTGCCGCCTGATCAGTGGCCGGGCGGCGGACTGAGCGTGCCAGCGGGCGCGCCGGTGCTGCCGGTGAGGCGTGCGCGCACCAGGTCAATGTGGCCGCGCAGGGTGTAGACATAATCCCAGTAGGTCAGCGGCACGCGGGTGCCGGTCACGCCGGCTTCGATCTCGTCGAGTCGCGCCAGCAGCGCGGCGGCGTCATGCGCGCGGTCGACGCCGATCTCGACCTCCTTCAGGTCGCGGTACCAGCGGAATATCCTGCGCTTGATCCGCCAGTCGTAGAGCGCCGGCATGATGCGCATCATCGGGATCAGCACGGCTACCAGCGGCACCAGCAGCACCAGCAGGCGCTCGATCAGGTTGGCCACCCAGAACGGCAGGTAGCGCTGCAGGAAGGGCGGGCCGGTCTTGTAGTAGCGCGCGGCGTCCTCGCTGGTCTGGAAGTCGCCGCCGCGCGCGGCCGGGAATTCACCGGCCTTGTGGAACACGCCGCCGCCGCTGTGCACCTTGGTCGCCGCCTGCAGCAGCACTGACACCAGTGCCGGATGGAAATCCTCGTGGGCAACGAGGTGCGCGGTGACCGCGACCATGCTGATGTTCCGCTGCGGGATGTCGGCGGCGATGTCGACGGTGCCGCGCAGCAGGGTCACCGCCGACAGGTAGCTGTGGCGCTGGGCGAGGGCTTCGGCGTGGACGAGGCTCATCAGCCGGATGTCCTGCGCCTTGAGCAGGCGCTGAACGATCGGCGCGTCCGGAGCTGCCACGAACATCGCTGCGTCGATGCGCCCCGCGATCAGTGCATCGGCGGCGGCGTTGCCCGCCAGCGGTGACAGCGTCAGTGCGCGTCCGGTTGCGCCGCTGGCCTTGAGCATGTTGACGGCCAGCACGCGCGTGCCGCTGCCCTCGGGGCCGGCGGCGACGGTTTTGCCGGAGAGCTGGGTCAGGCGGGTCAGTTCGGCGCTGCCGCGGTAGAACACCCACAGCGGTTCGTAGTAGATGGCCCCCAGCGAGCGCACCGGGTATTCCTGGTCGGGGCTGGCGATGCCGCCCTGGACCAGCGCGACTTCGACTCCGGAATCGGGATCGGCGAGTCGCTGCAGGTTTTCGACCGAGCCGCTCGACGGGCGCAGCTCGACCTCGATTTTCTCGCCGGCGAGCAGGTCACGGTAGCGCTGCGCGAACAGGTGGTAGGCGCCGGCCTCGTTGCCGGTGGAGATCACGAAATGGTCCGGCGGCGCGGGGCGCACGAAGCGCCAGGCGATGATGAAGGCGGCGCCGACCACGATCACGGCGACCAGGGTCACGAAGGCCAGCTCGCGCAGGGACACATCCCCGTCCTCCATGCTGTCGCTGCGCCGCCGCAGCAGACGCAGCCAGCGCTGGATGAACGAAGGGGAGGGTTTCATCGGGGTCTCCGGGGTTCAGTCCGCCAGCCACTGCCACAGCAGCCACGCGGTGCCGGCCCATACTGCAAGGAAACAGGCGGCGGCGATGTAATTGCTTGGCTTCGGGCGCCGCGCGTCGATCCAGTCCTGCGCCTGCTGCCGACATTCGGAGAATACCGCAGCCGGTACCAGGCGGATCGCAAGCCAGATGCCGACCGGCAGCAGCAGCGCGTCGTCCACCAAACCGAGCACGGGTATGAAGTCGGGGATCAGGTCGACCGGGCTGAAGGCATAGGCGACGACCAGCACGACGAAGGCCTTGGCGTACCAGGGCGTCTGCGGGTGGCGGCCGGCGAACCAGAGCGCGACGATGTCGCTTTTGAGCAGGCGCGCCCAGGTTTTCAGGCGCTGCAGCATCAGGCGCTGCGCAGGCCGGTTGGCGCTGCCCACAGGTCATGGGCATCGGCGCGGGTGACCTTGACCCGGACGATCTCGCCGGGCTTGAGTTTCGCGCCCTGGCGGATGAACACGCGGCCGTCGATTTCAGGCGCGTCGGCGCTGGAACGTGCCACCGCGCCGTCCTTGCCGGCTTCGTCGACCAGCACGTCCATCACCCGGCCGACCTTGCGCTTGAGCCGCGCGGCGCTGATTTTTTCCTGCACCGCCATGAACCGCGCCTGGCGTTCCTGCTTTTCGGCTTCCGGCACCGGGTCGGGCAGCGCGTTGGCGGCGGCCCCCTCGACCGGCGAGTAGGCGAAGCAGCCGACGCGGTCGAGCTGTGCTTCTTCAAGGAATTCGAGCAGCTGTTCGAATTCACGCTCGGTCTCGCCGGGAAAGCCGACGACGAAAGTGCTGCGGATGGTCAGCTCGGGGCACGCCGCGCGCCAGGCCTGGATGCGCTTCAGAGTGCCTTCGGCATTGGCCGGGCGTTTCATCAGCTTGAGGATGCGCGGGCTGGCGTGCTGGAAGGGCACGTCGAGGTAGGGCAGCAGCCTGCCTTCCGCCATCAGCGGGATGACTTCGTCGACGTGCGGATAGGGATAGACATAGTGCAGGCGCACCCAGGCGCCGAGACCGGACAGCGCCTGCGCCAGTTCGGTCATGCGCGTCTTCAGCGGCCGGCCGCCCCAGAAACCGGTGCGGTACTTGACGTCGACGCCGTAGGCGCTGGTGTCCTGCGAGATCACCAGCAGTTCCTTCACGCCGGCCCTGACCAGGTTTTCGGCTTCCTGCATGACTTCGCCGACCGGGCGGCTGACCAGGTCGCCGCGCATCGACGGGATGATGCAGAAGGTGCAGCGGTGGTTGCAGCCCTCGGAAATCTTCAGGTAGGCGTAGTGCTTCGGCGTGAGGCGGATGCCCTGCGGCGGCACCAGGTCGGTGTACGGGTCGTGGGGTTTCGGCAGGTGCGTGTGTACCGCGTCCATCACCGCGTCGGTGGCATGGGGGCCGGTGACGGCGAGCACCTTCGGGTGGTGTTCGCGCACGATGTCGCCCTTGGCGCCGAGGCAGCCGGTGACGATGACGCGGCCGTTCTCGGCCAGCGCCTCGCCGATGGCGTCGAGCGATTCTTCAACCGCGGCGTCGATGAAGCCGCAGGTGTTGACGACCACGAGGTCGGCATCCTGGTAGGTGCCGGAGACGAGGTAGCCCTCGGCGCGCAGTTGCGTCAGGATGTGCTCGGAGTCGACCAGCGCTTTCGGGCAGCCAAGCGAAACGAAACCGACTTTGCGCGGGGGAGTGGGCACGGCGGTGAACGGGAAAAAAGCGGGAAGTACGGGGCTTCAGGCGTGAATCAGGACTTCGGCTCGTCGCCTTCCTTTTTGGCTTCTCCGCCAGGGGCGCCGGGAAACCCCGTGAAGGGGAAGTTGCCCCACAGGTTGCGCGTCTGCGCCGACAGCTGGTTCTGCATGTCGAGGAAGGTGCGCGCGCTCTGTTCGAGGTAGCGGCTCATCAGGCCCTGCATCGCCGGGCCCTGCATCTTGACGAACTCGTTCCAGGTTTCGGAGTTGAGCATCGGGTTCTGGCCATAGACCTGGCGCGACTGGTCCTGCAGCTTCTGCTGGATCTGCATGAAGGTCTGGATGTTCTTTTCCAGGTAGCCGCCCATCATGCCCTGCATGGCATTGCCGTAGAAGCGGATGATCTGCGACAGCGAGTCGCTGGTGAACATCGGGGTGCCGGCGCTTTCTTCCTCGAGGATGATCTGCAGCAGGATGCTGCGCGTGAGGTCTTCCTTGGTCTTCGCATCCTCGACCTTGAACTCGATGTTTTCGAGCACCAGTTTCTTGACATCGGCCAGCGTGATGTAGCTGCTGGTCTCTGTGTCGTAAAGACGGCGGTTGGGATATTTCTTGATGGTGCGGACCTGTGTGCTCATGGCGTGCCTCAAAAAGAAAGGTCGCGCATTATGGCACAGGTTCATGCTGCAATGCAACCAAAATTCAATAAAAATATTAATAAAAACAAATACTTATAACGACCCCCTGTGCTGCATTTGTGATCATCCCGGGATTGATGTCGGTCAACATCGCAGGGCTTGTCCGGGGCGATACTGCGATTGCAGGTTCAACTCAATCCCAAGCGGGGGAGGCATCATGTCCAAGGCACCTGAAGCACTGAACGAACTGAACCAGAAGGCCACCGAAGCCGCGTTGCGGCTGACGCAGTTGTCGATCGAGCAGGGCGAGCGGCTGATGAAGCTGCAGATGGATGCCCTGCGCGGCATGCTCGATGACAGCATGAAGGGCGCGCGCTCGCTGATGGAGGCGCGCGACCCGCAGCAATGGGGCGCCCTGCAGCAGAAGAACATGCAGGAACTGCTGGCGCGGATGACCGAATACTCGCGCAGCGTGCAGGACATCGCCGGCAAGACGCAGAAGGAGCTTGGCGAACTGGCGGAGTCGCGCGCCAGTGCGATGAATGCCCAGTTCCAGGCGATGGTCGACGAACTGGCGAAAACCGCCCCGCCGGGCTCCGAGGCCGCGGTGGCGGCGATGAAGCAGTCGCTGGCCGCGGCGAAGTCGCTGGCCGATACCCTGTCGAAGACGGCACAGCAGATGGCGAAGTCGGCCGAATCCGCGATCAGGGCGGCTTCGGATGTGGCGATGAAGGGCGGCAAGGGCGGTGCCTGAGCGGCGGTGACCGTCCAAAAACAATGCCCGCAGGTTTGCGCCTGCGGGCATTGTTGTTTTGCGGCGGTGTCCGGCGGCTACTGCATGTGCTGGCCGCCGTTGATGGCGATGTTGGCGCCGGTGACGAAGGCGGCTTCCTCCGAGCAGAGGTAGGCGACCAGTCCCGCGACTTCTTCCGGCTTGCCGAGGCGGCCCACCGGGATCTGCGGGATGATCTTGGAGTCGAGCACTTCCTTCGGGATCGCCATCACCATCTTGGTGCCGATGTAGCCGGGGGAGATGGTGTTCACGGTGACGCCTTTCTTGGCGTATTCCAGCGCGGCGGCCTTGGTGAAACCGTGCATGCCGGCCTTGGCCGCGGAGTAGTTGGTCTGGCCGAAGGCGCCTTTCTGGCCGTTGACCGAGGACACGTTGATCACGCGGCCCCAGCCGCGCTCGGCCATGCCGTCGATCACCGGCTTGGTCATGTTGAACACGCTGTCGAGGTTGGTGTTGATCACCGCCTGCCAGGCGGCGAGATCCATTTTGCGGAAGGTGGTGTCTCGGGTGATGCCGGCGTTGTTGACCAGCACGTCGACCGGGCCGACGTCCTTGGTGATCTGCTCGATGGCCTTCTGGCAGGAGTCGAAATTGGTGACGTCCACCGGAACTGCGCGGAAGTCATAACCCTGTTTCTTCATTTCGGCCAGCCATTCGCCGTGCTTGGTGTTGCCGGGCGAGTAGGTGGCGATCACCTTGTAGCCCATCTTGCCGAGTTTCATGCAGATGGCTTCACCGAGCCCGCCCATTCCGCCGGTTACGACTGCGACGCGAGACATGTTGTTCCCCTCCGAGAGTGACAGTGACTGGAGCTAATTTAACAGCAATGTGTTCCTGGCGAACCGGATTATGCGCAGCGCGGGACTTGGCGCAATTGATCCAGGGCAAGTCAGGCGCTTTTGTCTTTGACGTACCGGCCGGGTGCGGGTTCGATCGGCGGATGGTCGCGGCTGCCCGCGGATTCCGGCGCCTGCAGCATCGGGCCGGCATGGTTTGACAGCCAGGCCGACCAGTGCGACCACCAGCTGCCGGGATGTTGCGTGGCAGCATCGAGCCAGGCATCCGGGGCGGAGTGCGCCGGATGGTCGTTAAGCCAGTAGTTGCGCTTGTTTTTGGCGGGCGGATTGATCACGCCGGCGATGTGTCCGCTGGCCGCGAGCACGAACTGCGCGGGCCCGCCCAGCAGTCCGGGCGTGGCATAGGCGGTGCGCCAGGGCACGATATGGTCCTCGCGGGCGGCCAGCACATAGGCCGGCATGTCGATGCGGCCGAGGTCCACGGGCACTCCGCACATGGTCAGGCTGCCGGGCGTGCGCAGCCTGTTTTCGAGATAGGTGTTGCGCACGTACCAGGCGTACATCGTGCCGGGCAGGTTGCTGCTGTCGCCGTTCCAGTAGAGCAGGTCGAACGGGGGGGGCGTGTTGCCCTTCAGGTAATTGTTGACCACGTAGGGCCAGATTAGGTCGTTGGCGCGCAGGCTGGCGAAGGTCAGTGCCAGTTCCCGGCCGCGCAGCACGCCGCCGCCGGCAAACTCGGCTTCACGCGCGGCGGCGTAGGCCTCATCGACGAACACCGACAGCTCGCCGGTGTCGCTGAAGTCGAGCATCGTGGTCAGGAAGGTGACGCTGGCCACCGGGTTTTCGCCGCGCGCGCGCAGCACCGCCAGCGCGCAGGCCAGCAGCGTGCCGCCGACGCAGAAGCCGAGTGCGTTGACCTGTCCGGCACCGCGGATTTCGCGGGCCACGGACAGCGCGCGCATCACGCCCTGCTCGAGGTAGTCGTCCCAGGTGGCCCGGCCCATCTCCGGCGGCATGTTGCGCCAGGACACCATGAATACCGTATGTCCGGCTTCGAGCGCATGCCGCACGAAGGAATTTTCCGGCTGCAGGTCGAGGATGTAGTACTTGTTGATGCAGGGCGGTACGATGACCAGCGGCAGTTCGTGCACGGCTTCGGTCATCGGGCGGTACTGGATCAGTTGCATGAAGTCGTTCTCGAGGACGACTTCGCCCGGGGTGATCGCGAGGTTGCGGCCGACTTCGAAGGCAGAGGCATCGGTCATCGAAACGAGGCCGCGCTCGATGTCGGCGGCGAGGTTTTTCAGGCCGCGGCTGATGCTGTCGCCTTCGGTTGCAGCGGCGAGCTTGATCGCTTCCGGATTGGTCCACGGGAAATTCGCCGGCGACATCGCATCAATCATCTGCCGCATGTAGAACCGGAGTTTCTGCGCGGCCTGGCCTTCAAGCCGCGCTGCGGCGGTGACGTCTTCCAGCCACTGTGCCGACAGCAGGTAGGAATGCGCCAGGTAGGCGAAGTAGGGTTCCTGCCACTCCGGAGCGCCGAAGCGGCGGTCCTGCGGCGGGGGCGGTTTCGGCGTGCCCGGGGTGACCCCGGCGTAGGCCTGCCAGATTTCCAGCTGCCTGCGATAGTAGGTATTGCTGAGTTCCATCCAGCGCTGGCCGTCGGCGGCGATGCCGGCGGTGACCGCCTTCATCATGTCCGCGGAGTCGGGCAAGGCCTGTGCGGCGCCAAGCTTGCTGGCGGCGTCGCCAAGCAGCATGCGGCCCAGTGCGGCGTAGGCTTCGGCAAGGGGCTTCTGCTGGGCGTCAGTCATGGTCTGCGCGACAGGCTAGGGCAAAAAGATGACGGGTTTGTTGCGGGGTGTCCGCGCAACGATAGCACAGGGCCTGCGCGCGGCCGTCCGGGTTTCAGTGGCCGTGCGCCCAGGCGCCGACGGCCCAGATGGTCACAATGCCGAGGCCGATCAGCAGCACCTGCTGCGCGGTTGCCGCGAGTTCGGGGCGGCGGTGCAGCCCGGGAATCAGGTCGGCCACGGCGACATAGAGCATGCTGGCGGCCGCCAGCGCCAGCAGGGGCGTGACCAGGGTTTGCGCGAACTGCAGGGTGAAATAGGCAAGCACGCCGCCGATCACCATCGACGCGCTGGCGAGCGTATTGAGCAGCATCGCGCGGCGCTTGCTGTAACCGGAATGCAGCAGGATCAGGAAGTCGCCGACCTCCTGGGGGATCTCGTGGGCGATGATCGCGATCGCGGTGACGATGCCCAGTTGCGTGTCGGCCATGAACGCGGCGGCAATCAGCACGCCGTCGACGAAGTTGTGGAAGGTGTCGCCGACCAGGATCATCAGGCCGCTGCGGCCGTGGTCATGGTGGCCCTGACCGTTGTGGCCTTGGGCCGGTTGTTGCGGCAGGTGCGGGTCGTGGGCTTCGCAGTCCTCGACATGGCAATGCCGCCACAGCACCAGTTTTTCGAGCACGAAAAAGCCGAGGATGCCGAACAGCACCGTGGCCGCCGTGGCCTCGATGCTTTCGCTCTGGTAGAAGGCGTGCGGCAGCACCTCGATGAAGGCCGCGCCGAGCAGTGCGCCGACCGCGTAACTCACCAGCATCGGTACCTGCGCGGGTTTGGCCTTGATCGCGAACAGGCTGGCCGCCACGGCCGACAGGACGCCGCCGGCGAGTGTGGTGACGATGATCCACGAGAGGGTATTCACGATGAGTGCTGTCGGAACGCGCTTGGCGCGCAGCTGCGGGAAAAGGAGGGCGGATTATACGGTATCGCCCGCGGCGCCCCCGGTTTCCCGCCAGATCAGCGCCGCCATGCGCCCTGTGACCCGGTCGCGCCGGTAGGAATAGAAGCGCCGCGCATCGCTGTAGGTGCAGAGGTCGCCGCCATGGATTTCGGCGACACCGGCATCCTGCAAAGCCCGGCGCGCGAGCGCGGGCAGGTCGCACAGCCATTTGCCGGGGCGCAGCGGCCTGAACGCGGACCGGCGTTCCGGCGCGGCGGCGCAGAAGGCTTCGAGCACGTCGTCGCCGACTTCGAAGGCATCCGGTCCGATGCCGGGCCCGATCCAGGCGATCAGTTCCGCGGGGGCGGCAGGCATGCGGGCCACGGTGCTTGCGATGACGCCGCCGGCGAGGCCGCGCCATCCTGCATGCGCGGCGCCGACGCAGCTGCCGGCGCGGTCGGTCAGCAGGACCGGCAGACAGTCGGCGACCATGATGGCGCAGACCGTGCCCGGCCGGCTGGCCACGCTGGCATCAGCCTGCGGCACGTCTTCAAGCCGGTCGGCATCAACCACGGTGCTGCCATGCTCCTGCGCAAGCCAGCGCGGCGGCTGCGGCAGCAGGCGCTGCAGCCGGGCGCGGTTCTCGGCGACCGCAGCGGGATCGTCATCGCTGCGCAGTCCGAGATTCATGCTGGCGTGCGGTCCCGTGCTGACGCCGCCGTCGCGGGTGGTCACCAGCGCGCGCACCTGCGGCGGCGCCGGCCAGCGGGGAACAATCCACTGCGAAGGGATGTCCATGGTCATGCCGTTTCGCGCAATTCGGCGATGAGTGTGCGCATGTCCTCGGGCAGCGGCGCCTGCCATTGCACGGTTTCGCCGGTTTCAGGGTGCTTCAGCGCCAGCCGTTCGGCATGCAACGCCTGGCGGCCGATATGCGGCGTGGCCGGCGCCTTGCGCGGCCCGTAGACGGGGTCGCCCCAGATCGGATGTCCGATCTTCTGCAGGTGCACGCGGATCTGGTGGGTGCGGCCGGTTTCCAGTTTGCAGGAGAGGACGGTGGCGTGCGGAAGCTGTTCGATGATCGAGTAATGGGTGACCGCGGGTTTGCCGCCGCGCGTCACCGCCATGCGGGTTCGGCTGCGCGGGTCGCGGCCGATCGCGCCGTCGATGCGTCCCGCACGCTTGACGATCCCGTGGACCACCGCGCGGTATTCACGCGATACCGAGCGCGCCTGCAGCTGGCGCACCAGGTCTGTCTGCGCAGTAAGCGTCTTGGCCACCACCAGCAGCCCGCTGGTGTCCTTGTCGAGACGGTGCACGATGCCGGCGCGGGGCACCGCAGCCAGCTGCGGCGCGTGCGCCAGCAGGGCGTTGAGCAGCGTGCCCTGCCAGTTTCCGCTGCCCGGGTGCACCACCAGTCCGGCGGGCTTGTTGATCACGATCAGGGTGTCGTCTTCATGGACGATCTGCAGCGGCATGGTTTCCGGGCGGAACGCGGTTTCCTCGCGAGACAGCGCCGGCGCCAAGCGGACCTGCTCGCCGCCATGCAGCTTGTCGCGGGGGGCGGGGCTGTTGCCGTCCACGGTGACCCGTCCCTCTCGGATCCAGGCGGTCAGTCGGGCGCGCGAGTACTGCGGCAGCAGTTTCGCCAGTGTCTGGTCGAGCCGCAAACCGGCGCAGTCTGGCGGAATTGCCAGAACATGCGGGTCGGGGTCGGTTAATTCGGTATAATTTTCGGATGACAAATCAGCGCCCATCAATGCGAAGCATTTTAACGGTATTCATCATGCTTGCCGCCAGTCTGCTGTCCGGCTGCGGGATTTTTGGCGGCAAGGAGGTTGATGAAACCCGAGGCTGGTCGGCCCAGAAGCTGTATGCCGAGGCCCGTTCCGAGCTTGCGGACCGCAACTGGGAGAACGCGATCAAGCATTACGAGCGCATCGAGTCGCGCTACCCCTTCGGGCGCTTTGCCCAGCAGGCGCAGATCGAGGTGGCCTATGCGCACTGGAAGAACGAGGACCCGGCCTCGGCGCTGGCCTCGATCGACCGCTTCCTCAAGCTGCATCCGAACCACCCCAGCGCCGACTACATGTATTACCTGAAGGGTCTGATCAACTTCAACGACGACCTAGGCATCCTCGGTTTTTTCAGCGGCCAGGACCTGTCGGAGCGTGATCCCAAGGCGGCTGCGGATGCGTTCAGGGCGTTCAAGGACCTGGCGACGCGTTTCCCCGACAGCAAGTACGCGCCGGACGCAATCCAGCGCATGAACTACCTGGTGAACGCGCTGGCCTCGCACGAGATCCACGTGGCGCGTTATTACATGAAGCGCAAGGCCTACGTGGCAGCGGCCAACCGCGCCCAGTATGCGATGAAAACCTACCCCGGCGCGCCGGCCAATGAAGAGGGCCTGGTGATCATGGTCAGGGCCTATGACGCGATGGGCATGACCGCGCTGCGCGACGATGCCGAGCGCGTGATGAAAAAGAATTTTCCGGACAGCCCCTACCTGAAGGGTGATGGCCCGAAGCGGGATGTGCCCTGGTGGCAGATCTGGAACTGACCGCCTCCGTTCAGCGCGCGAACCGTTTCACCGCAACCATCAGCTCGGCAATCGCCTCCTCGCCGCGCTCGGCCCTGACCGCCTCGGCGACGCAGCCGCGGGTGTGGTTCTCCAGCAGCTGCAGCGCCACCGCATCCAGCGCCGAGCGGACCGCGGCCACCTGGGTCAGCACGTCGACGCAGTAGCGGTCTTCCTGAACCATCTGCGCGATGCCGCGCACCTGGCCTTCGACCCGGTTGAGCCGCTTCAGCAGCGCCTGCTTGTGCGGCTGCACGACATGGCGCCCGTCGTGGCCTGTGGCGCAGTGCTCAGGCGACGTCATAGCCGGCATCGCTGATTGCGTTCTTGATCGCCTGCAGGCTGGCCTTCGCCGGGTCGTAGCTGACGACGGCCTGGCCCGGGGTCAGCGTGACTTCGGCACTGCCGACGCCGGGCAGGGCACCGAGCACGCGCTTGACGCTGCCGACGCAGCCCATGCAGGTCATGCCGGAAATGGGAATCACCGTGGTTTCCATGAAAGTCTCCTTTAAGGGTTGAATGGGTTCGTTCAGTGTTTGCCCTGCGCCGGTTTCCAGCGCTTGAGCAGGAGCGAGTTGCTGACCACCGACACCGAGCTCATCGCCATCGCGGCGCCGGCGATCACCGGATTGAGCATGCCGGCCGCGGCCAGCGGGATGCCCAGCACGTTGTAGAAAAATGCGAAAAACAGGTTCTGCTTGATCTTGCGGAAGGTTGCGCGAGACAGGCGCACCGCGTCGACTGCGCTCAGCAGGTCGCTGCGCATCAGGGTGACGTCGGCGGCGTGGATCGCGATGTCGGAGCCGGCGCCGATCGCGAAGCTGACGCCGGCTGCGGCGAGAGCCGGTGCGTCGTTGACCCCGTCGCCGATCATGCCGGTGCGGCGGCCCTGCTGCTGCAGTTCGCGGATGATGCGCGCCTTGTCCTGCGGCAGCAGTTCGGCTTCAGAGCGGGTGATCCCGGCTTCGAGGGCGATGCGCGCCGCGGTGCGGCGGTTGTCGCCGGTGAGCATGATGACTTCGATGCTGAGTGACTGCAGCGCGGCGACCGCAGCGCGCGAGGTCGGGCGCAGCGGATCGGCGATCGCGATCAGGCCGAGCAGGCGGCCGCCGTGTGCGACGCCGATCACCGTCTTGCCCTCGTCCTGCAGCCGTGCGACCGCGGCGTCCTTCAGGTTGTGTCCGGCGTCGGTGATGTAGCGCGGCGAGCCGAGCAACGCGTCTTCGCCGTCGACGACTGCCTGCACGCCGTGCCCGGCAACCGCATGAAAGCCGCTGACGGCGCCGGTCGCGATGCCGCGGCTGCGCGCGTGCTCGAGTATCGCCCGGGCCAGCGGATGTTCGGAGCCAGATTCCAGTGATGCCGCCACCTGCAGCAGCTCGCGTTCATCGGCGCCGAGCGCGGGAATGAGGTCGGTGACCGCGGGTCGGCCGAGTGTCAGCGTGCCGGTCTTGTCGAGGACCAGGGTATCGATGTGGCCGGCGCGTTCCAGCGCCTCGGCGTTCTTGATCAGTACGCCGGCTCGGGCGCCGGCGCCGCTGCCGACCATGATCGCGGTCGGTGTCGCCAGTCCCAGCGCGCAGGGGCAGGCGATCACCAGCACCGCCACCGCCGGCACCAGCGCGGCGGCGAAGGAGCCGCCGTACCACCACCAGCCGGCGAAGGTGGCCGCGGCAACCGCGACCACCACCGGCACGAAGATCCCGGAGATCACGTCGGCGAGCCGCTGGATCGGGGCCTTTGAGCCCTGTGCTTCCTCGACCAGGCGGATGATGCCGGCGAGTGCGGTGTCGGCGCCGATGCCGGTGGCCGCGCAGCGCAGCAGCCCCTGGGCGTTGATGGTCGCGGCAAACACCGTGCTGCCGGCGGATTTCGATACCGGCAGGCTTTCTCCGGTGAGCAGCGATTCGTCGACGCTGGAGGCGCCATCAAGCACCTTGCCGTCGACGGGCACCGCCTCGCCGGGGCGCACGATGAAGATGTCGCCCACTTTCAGCTGCGCCACCGGAATTTCGACCACCGCGCCGTCGCGCTCGACGCGCGCGGTCGGCGGCTGCAGCTTGAGCAGTTCCTCGATCGCGGCCGAGGCGCGGGCACGCGCCCGCGATTCGAGCAGCTTGCCGAGGAAGACCAGCGTGATGACGCTGGCCGCGGCTTCGAAATAGAGGTGGCCGTCGATTCCGAAGGCGACCACCGTGGCGCTGTAGAACCAGGCCATGCTGGTGCCCAGCGCGATCAGCACGTCCATGTTGGCGCCGCCGCCGCGCAGCGCGTGATACGCGCCGCTGTAGAAACGGCTGCCGATCCAGAACTGCACGGGGGCCGATACCAGCAGCTGCAGCCACGGCGGGAACCACTCGGCATGGTGGGCGCCGCCCAGCATGTAGAGCATCAGTACGACAAAGGGCAGCGTCAGCACGGCCGAGACTGAGAACAGCCGCAGATCGTTGCGGTAGGCGGCGAGCCGCTCCGCTTTGCGCTGCGCGTCCGAGACGGCTGCCGGTTCCTGTGCATCGTAGCCGGCCTTGCGGATCGCCGCGATCAGGTCGGCGGGCGCGAGGCGGGCGGCCGGATATTCGATGTGCGCCTTTTCGGTGGCGAAGTTCACTGCGGCCTTCACCTCGGGCAGGCGGTTGAGGGTTTTTTCGATGCGCGCGGCACAGGCCGCGCAGGTCATGCCGGTGATCGGCAGGTCGATGACTTCAGGCATGGGGGTGTCATCTTTGTGCTGGTTGGAAAACATGGCGGCACTGTATACCCCAATGGGGTATATGACAAGCATCAAAAAATAATCAATTAAAACAATAAGTTAATGATTGTCGTCGCGCGATTTCGACTCGGAAGGTATTCCGAATGCAGGCCGGGGAAACAAAAAAGCGCCCGCGAGGGGCGCTTTGCCTGGAGTGGCAGGACGTTCAGCCGGCGGTCAGCGTGTCGTTGACCACGCGCACCTTGGCTCCGGGCTGGTAGGCGGGGGGCGCATCGTAGGAGAAGGTCCGGGTCGAACCGTCGTTCATATTGACGATCACGTCGTAGCGCGTCGTCGATTTCATGTTTTTCTCGACCTGGTGGCCGGCATAGGCTCCGCCGGCGGCGCCGGCGACGGTCGCAATCTTCTTGCCGCTGCCGCCGCCGACCTGGTTGCCGAGCAGACCGCCGACGACGCCGCCGGCAACCGCGCCGAGGCCGCTGCCTTCGCCGGCCTGCTTGATGGCGCGAACTTCGGCAATCACGCCGCAGTTGTTGCAGACCGCTGCCGCCGTCCTGGACGGTTCGGGCGCCGGCGCGGAGGCGGTGCGAGCGGGCGCTTCGGCCTTGCTGCGCGGCTTGGCGGGGGTGCTGCTGGCGGATTGGGCCTTGGCCTTTTCAGGCGCAGCCTTGGGGGCTTCGGCCTCCAGTGCCGTTTCGGCGTTTTTCGAGAACGAAGTCGGCAGCACGCCAGTGAGGGCGGCGATCCCCAACAGGCTGAACAGCGTCACCGAAATCGCGGCGAGCATGATCAGGGGATTGAGTTTGCGTTGTTCGGACATGTGTCGCTCCTTTGTGCTGAGAAAGACGGCGACACTGTAACCCCGGAATCGGCTGGTTACTGTGAAAAATTGCCTGAATTTACAATCTGTTACCAACTGGCGACAGGCCGGATGTGGCCTGTGTCACACCCGGCGTTCAGCCGCGTAATTCTGCACGGTCGCGGAAGTGGTCCAGTGCCTCGGGATTGGCCAGCGCCTCGACGTTCTTGACCGGCAGGTTGTGGACGACGTTGCGCACCGCGAGTTCGACGATCTTGCCGCTTTTGGTGCGCGGGATGTCCGCAACCTGCACCACCGCGGCCGGCACATGGCGCGGCGTGGTGTTGTCGCGGATCTGATTTTTGATGCGCTCGGCAAGCGCGTGGTCGAGCGAGAGGCCGTCGCGCAGGCGCACGAACAGCACGACGCGCACATCATTCGGTTGCTGCGGCGGCCAGTCCTGCCCGATGGCGAGGCTTTCGAGCACTTCGTCCAGTCGTTCGACCTGGCGGTAGATTTCCGCGGTGCCGATGCGCACGCCGCCCGGATTGAGTACGGCATCCGAGCGTCCGAAGATCATCAGGCCGTCGTGGGCGGTCAGTTCGACATAGTCGCCGTGGTGCCAGATTCCGGGATAGCGTTCGAAATAGGCTGCACGGTACTTCGCGCCGTCCGCGTCGTTCCAGAAGCCGGTAGGCATGGACGGGAACGGTGCTGTGCAGACCAGTTCGCCCTTTTCGCCGCGCACGGGTTTGCCGTCCTCGTTCCACACCTCGACTTTCATGCCGAGGCCGCGACATTGCAGCTCTCCCCGCCATACCGGCAGGATCGGGCAGCCCAGCGCAAAGCAGGAAATGATGTCGGTGCCGCCGGAGATCGATGCCAGCAGCAGGTCGGACTTGATGCTGCTGTAGACGTAATCGAAGCTTTCGGGTGCCAGCGGTGAGCCGGTGGAGAGCAGGGCGCGCAGCGCGGACAGGTCGTGGCTGCGTCCCGGTTCTAGGCGCAGTTTCGCCAGTGCATCGATGTATTTTGCGGAGGTGCCGAATACCGTCATTTTTTCTTCGGCGGCATAGTCCCACAGCACGTTGCCCCTGCTGACGAAGGGCGATCCGTCGTAGAGCAGCAGCGTTGCGCCGGCGGCAAGCCCCGACACCAGCCAGTTCCACATCATCCAGCCGCAGGTGGTGAAGTAGAACAGCCGGTCGCCGCGGCGGATGTCTGTGTGCAGCACGTGCTCCTTCAGGTGCTGCAGCAGGGTGCCTCCGGCGCCGTGTACGATGCATTTCGGCACGCCGGTGGTGCCCGAGGAATACATGATGAACAGCGGATGGTCGAAGGGCAGCCGCTCGAATTCGAGCGGACGTGCGCCGAACGGTGCCATGAAGTCGTGCACGCTGACGGCCATCGGCAGCCCGGAGAGATCCGGCGCCCCGCTGGTGTAGGGCACGATCACCAGTTTCTCGACGGCCGGCAGCTGCGCCATGATTTCGCGCAGCCGCGGCAGGTTGTCGATGGTGTGGCGGTTGTAGAAGTAGCCGTCCGCCGCGAACAGGATGCGCGGCGCGATCTGTCCGAAGCGGTCGATCACACCCTGCACGCCGAAGTCGGGGGAGCACGACGACCATGTCGCGCCGATGCTCGCTGTCGCGAGCATCGCGATCACCGTGCCCGGCATGTTGGGCATGTAGCCGGCGACACGGTCACCCGGCCGGATACCGGCGGCGCGCAGCGCCTGCGCGAGCCGCGAGACCTCGTGGCGCAGTTCGTTGAAGCTGATGCGGCTGCGTACCTGGTTTTCGCCGCGGAAGACGATGGCGGTGTCGTTGCCGCCCTGGCGAAGCAAATTTTCGGCGTAGTTCAGTCGGGCCTCGGGAAACCAGCGGGCCCCGGGCATCTGCGCGGGGTTCGCCAGCACGCGGTCGCTGCCGCGGTCGCCGATGACACCGCAGAAATCCCATACGGCCTGCCAGAAGGCGGCCGTTTCACGGATCGACCAGTCGTAAAGTGACGCGTAATCGGTGCAGGCGGAGCCGCCGTTTTGCGCGACACGGCGCATGAATGCGGTCAGGTTGGCGGATTCAACCTGCGCCGCCGAGGGTTGCCACATCGGTTTATCCACAGTCACTCAATCTCCGTTGTCGCCCCGGACCTGCCGGAGTGGGAACGGTGCGCGCTCCGGCGCATCGCGGTGTTTACTCCGGCCGCATGTGCGGAAACAGGATCACGTCGCGGATCGACGGGCTGTCGGTCAGCAGCATTACCAGGCGGTCGATGCCGATGCCGGCGCCGCCGGTCGGGGGCAGCCCGTATTCCAGCGCGCGGATGTAGTCGGCATCGTAGTGCATGGCTTCGTGGTCGCCGGCGTCCTTCTGTTTCACCTGCTCCATGAAGCGCGCGGCCTGGTCCTCGGGGTCGTTCAGCTCGGAAAAGCCGTTGGCGATCTCGCGGCCGGCGATGAACAGTTCGAAGCGCTCGGTGATGTCCGGGTTGCTGTCGCTGCGGCGTGCCAGCGGCGACACCTCGGCCGGATAGTCGATGATGTAGGTCGGGTCGAACAGCTGTGCTTCCGCGGTGGCCTCGAACAGCGTCAGCTGCAGGCCGCCAAGGCCGTCATGTTCGCGGAAGGGCACTTTCATCGCATTGAGCCGGCTGACGATGCGTTCGCGGCTGGCGAGTTCCTCATCGCTGATGTCCGGGCGGTACTTGCGGATGGCGCCGGTGATGGTCAGGCGCTCAAAGGGTTTGGCGAAATCGATGGTCCGGCCCTGGTAGTGGACGATCGCGTTGCCGGTCACCGTTTCGGCGGCGCGGCGCAGCATGCCCTCGATGAAGGTCATCAGGTGCCCGTAGCGCCAGTAGGCGGCGTAGAACTCGAGCATGGTGAATTCCGGGTTGTGCCGGGTCGACATGCCTTCGTTGCGGAAGTTGCGGTTGACCTCGAACACCTTTTCCAGTCCGCCGACCACCAGCCGTTTCAGGTACAGCTCCGGCGCAATGCGCAGGAAGAGTTCCATGTCGAGCGCGTTGTGGTGGGTGACGAAGGGCCTTGCCGCGGCGCCGCCGGGTATCGGGTGCATCATCGGTGTCTCCACTTCGAGGAAACCGTCCTCGATCAGCGAGCTGCGCACCGACTGGATGATCTGCGAGCGGCGCGCGAACACCGAGCGGGTGCTCTCGTTGACGATCAGGTCGACGTAGCGCTGCCGGTACTTCATTTCCTGGTCGGTGAGGCCATGGAATTTTTCCGGCAGCGGGCGCAGCGACTTGGTGAGCAGGCGCAGGGTTTTTGCGCGCACCGTCAGTTCGCCCTTCTTGGTCTTGAACAGCTCGCCCTCGGCGCTGATGATGTCGCCGCTGTCATAGTGCTTGAAGGCCTCGAGTGCTTCGGCGCCAGTGTCGTCCACGGAGACATAGACCTGGATGCGGCCGCTCATGTCCTGGATGGTGGCGAAGCTGGCCTTGCCCATCACGCGCTTGAGCATGATGCGGCCGGCGACGGCGACATGGACAGCGGCGGCGGCAAGTGCTTCCGCCTCGGCTGCGCCGTGCGCGTCCTGCAGCGGCTGCGCGAGGTCGCGGCGCTCGAAGTCGTTGGGGAAGGCGATGCCCGCGGCGCGGATGGCGTCGAGTTTTTTGCGGCGTTCAGCAACGAGTTTCTCGTCGGACTGCGCAGCCTCCGCCGTATCAGGGGCCTGGGTTTCGGTGCCGCTGCTGTTTTTTTCGGTCATGGTCAGAGTCCTGATTTGAGGCTGGCGGTGATGAACTGGTCGAGGTCGCCATCGAGTACGGCCTGGGTGTTGCCGACTTCGACGTTGGTGCGCAGGTCCTTGATCCGCGACTGGTCGAGCACGTAGGAGCGGATCTGGTGGCCCCAGCCGATGTCGGTCTTGGCGTCTTCCATGGCCTGCTTCTGCTCGTTCCTTTTGCGCAGCTCCAGTTCGTAGAGCTTCGATTTCAGCATCGCCATCGCTTCGGCGCGGTTGCGGTGCTGCGAGCGGTCGTTCTGGCACTGCACGACGATGCCCGAGGGGACATGTGTGATGCGCACCGCGGAATCGGTCTTGTTGATGTGCTGGCCGCCGGCGCCGGATGCGCGGTAGGTGTCCACGCGGAGGTCGGCCGGGTTGATGTCGATTTCGATGGAGTCGTCGACCTCCGGGTAGACGAACACGCTGGCGAAGGAGGTGTGGCGGCGGTTGTTCGAGTCGAAGGGCGATTTGCGCACCAGCCGGTGCACGCCGGTTTCGGTGCGCAGGTGGCCGAAGGCGTAATCGCCGGAAATCTTCAGCGACGCGCTTTTGATGCCGGCGACGTCACCTACGGATTCCTCGAGCACTTCGACCCTGAACTTCTTCTTTTCGCAGTAGCGCAGGTACATGCGTTCAAGGATCGAGGCCCAGTCCTGAGCCTCGGTGCCGCCGGATCCGGACTGGATGTCGAGGAAGCAGTTGTTGGGGTCCATCGGCTGCGAGAACATGCGCCGGAATTCCATGTCCTCGACGATGCCGGCCAGCTTGGCGGTGTCGCTTTCGACTGCAACCAGCGTGTCGTCGTCGTTTTCGGCGCGGCCCATGTCGTAGAGTTCGCGCGCGTCGGTGAGGTCGCGATCGAGGTCGCGCAGGGTGATGACGATGCCTTCGAGGGTCTTGCGCTCGCGGCCGACCTCCTGCGCGCGCGTGGCGTCATTCCACAGCGCGGGGTCTTCGCTAAGTTTTACCAGTTCTTCGAGGCGGCGGGTTTTTGTATCGTAGTCAAAGATACCTCCGCAGCGCCCCCGTGCGCTCCTGGAGGTCCTGCAGGCGGTTGGCGATGGCGTTGAGGCGTTCGGCTTCCATGGGGGTTTCCGCGAAAAGCCGCAATTTTACCGCAGCGGCGCCCCAGCGTCGCCGGTTTCGCCGCCGGGCTGCCAGTGATCCAGGATCAGCTGCAGCTTCACTGCGCCGTTGAAATGGTTGGCCGAAAGCCGGTAGGTGGCGGTGATCGCGTCCGGCAACGGATCGGCCTGGCCAAACAGCATGGCGTCGACCAACTGGCTGCCGCGGCGCCCCCCAAGGGGACTTGCTTCGCGGCGCAGCTTCAGCTTGAGGTGGCGTTCTCCGACCACGCGCTGCGCGGCGACCTCGAAGCGGTCGTGGAAACGCGGTTCCGGAAAACCCTGTCCCCAGACTGCGTCAGCCAGTGCCGAGGCATTGTTCAGGGTCATGTCTTCGGCCTCGAGGGGGCCGTCAGTCACCCATTCCCGTTCCAGGTCTGCCGGTGTCAGCAGTTCGCGCGACACGGCTTCGAAGGCGTCGCGGAAATCGGTGAACGCGCCTTCATGCAGCGAGAGGCCCGCCGCCGCGGCATGGCCGCCAAAGCGGAGTATGAGCCGGGGGTACCGCTTCGACACCAGGTCCAGCGCGTCGCGCAGGTGCAGGGCGGGGATGGAGCGGCCCGAGCCCTTGAGCTCGCCGTTGCCGGCGGCGGCGAAGGCGAAGGTCGGCCGGTGAAAGCGTTCGCGCAGGCGCGAGGCGAGGATGCCGATGACGCCCAGGTGCCACTGCGGGTCGTAGAGGCTCAGGGCGTAGCCCGGCTCGACGTCCTCGACGCTGGCCAGCGCGGATTCCTGCATGCCGGCCTCGATGTCGCGGCGCTGGCGGTTCAGCTGGTCCAGTTGGCGCGCGATGTCCCCTGCGCGCACAGGGTCGTCGGTGGTCAGGCACTCGATGCCCAGCGTCATGTCGGTGAGCCGGCCCGCGGCATTGAGCCGCGGGCCCGCGACAAAGCCGAGATCATGGGCGCCGGCGCGCCGCACGTCGCGTCCCGCGGCGTTGAACAGCGCGGTGATCCCGGCGCAGGCGCGGCCGGCGCGCATGCGCTGCAGGCCCTGCTGCACCAGCAGGCGGTTGTTGTCGTCGAGGCGCACCACGTCGGCGACGGTGCCCAGCGCCACGAGGTCGAGCAGGGCGCCAAGATTGGGTTCCGGTTGGGTGGCATAGGCGCCGCGGGCGCGCAGTTCCGCGCGCAGCGCCAGCATCAGGTAGAACATCACGCCGACGCCGGCGAGGGCTTTGCTCGGGAATGTGCAGCCGGGCTGGTTGGGGTTGATGATGCACCAGGCATCGGGCAATGCGTCGCCGGGCAGATGGTGGTCTGTCACCAGCACCTTCATGCCGAGGCGGTTGGCCTCGGCAACGCCGTCGATGCTTGCAATGCCGTTGTCGACGGTGATCAGCACGTCGGGTTTTTTTCGGGCGGCGGCAAGCTGCACGATTTCGGGTGTCAGCCCGTAGCCGTATTCGAAGCGGTTGGGTACCAGGTAATCGACGTCGGCCCCGAACATGCGCAGCGCGCGCAGCCCGACGGCGCAGGCGGTGGCACCGTCGGCATCGTAATCGGCGACGATCAGCAGTCTGTTGCCGGCGGCGATGGCAACGGCCAGCAATGCAGCCATGGTGCCGGCATTGCGCAGCTGCGCGGGCGGAATCAGCCGCTTCAGGTCTGAGTCCAGTTGTGCGGGGTCGCGGATGCCGCGCGCCGCATACAGCCGCGCCAGGAATGGCGGCAACCCGCCGGCCTCCAGCACCGCGGCAGCCTGGGCGTCGACCGCGCGGGTGACGATCCGGCTCATGCCCTGACGCCGGTCAGCGACGACCAGTCGGGTGTGCGCCGCCAGAAGCGGAACCGGTCGGACGGGCGCAGCATGATGCGCAGGCACTGTTCCGGATTGGTGGCGACGATGTCCAGCGCGTCGAGCGTGCCGCCAAGCGCCGACCACAGCGGCGCGAACCAGCCGTCCTCGAGCGCGGATACCGTCTGCATCCAGGCATCCGCGCCGGCGTAGCGCGCGGCATGGAGGGCCTGCTCGAGGGTGATCAGGTGGCGGGCACCTGCTGCGGGTTTTGCGGACTGTGCGGCGAACCAGGCCGCCGCGGTGCCGGGCACGGCGGCGCAGTCCGCGCCGCTTTGCACCGCGAGCGCGGTCGCCAGCGGGTCCGTGGTCCAGACGTGGCTGAAGTGTCGGCCAGGCACTGCCGGTTTCACGCCGCCGCCCCACAGCATCAGGCTGTTGATCGCCGGCGCGCCGCGTTGTTCGCGGGCGAGGTTGACGGGGTGCTCATGCAGCAGCATCTGGCATTCGGTCAGCCAGCGATGCCAGCGTCCGGACAGCGCGGCGCGCGGCAGCGGGCGGCCGGCAACCGTGGTCAGCGCCGGGGTGGCGAACGTGCCGGCTTCGGCGTGGGCCAGGTACCAGCGCGAAGGCTGGGCCGCGGTGACGGCGATGGCCTCGGCGGCAAAATGGGCGTTGAGTGTCGCGGTCAGGGCTGCCGCTTCCGCTGCGCTGACCTCCAGCGCCGGCGCCGCCAGCACCAGGGTGCGGTTGCGCTGCATCTGCAGGTGCACCGGATCGGCGCGCAGCCATGTGCCGGTGTCCGCGGGCAGGCCGTCGACCAGCGCGGTAAGGGCGGCTACCGGCCAGTCCAGCTGCTTCTCGACCTCAAAGGCCTGGCACAGCCAGGTTTCGCATTCGATGGCGGGGAAGTGCTGCAGCGCGCCGCGTCCGCACATGCGGCGCAGGAATGGCGCGGACGCTGCGACAAGGCGTTCGGCGCCGGGTGGCGGCAGCAGGTCGGGAATGAACAGGGTCAGTTGCACGGCTGCTGATTACGGCTGAAAGGCACGACTGAAAATCGCGGCTGTAATGCACGGCTGGTGGCGCCGGGTGGCGCGGCAGCCGCACAGTGCCGCTGCACGCGACGAGTCTACCATGTCATCGCGCGCCGCCATTTATGGCACACTGCGCCTTTCATTCTCCTGCATCCCGTGAATTCATTTCCGCTATTCGTCGGTCTGCGTTATACGCGTGCGCGGCAGCGGACGCGCTTCATTTCGGTGATTTCGCTGATTTCCGTGGTCGGCATCGCGCTGGGCATGACCGTGCTGATCACCGTGCTCTCGGTATTCAACGGTTTCCAGCGCGAGGTGCGCACGCGCATGCTGAGCGCGGTGGCGCATGTGCAGATCAGCGGCCTTGGGGATTCGCTGCAGGACTGGCGCTCGGTGGCCGCCATTGCCGGGAAAAATCCGCATGTGCTTGCCGCAGCGCCCTATGTATCGGCGCAGGGCCTGCTGACCAGCGGCGGCAATGTACGCGGCGCGTTCCTGCGCGGGGTGGACCCGGCCGAGGAGAACCGCGTCAGCGAGATCGGCGCCAACATGCGTTCCGGCACGCTGGACGACCTGCGCGCTGGCGAATACAACGTCGCGCTCGGCGCGCCGCTGGCGCGCGCGCTCGGCGTCGTGGCCGGCGACCGCGTGGTGCTGGTCGCGCCGCAGGGTCAGGTCACGCCCGCGGGCATCCTGCCGCGGCTGAGGCAGTTCACGGTGACCGGCATCTTCGAGGTCGGCCATTACGAGATCGATGCCGGCCTCGCCCTGGTGCACATCGCGGACGCGCAGCGCCTGTACCGGATGGATGACCGCGTCAGCGGGGTGCGTCTGCGGCTCGACGACCTGTTCCTCGCCCGCAGCGTGGCGCGCGAGCTGCAGGCGCAGCTGCCGCCGGAAACCGCGGTCAGCGACTGGTCGCGCTTCAACGCCACCTATTTCCGCGCGGTCGAACTGGAAAAGCGCATGATGTCGCTGCTGCTGTTCTTCATCATCGCCATCGCCGCATTCAACATGGTGTCGAGCCTGTTCATGGTGGTGAAGGAGAAGCAGGCCGACATCGCGATCCTGCGCACGATGGGTGCCTCTCCCGGGGACGTCATGCGCATCTTCATGGTGCAGGGCACGCTGATCGGCGCGATTGGCGTCGGCTGCGGCATTGTATTCGGCATACTGGGTGCGTTGAACGTGGCGGCGATCGTCGCCTTCATCGAGGGCCTGTTCCACGTGAAGTTCATGCCCCAGGATGTCTACCAGATCGCGGACCTGCCTTCGCAGCTGCAGGCGGGGGATGTGGTGCTGACGGCGGTGGTGGCGTTCACGCTGTCGGTGCTGGCGACCATCTATCCGAGCTGGCGCGCGGCCCGGGTCAATCCGGCGGAGGCGCTGCGTTATGAGTGAGGCGCCGATGAAGGCGAAGCCGGTGATCGCATGCCGCGGGCTGCGCAAGTCCTACCGTGAAGGCGCCGATGCGGTGCCGGTGCTGACGGGCATCGACCTCGAGGTCATGCCCGGGGAGCGCATCGCCATTGTCGGTGCATCGGGCTCGGGGAAAAGCACGCTGCTGCACCTGCTCGGCGGGCTGGACGCGCCAAGCGCCGGCGAAGCAAGCATACTCGGCGAGCCCTTGTCCGGACAGAGCGAGAAGCGGCGCGGCGAAGTGCGCAACCGCGCGCTGGGTTTTGTCTACCAGTTCCACCACCTGCTTCCGGAATTCAGCGCGCTTGAAAACGTGGCGATGCCGCTGATCATCCGCCGCGCGCCGCGGAACGAGGCACTGGATGCGGCGCGGGAGATGCTCGGGGCGGTGGGGCTGGGTCACCGGCTGACGCATGCGCCGGGAGAATTGTCCGGCGGCGAGCGTCAGCGCGCCGCACTCGCGCGCGCCCTGGTGACCCGGCCGGCCTGCGTGCTGGCCGATGAGCCGACCGGCAATCTCGACCGGCGCACGGCGGAGACGGTGTTCAGCCTGATGCTGCAGTTGAATCGCGAAACTCGCACGAGTTTTGTCATCGTCACCCACGATCCGCGCATGGCGGAGCGCGCAGACCGCATCCTCGAACTCGATGACGGCCTGCTGAAGCCCTTTACGGGCGCGCGGGCCTGACGGTTTCCATCACCCGGCTGTCGAGCAGGGCCTGGTAGAGGCCGGCGTCCTCCAGCGATTGCTGCAGCAGGAAATGCGGCGCGCCGCGCTTGATCAGCCGCGGCACGATGATGCCCAGTGCGATTACCACGAGCCCGGTCCAGATCCAGCCCGTCAGCGCCAGTGCGACGCCGATGCCGAGCACCGGCATCATGAACAGCGGCAGCAGCAGCCGCGCGCTGAGAAATTTCGCCGCGGCCTTGGGATCGAAATTGACGATGATCTCGCCCTGCGCATAGGCGGTGACAAACTCGGCGTGTGTGAGCGTGGACGGGGTGCTGCTCCGGAGGTCGCTGGCGGTGTCCAAGGTGATTATATAAGTATTTGTTTTTATTGAATAATATTTAATACTCGACCGGCACCGGATCGAGGCTGCGCCACAGGTACCAGGTGGCCACCGAACGCCATGGCGACCACAGCCTGCCCAGGGTGGCGATGCGCCGCTCCGACAGCTTGCGGCCCTTGTTGTAATGCAGCTGCATCGCTTTCTGCAGGCCGAGGTCGGCGAGCGGAAACACGTCCGGCCGGGTCAGGTAAAAAATCAGGAACATCTCCGCGGTCCAGCGGCCGATGCCCTTGACCTCGGTCAGTTCGACGATCAGCGACTCGTCGTCCATTGCGTGCCAGCGTGAGGAATCGATCGCGCCTTCGGCAAAGCGCGCCGAGAGGTCGCGCAGGTAATTCACCTTCTGCCCGGAGAGTCCGCAGCCGCGCAGTTCGCCGACGGAAAGCCTCAGCACGCGCTGCGGCTGCATGGTGCCCACCGCCGCGGCAAAACGGTCCCACACGCTCTGCGCGGCCTTGACCGAAATCTGCTGGCCGATGATCGAGCGCGCCAGGGTCTGGAAGGCGTCGCCGCGGCTGGCGAGCGTGAGACCCCTGTAGCGCCTGATCAGCCCGCCCATCACCGGGTCGGCTGCGCCGAGTTCGCGGGTCGCGCGGGTCCAGTAGGCCGGCTTTTTCGGCGCGGCATTCATGGCTGTCGTGCTGACTTGCGCTGGCGTGCGCGCCGATCCCAGGCGAGGCGCACATAGATTTTCCACGCATTGTCGACCAGCAGGTAGCCGGCGGCGGCGAGGGTGAGGCCGAGCAGGGGCAGGCCGACCGCGAGCGGTTTGCCCATTGCCACCATCCAGTCGAGCAGTGCCGGGATCCATTCGCTCCAGCCCAGGCCTTCGGTGCTGAAGGCTGCGGGCAGCGCGCCGGGTGCGTCGCTCATCGTCACCAGCGCGCCGTAACGGTAGGCCAGGTAATACAGCGGGACGATGGTCAGCGGATTGGTGTAGAGGGTCATCAGCGCAGCAACCGGCAGGTTGACGCGGAAAACGATCGACAGGATCACGCCGGTGAGGATCTGCAGCGGGCCTGGCACCAGCCCCGCAAACAGCCCGACCGCAACGCCTCCCGCGACCGATTGCCGGTTGAGATGCCACAGATTGTGATGGCGCAGCCACGGTCCGAACCCCGCAATGAAGCGGTTGCCGGTGATCGAGGCGTGGGAGGGCAGGTATTTGCGGAAATGCTTGCGCGGCATTGCGGATTGTCTTCCTTCAGCGCGGATTGTAACGGTTGCGGGTTGCAGTCAGCGCCTGGCGCGATCAGGCGTTAGGGAACGATGATCAGCGCCGTCATCGCATTTGCGGCCGGGGTCTGGCTGCTGCAGCGGCAGCCGGTGCTGCCGCCGCCGGATTGGGCATGGCTGCCGGCCGCGGGCCTGGTGCTGCTGGCGGCACTGCGCGGCGCGGGGGTGGTGCCGCGCCTGCTGCGACGGGGGCTGATCCTGGCGCTGGCGTTCTGCTGCGGATTTGCCTGGGCGGCATGGATGGCGGAGGCGCGCATGGCCGATGCGTTGCCGGCGGAGTGGGAAGGTCGTGACATCGTGGTGGAAGGCGTGGTGGCATCGCTGCCGCAGTTGTATGACCGCAGCCTGCGTTTCGAGTTCGACACCGAACACGTCCTCACCGCAGGCGCCAGGGTGCCGCGCCGCATCGTGCTGTCCTGGTGGGGCGGCGGCGGGCGCAACGGCGAGCCGCTGATGCTGCCGCAGGTGCATGCCGGTGAGCGCTGGCGGTTCACGCTGCGGCTGAAACGGCCGCACGGCCTCGCCAATCCCCACGGTTTCGATTACGAGGCCTGGCTGCTCGAGCGCGGTATCCGCGCCACCGGTTATGTGCGGCCTAAGGGGGAGCGCCGGCGGCTGGATGCGCATGCGCAGGGCTGGGCCTACCGGATCGAGGCGGCGCGGGAGCGGCTGCGTGCGCGCATCCGCAGCGCACTGGGCGACGCGCCGTCCGCCGGCGTGATCATCGCGCTGGTGATGGGTGACCAGCGCGCGATCCCGCCCGGGCAATGGCAGGTTTTCACGCGCACCGGAGTCAATCACCTGATGTCGATATCCGGGCTGCACGTGACCATGCTGTCGGGCCTCGCATTCGCGCTGGTGAATGCACTGTGGCGGCGCAGCGCGGCGTTGACGCTGAAGCTGCCCGCGGTGAAAGCCGCTGCGCTGGCTGGCCTGGTTACCGCGCTGGGTTATGCGGTGCTCGCCGGTTTCGCGGTGCCGGCGCAGCGCACGGTGATCATGCTGGGGGTGGTTGCGGCCGCGCTGTGGTCCAACCGAGTGGCGGCGGCCGGCGGGGTGCTGGCGCTTGCGCTGCTGGTGGTGCTGCTGTTCGATCCCTGGGCGGTGCTGGCGGCGGGGTTCTGGCTGTCCTTCGGCGCGGTGGCGATCATCATGCTGGTGTCGGCGAACCGGCTGCAGCCGCCGCACTGGCTGCTGGCCTGGGCAAGGGTGCAGTGGGCGGTCACGCTGGCGCTGCTGCCGTTGCTGCTTGCGCTGTTCCAGCAGGTGTCGCTGGTGTCGCCGCTCGCCAATGCACTGGCAATACCGCTGGTGAGCCTGGTGGTCGTGCCGCTGGCGCTTGCCGGCACGGTGCTGCCCTTCGATGCGCTGCTGCAGTTGTCGCATGCACTGATGCAGGGCTGCGTGCTGGTGCTGGCATGGCTGGCAGACCTGCCGGATGCCGCATGGCAGCAGCATGCGCCGCCGTCGTGGACGGTCGTCGTCGCGCTGCTGGGCGCCGTCTGGTTGCTGCTGCCGCGGGGGTTTCCGGCGCGGTGGCTCGGGGCGATTGCCTTCCTGCCGCTGCTGCTGATCGTGCCCGCGCCGCCGCTTCACGGTGCGCTGCGCCTGACCGTGCTCGACGTCGGGCAGGGGCTGTCGGTCGTCGCGCAGACGCGCAGCCATGCCCTGCTGTTCGATACCGGTCCGGCATTCGGCCCTTCGGCCGACAGCGGCAATCGGGTGATCGTGCCGTTCCTCCGCGCAGCAGGCGTGCGCCGCCTCGATGCGCTGGTGCTGAGCCATGACGACATCGACCACACCGGCGGCGCACGGTCAGTGCTGCAGGCATTGCCGGTCGGCGACCTGCTGATTTCACTGCCTGCTTTCGATCCACCGCCGGTGCCCGGTACCGCAGTGCGGCGCTGCTCGGCTGGACAGTCCTGGTCGTGGGATGGCGTGGACTTCGAGATGCTGTATCCCGACGCGGCGGCGCACGAGGCGGGAACACTGAAGGACAACGAGCGCAGCTGCGTGCTCAGGATCTCGACTGCGGCGGGCAGCGTGCTGATTCCTGCCGACATCGAGCGGCGCGGCGAGCAGACGCTGCTTGCCACGGTGCCGGAGAAACTCAGGGCCGATGTGCTGGTCGCGCCACACCAGGGCAGCCGCACGTCGTCATCGCCGGCTTTTGTCGCGGCGGTGGCGCCGCAGCTGGTGATCTTTCCGGTGGGGTACCGCAACCCGTTCCGGCATCCGCATCCGGAGGTGCTTGCCCGGTATGTCGCGGCCGGCAGCCTGCGC